>ENA-ORCM01001242-ORCM01001242.1-human-gut-metagenome-genome-assembly--contig:-NODE-1242-length-22118-cov-60.500113_pt1 | contig 22118 bp, 14 predicted proteins | sample MGYA00242906_ERZ507928 | MGnify/ENA primary metagenome ERZ507928 (study PRJEB26167, sample SAMN06115497) | human gut metagenome | host: Homo sapiens | place: China:Shanxi | collected 2015-05-07...
ACAGCAACTGGAGATATTGATTTATATCCTTTATTTGCCGAACATTGTTATAATTGTACACGAGAAGCGTGGGGATTGGTATTGCCCACTGGTATTGCAGTAAATGATTCAACAAAAGACTTCTTTGCAAGACTCATTAATGACAATCGATTAATATCATTATATGATTTCGTAAATAGAGAAAAAATATTTGATATTGCTTCTCTAGCAAGATTTTGTCTTCTCACTGCTGGTCACAAACAAGATACTCCCCGTGAAGTCTCGGGCGGATTTTATCTAACCCGACTAGATCATCTGCTTGATCCGACAAGAATCTATAAGCTCAAGACATCAGACTTTGAACGTATCAACCCCAATACAAAAACATGTCCTGTATTTCGAACGAGCCAAGATGCAATGCTTACCACCCAAATTTATCGACAGTGCAAAGTTCTAATAAATGATGCAACGAGAGAAAATATTTGGCATATAAAGTTTGCAAGGATGTTTGACATGTCCAACGATTCGCATCTTTTCTATACCTACTCTCAGCTCGTCGATAAAGGAGCTAAATTAGAAGGAAATAAATTCCTGTTGAATAATCAATTTTATGTTCCACTATATGAGGGAAAAATGATTTGGCATTATAATCACCATTTCGGAACGATCAACGAAGGAACAAAGGAGAAGCCTGCTAGACAAATGGCTATGCCAACATCTGATGAATTAAAAAATCCCAATCATAATATTATGCCATGGTATTGGATTCCCAAAGAGGATATGGATAATAGACTTATAAAAACTGATGCCAAAGGTAATATTATATGGGAGTGGTCACATAAATGGCTTATTGGATTTCGAGACATAACAAATGCAACTCATGATAGAACATTTGTTATATCACTTATTCCCGACGCCTGCGGCGTCGGGAATAGTGCCACGCTCCTCTTCGTGGAGCGTGGCACTATGCCCGGAGCGCTGCTTTTGGGAATGATGTCCTCATTAGTATTTGATTATGCAACAAGACAAAAAATTGGAGGAAGTCATGCCAGTATCAGTTTTGTGAAACAATTCCCTGTCCTTACTCCAGAACAGGTTTCCTCATCGGGTTACGAACAGGACATTGTGGAGCGTGTAGCACGCCTTTGCTGGTTCAACCATGACTTGGATGGTTGGATGGAAGAGTTGCGAGAAGAGTGCCCAGAAGAGTATGACCTACCTGAAGAACCAGTCATATGGGATGAAGAGCAACGAACTGTGTGGCAAGCCGAACTGGATGCCATCTTTGCTCATTTATATGGTCTTACCACTGAGGACCTTCGCTATATCCTTGATCCCGAAGATGTGTGTGGCAAGGGCTGTATCAACGAAACATTCCGCGTGCTCAAAGAGCGAGAACTCCGAGAACTGGGCGAGTACCGTACCAAACGCTTGGTTATGGAGGCATGGAATAAATTTGAATTTGACAATAAACTAAAAATGCTTTGTTATGAGAAATAAATGGTTTGAAGAACAGATAGTTGAATTCAAGACTCGTTCAGATAGCGAAGTATTGGAATTCTTATCCAGTTATTGGAATATTACGCCAGATGTCAAGGGTGTATTTACAATGGTTGGAACATATAAAAAGGCAGATCATAAAGATAAAAAAGGAAATGATTTTGCTTATTTTGAAGACATTCGCAATACCGAAGGCGATATTTTGTATTATCCATTTGGGTTGGGTAAGGTAAAACTCTGGACTGCATGCAATGATAAACTTGAAAAACAAGATATCTGGCGAATTAGCGTTAAGTTGTCCCCCAAGAAATTTAGGGATAAGAATCCCTTTATAATAACATTAGCAGATACTAAGTTTGGTCTTCTGGGGACAAATCTCAAAGACAAACTATCTCGTGAAGCTCAAATCCGTAAAATATTCAAAGATACAGGATTCACCGAACGTGATGCAAAGAATACCGTTAATGCTCTTCATAATATTATGGATGACTTGTATTCAAACGCAGATGATCGATTTGTGTATGAGTTATTACAGAACGCAGATGACCAGCCCGAAGAGGGTCAGTCTGTATCTGTGATATTACAATTACTTAAAGAACACCTCCTATTTATGCACAATGGCAGAGTCTTTGACACCGATGACGTTGATAGCATATGTAGCATTGGAGATAGTACAAAAAGAAAGGACAAAGAAAAAATAGGTTATAAGGGTATTGGCTTTAAATCAGTATTCACTGGCTCAGATACTGTCATCATAAACTCCGGCAACTATTCTTTCGCTTTTGATAAGTATTCTCCTGTTTATGGGGATTCAGACATGAATAATATCCCATGGCAACTAAAACCTATTTGGCAGGAAAGATATAGATACCCAAAGGAAGTAAAAGAGAACGAGACATTCTGGAAAGAACGTGTAGGAATATCTCTTGAGGTAGAAGAAGATAATCTTAATGATTATCGTATGTCCATAGCAAGAATTTTCGCTCATCCTATCTTTCTTCTTTTCTTAAAAAATGTGACGAATTTGGAATTTGATGAAGGTGAACTTCGGACTAAAATATCAAAGTCACATGATGGGGATATTTTAAGGATAGAAAAAGATGGTATTGTTGATAGTTCATGGGTCGTGAAAGACTATCCAATAACTATACCCCAAGAAATCAGAGATGCATTGCAAGATGACCGTAATGTACCTGAGAAGTTGAAAAAAGCTACTATGACACAAATAAGCTTTGCCGCAAAAGTAGAAGATGGGAAAATCGTGAAATTGGATAATTCCGTTCTTTACGCCTATCTGCCAACTTCAGTTAACGATTTTGGCTTCAACTTCATCGTCAATGCAGATTTCTTATTGGCTGCAAATAGAGAGCAGCTTCATGTGAAAAAGATATGGAATCAATTTCTTTTCTCTGAGATTGGAAAATTATTAATTGACTGGGTTGCTTCTTTGTCAACAGTTATTCCTTCCTATCTTGAATTACTTCCAAGTAATTTGTTGAATGAGGAAGAAATGGGAACACTATCGTTATCACCCTTCTTCAATAAAGCATTCACCGAAGCACTAGAGAATAAATCTTTCATTAGAGTTTCCGACGAAGAAGCCGTAAAGCAGGAAGAGATTGTTATTGATAAGACTGGACTTTCAAAGATAATCGGTTCAGAATTATTCCTTAACATATTAGGTTCAGATAAGCATCTTCCATCTGACAGCATCGACAAATCTGTATTTAACAATAAGATATTTGAGAAAGTTGAGAAGGTTACATCGGATACTGTGATTCCCAAAATGATCGGAAATACAAGGTTTGTCGAATGGTTTAAATCAACTGATGATGAGAATAGAAATGATTTTTACAATTGGCTTATATCTAAAGATTGCGATAGGCGAAGAGCAAATATAATGTCACTTGTTGATAATCTACCAATTTATAAGTTTGGTGACATGTTCTTCAGTAAAGGAGAGACTATATCTGACTTGAGTAAGATTGTAATGCGTGCTGGTATGGAAGAATTACGTCCAATCTTTGAAGTATGTGGATATGCATGCTCTGACAATCTTGACAAATTGCCAATTAAGTCATTCTTCTCTAACAATATAATACCAGGAACTTTTGATGCAATTTTTAAAGCTCTGTTAGACAGTGAGAAATTTTCCGAATGGTTAAATTCAAACGATACGGATTCACACAAAGTTTTGGTAAACTGGCTTGATAGCCAATATAAGCCTGAATTAAAGACAAAGTTTGAAAAATTTGTGACTTCAATGCCATTGTTCCATTTTGTCGATGGTAATTATAATGGGGCACAAGTTGATGCAGACCCAAGCAGAATAATCATAGATGACAACTTGGATCAAGTTCGCGACATTTTAACAAAAATAGGCTTTAAATGTTCCAATAATATTAGTAATTCAATATTTAAGAAGTATATAGTAACTCCAAAAAGCAATGCTGTCTTTGAATCAATCAGAGACAAAATAAAGGGTATTACTTCTGATACTTTAACACCTTTAGAGAAATTATCGTTATTCAATGCGATAAAAAACATCGAAGGAATAGGCGAGGCGAAACCTGTCCAAACATTTCTTTTCGGTAATCAGTCCAGGACTCATCGCAAATGGTTGAACATAATGACCACATACGATGCCAATTATCCAAAGTGGATGGAAGAGTATGAAATACGTGAAGAAGAGAATTTCCCGGAAATACAAAAATATCTTGTTAAAAAGGAAAATGTTTTCAATGAGATAATAAAGAAAGATGAAAACTTTAATGATATACTTAAAACTGTGTCATTAAAAGATGTGTATCTACAATTTAAGGATTCTTGGACTCTTTACTTTACAAAAAATGTAATTAATAGCAAAGGCACAAATGAATCAACATTGGAAATGGTTGAGCAACAAGACACAGAATCTAAGCAATATTTCCTCTCAAAAATAGATCGCCTTACACTTGATGTAAATAAGTCTTATCAAAAGGAAGATTATATAAGTAGAATTCTGACATTAGCATTTGATGTTCTTAGCGATGAGCAACTTCGAAAATTTGCCTCACTTATTTTTGTAGGTGAACGCACTCTATCATCTTTCACTGTAAGTGATGACGTTAACATAGAATATCATGAAGGTAAAATTATGCATATATCTTTGTCAGAATTACTGCCTGAGTATAAAGATACTGGAGTTATAGGTCAAATTAAACAAAGTTTAGCTATTTTTCCTGAAACTCAGTTATCACGTCTATTAGTTATATCGCCAATGAGTACAGGAGACATTGCTAATAAAATAAACAACACAAACGGTTATACACCTTTGTCTTATCTATTTGCCATTTATCGAGCAAGAAAGGTCTATAATCATTATAATGGATATGTTCCTTCCATAGATTTAACTACTGTTCAAGAATCTTGGATACATAAATTATTGGATATACTATATAGCCAAAAAATCGAGTTGTATAACGATTCTTTCGGCTATCGTTTATCCCCGTATTTCTCTACTTATTTCAATAGTAAGTATGTACTTCCTAAAGAGCAAGTTTTACCATTTATTGAAAGCTGGGCAATCGATGATGATAAGCGTTCTTATCTTATTAGCCTTGGTGTAAAAACAGACCGTTCTAAGCTTATACAGTTTCGAAAAAATATAATTGAAGATACTGAAATTAGCTCTTCTGATGTTGAAGCCCAAAAAGATAGCATACCGTCCACCATCGAACTATTTAAGAACATGGCAGTTCTTCCATTTACAGGGGCCAATCAAATTCAAACAATGAAGATGATGGAACTTTTCAATAAATATATACGTACAGATATTGATAGTAATGAACTGTTATCAAACTCTGTAGAATATGACCTAAAAGAGTATGTTACATGGAAAAATGACAAAACTATTTCTATATACTTGTATGCAGGAGAAATGCCTCGCAAACTAATTAAGACTAATTTGGACAATTTGCTTCTTTGCAAATTCAATGAAGGGGACTATTTCTATTATTCACCCTCAAACATGCTATTCATCAATAGATCATGCGAGGTTCGAGACATTTTGTATTCCATAGCCTCTGATAAAAATATTCCTTTTAGTTCTTCTGATTGGCAGCAGCTTTTTTATGACAATCTCGTAACAAAAGACGAAGTCGAAAGTAGGCAAAAAGAAATAGATGTCCTCAAAAAACAATTAGAGCGATATCGGGAGAAATATGGGGATTTGGACAATAAAGATTCTGAGAATTCCACCAAACCTGTATCAAAGGACGAAAATCTTAAAAAAGATGTGATTGAACGCCCTGACCTTTCACAAAAAGAACAAGCTTCAGCTCATAAAGAAGCCAAAGAAGTTGTCCGTGAAAAGTTAGTTAAATCCGGTTATGATTGCAGTGGTTGGATTCTTGATAACGAAGTTAATGATGGCAAGTGGCATTCATACAATCAAATAGAAGGAAAAATCAAAGATCCTGATGGAGTTCCTGTTAATGTCGTGGTTAAAAGTGCTAAAGGCGGTTACATATATCTTAGCGCAACAGACTTCGAGTTCTTAACGCAAGATAGCAAAAACCTACTTCTGGTATGGGATGGTGATGATGTACACAGTGTTTCTGGAGAGGATCTCTTTACAAAAGATTCTAATGTTAATTTGATCTTTGACACAGAGTACACTCCCAAACACTATTATGCAGCCCTCAGCAAAGTATTCCAATATGTAAAGAGGACGACTTTTGCTGTAAAGGATCCAAAGCGTAACACATACTCACAAGTACAAGGTTTCGGTATGGATGCAAAGACAGAAGGCATCCAAGAATTGTTTGACGATAATGATTTGTAAAATATGAGGTATACACGAAAAGATTACGAAACTTTCCTTAGTACAGAGTTAGAGACTCAGATGAGGGAGTACGCTCGTTTGGTTGAGACCAAAGCCATTGTTCTAAAAGAGCGTGGTGATGTGTTCGTCGGTCGGTTTATTAAACTTCAAGAAAACGGAATGGTAGTTTTTAAGGTTAGAGTAAACGACAATATGCCAAGAAAGAACACCTTCTGGACTGCTTCATATTTCATCAATGAAATGGGAAGTTACAAGAACTGGGGAGAGTTGTCATGGGCAGAACTAAGAAAGCAATATCAGCGTGATTGTTCTGAGGCACTTTGCGCTTGGCTGTCTAAAAGTGAAGATTCAAACTTCTGTTTAGTTGGTATTAAGAATATAAGTGTGGAATTTGCCCAAATACTAGAGAAGGAAAGACCAATTATCGCATTCGGACCAAGCGATCCACCTTTGGAATACTTGATGAACCTTATTGCTATTGTTAGGGACACTAATTGTGCTGTTACTAAACAAATTCTTGATTATGAACCATCAGAAAGTAACAACTGGAATCCAACGAAAGTTGAATCTAAAGAAGATTTGAATACTTTACTTGCTCAAAAGTTACAAGTAAATAATTGTATAGCAATTCAAGGCCCTCCAGGAACTGGTAAAACTTATAGAATGGCAGCGTTATCTGCGGAATTACTAAGACAGGGGAAAAGTGTGTTAGTAACAGCGTTAACCAATCAAGCCCTAATAGAACTAGTTAAGAAAAAAGACCTAAAGGACTTTCTTGATGCTCAAAAGGTTACCAAAACAAGTTTGACTGTTGATGAAAGCAAAGAACTGCCAAAACTACAGCCTAACAAAAAAAATCTATGTAATGCAGCACCTGGTTATCTCTCTCTGGCGACATTTTATCTTTCCAGCGCATGGGCAAAAGATGCAATAGAAATACCTTTTGACTATGTTATAATGGACGAGGCGAGCCAAGCATTATATCCGATGATAGCAGCCTCTGTGAAGCTTGGAAATAAGATAATCTGGATTGGCGATCAGAACCAATTGCCACCAATTGTCTTAACAGGTGATGATGTTATTAATCGATACGACTGGGGTGGAATTGTGAAGGGATTCAACACGTTGTGTACAAATTTCTCATATCCGTCATATATGTTAAAAGACACTTTCCGTCTAACAGAAAGAGGTGCTGCATGTACTGGCATCTTTTACAATAATGATCTCAATTCTGTTTCGAAAGTCCAAACAATAAAATCCTCCATCGATTGTTTGAATAAAAATGGAGGGCCAACATTTTTGGGGATGGATCTGGAACCCGGTGATAAGACTCCAACCTTAGCTATAAGTTCAATTATAGATTTGGTTGAGGAAATTTTGTCTGAGGACAAAGATGCCAAGATTGCCGTACTTTCCAAGTTCAGGCCGACTGTACGACAAATTCAAAAACAATTCATTCTTCAATCGAAAAAAAGTGAGATTCCTGAAAATGTAAAGATTGAAACAGTTGATAGAGTTCAAGGCCTTACCGTAGATTATTGTATCTTCTTTATACCAAATGCATCGCTAAAATATTCTTTGGAGAAAGAGTTGTTTAATGTCGCTACATCACGTGCTAAATATTGCACAATAATCGTTGCTGACAAGTCCTTAATGGGTAAAGATATGGAAGAAGAAGTTCGGAAATATCTTTTAAAAAGTCAAGATGACAAATTTGTAGCATTCAATAGCACCAAGAATATAACTGCAGGAAATGTATCAGTAAATGTGTTAGGTAAAATAGACCTTTCCAAGTTCGAGAAAAAACGTAAAGAAATAGTTGAAGGAAAGGAAAACATTTATATAATTGACACAAATGTATTTGTTAATTGCCCTAACATTATTGATAGAATTGGGCACAAATACAAAGTGATAATCCCTGCCAAAGTATTGGAAGAACTAGATAAACTCAAATTAAAAAATAACATTGACAAGAATGCTCTCAATACTGCTGCAAGGAATATCAATCTTGCTTTTACCAAACAATTCTCCAAAATGGAGGATGCCGACATTAGCCTATTACCTGTTGGATTTGACAAGAATAATCCTGATTGTCAGATTTTATCGGTGGCATTAAAATACAAAGGAGAAAATCCGATAATACTTACCTCTGACAATATACTTCAGACACGTGCAAAGGGTTTAGGTATTACAACTATTTCTCTAACTGATTTTTTAAGACAGCTAAGATGAAATGAGACTGTAAATTAAGGTGTATCAAGTAAAGGAAAAAGAAATTATTAACTTTACAGACACATTTTAATTATGAGTAATTCATTTGATTTTGAACAGTTCAAAGCGAATGCCATTGAACAATTGAAGGCCGGTGTCCCTCTTTCCGGCAAGGATGGAGTATTGGTACCGCTGTTGGAGAATCTGCTCAACAGTGCCCTAGAGGGAGAAATGGACAGCCATTTGGAAGGAGGTGAATGCGAATTGAGTAACCGCCGCCACGGCCACATGAGCAAGCATGTACAGACCTCGATGGGAGAAGTGACCATAAACACACCGCGCGACCGGGACGGTACTTTCAATCCCCAAGTTGTACGCAAACGTGAAAAGATCCTTGCGGATTCACTTGCGGACAGAATCATAGACTTGTACGCCATCGGCAAAAGCACAAAATACCGTGGAAGGCTATCAACGCCAGTTCCGTAAGGTAACCAAGAACAAGGGCGTGTTTACATCTGATATCGCACTGGAAAAACTTGTATATCTTGCATTTACGAGAATCCGGAAGAAGTGGACCCAGCCGGTGCAGAACTGGGGGCAGACGGCCTAGCAACTGGCTATCCTGTTCCCGAACAGGTTCAGGATCATAGCCTGACAACATCTTTTGTTTGGAGTTCTTTGACGATATTGATAACTAACGGAGCCGTTTTGGAATATTGAAGGTCCCAAAACAGCTCCAAAATATAACTTGACACAGTTTAGTTTACACTACCGTTGAAATAGCTATGTGAGATATTATACGTTCGATGCTGATATCTTATTATTGCAGGCATCAATGAGAATAATATTTTCATCACTCGAAAGGCCTAGTTCATCCAAAACATTTAGAACTTTTTTATATTCTATTTCATTAAAATAAAGAATAACTTTCATACTCTGATTCGTATTATTTGCAGCTTCATATACTTGAACTTGGTTGGCGATATTTTGTTTTAATTTAGAATTACTTGCAAGTTTAAATTCTACTAGGGTTTTATCTAAATCTCCCTTAGAGATTTTAAAGTCGACAGGTCCTCTACCGTTATTAACTTCAGCATTTACATCAAATATTGTCGCAAACCATGTAAGCTTAAAAAGCAGTTGAAGATCTTTTTCTCTTTTGATAGGTTTACCCTTATGATAGAATAATTTATATCCATCTTTATTCTCTATAAAATCTTTCAGATACATCACTCGCGCTCTTGATGCATCATAAGATCCAATTGCACTCTCATCATAGAATTGAGTATTAACCTTTAAGATTTGTATCAAGGTTTGTACATTCCTTATAAATACTTCATCTACAGATAAGACTACCTCCTTCGATACATTTTTTGCATTCTCTTTTTCTTCCTCCTTAATTTTTATATAGTAATCCATTAATATAGGGAATCGTGCGATTGTAGTTGCAGCCGCTTCATTCATTAATTTGTTCGTAATCTTTTTCTTTGTTAACTGTTTTAAGTAAATATCATTAATTTGATCTCTTAATTCATCATTTGGCAAACTGCTTGTAATGTCTAATAAACGATGTCGCATTTCACTAGCATTAATCCATGTTTCATCTTTAGTAAGAAGATCTTTAGGCGTTAATATTACATAGTCACCATTAAAATATGGCAAGATATATTTTTGGGACATCCAATTTTCATATTTATAATCAAAATAGACCTTGGAAACTGCAATATTTTTACATTGTTCTAGAGATAGATATTGCATTGCAAAAGTTTGCGTATATTCAAGCAAATATTTTTTTATTAAATTGCAAGTAAAATCACTTATATTATCTCGACCTACACCTACTTTAAACAACGATAATTTCTCTAAATGAGACGTTTCTGTAATCTTCTCATTTTTTAGATCCGGAAAAACGCCTTGAATAGCCTTTGACATAGATTGTCCAAAATCCTTTCCTAAGCCTAAACCTCCATTTCCTGATTCACTATATCCGAGCCAATTTTGCTTGACCTCAGGAAAAGTATACCATCGTTTAATCTTTTCAGATGAGATAAATCCACTTGCCTTATCTCTCAAAAAAGAAAGATAATCCAATATATTTTCATGCAATTGCCTGTATTCTGGCTTTTCACTTGCGTATAATAAAAATGGGTCAATAAAAAGAGGAATATCGTTAAGCAATGATATATTCATTGCCCCATATGACTCTAAAATAGACTCGTCTACATTAAATATATCTGAAAAATATACCATACAGCACTAAAATTAACTATCAAAATACACCACAATAACATTATCAATACAAAAGTCATCAATCCCCATATGATGATAAAATGAAGAAAGTCGATGTACCAGATTCTCTCTTCCTTTGCCAAAATCTGTTCTCAGCGTTTTATCAAAGTATGTTCCCATCTGTCTGAAAAAGTATGAGAAGAACATTTGAAAGAATCCATAGCTGTCAGAGCTACAATGAGACTCGTAACTTAGCTCTCCAATCAGTTTGGGCTCTTTAAGTCAATCAAAATCAGCAGATACATAGAGTTTTTTCTTATGCTTTCTTGGAAGCCCTTTCTCGTTTCTTAAGGCTCAAATCCTGCAAGGCCTTTCCCATTGTATCTTCTTTTGCAAGCAGAAGAATGTCATCATCCATTTGAAGTGCATAAAGCACCCTAAGATAAATGCCTATTGCCACTGTAGGTACACCTTTCTCTATGCGCGAAACCGTAAGAGGTGAACAGGTGGCACGTTCGGCAACCTGAGCAATACTAAGATTTCTGCGCAATCTGGCCAGCCTGATCTGTTCACCCACAATTTGCATTTTCTGCTCCAATTTTCTTGGTAACTTGGTACCCATCGTACTTTTTGTCATAGCTCAATATATCATATAATATGTAAATATAGTGATTTTACTTTATTTTATGATGTGTTACAGGAATAAATTTTCGAATTTACTCTTACCGTAATCTGCTTGATTACATCATTGGACGTTAAGACATTAAATGCTATTATATTATTCGTAGAGTTCGTATTTCACATATAACAAACAATATATTGTTTCTTACTGGAAAGCGAAACTCATTATGATTGTACAACTTTTACCCTGATATTTATACAAAGAAGACACAAATCAATAAAATACTACAATAAATGTATATACACTTTTTGTTGCAACATTTTTTGTAGTTACATTTTATGTATTATATTTGTGGTGAAAATCAAAAATAGAGCGTTATGGAAACTCCGTTTATATTTGGAAAGATTGCTACCGAGAAGAATTTTACTGACCGTGAGAAAGAAACAGCCGACTTGGTTCAGAACTTTATGTCGTTAATCAACACGATTATTATTTCTCCTCGTCGCTGGGGTAAAAGTTCGCTTGTAAATAAGGCAGCAAAGTTAGCGATGGCGCAAGACAGCAACCTCCGAATCTGTCATATCGACCTTTTCAATGTGCGTAGCGAAGAGCATTTCTATTCGCTGCTCGCTCAAAAGGTAATTGCCGCCACTTCCACAAAATGGGAGGAAGCAATCGAGAGTGCGAAGAGCTTCTTTTCGCATCTTGTTCCCAAGATTTCAATCGGTACAGACTCCACCAATGAGGTCTCAATCGACTTTGATTGGGAGGAGGTAAAACGCAATCCTGATGAAGTGCTCGATCTTGCCGAAAAGATTGCCAAGAAGAAAGGCCTGAAAATCGTAATTTGCGTAGATGAGTTCCAAAATATCGCGGAATTTACAGACCCAGACTATTTCCAGAAAAAATTGCGTTCACATTGGCAGCTGCACCAGAGTGTGGCCTATTGTCTCTATGGCAGCAAGCGCCACATGATGATGGAAGTGTTTACCGACTCATCCAAACCATTCTACAAGTTCGGCAACCTGATGTTTCTCAATAAGATTGAGACGCCTTGCCTCGTGGAGTTTTTCAAGAGTCGTTTCGCTGATACTGGCAAGAACATCGACGATGAAGCAAGCCATTTGATTGCAAAACTCGTAGATAACCATCCATATTACGCACAGCAGTTGGCACAGCTTTCATGGCTCAGAACAAAGGATGTATGTACCGTTGAAATCGTACGTGAGGCACACACAGCGTTGGTGGAACAGTTAAGTCTGTTGTTTGTAACAATTACCGAAACACTGACCACCCAGCAACTGAACTACCTCAAAGCTCTTATAGCTGGAGAAAAGGCCATCAGTTCGACCGAAGTAATGCATCGCTATCAAATCTCTTCAACGACCTCAATATCCCGCTCAAAGGCTACCCTTATCAAGAATGATATATTGGATAATAAAGCCGGTGAAATCTCGTTCCAAGACCCGATTTATGCCTATTGGTTGAAGACTGAATATTTCGCAAAATAATAAAACTATGAATAAATGTAACCGTACTTGGATTGCCTTCGCCAATAAGAAAAGATGTAGGCATGCTGATGCAATAAATACCTTAGGGTTTATTTCTTGGAGAATGGGGAGAGCTCGTTTCGCCATAGGCGATATCGTATATCTGTTTATGTCCGATGAACGTTATGTCCGTTTCAAAATGATTGTAACAGCAGAGAACTGCAAACGTGAGGATAAAGAATTTTGGATAGAAAAGGCTCCTGATGATAAAACTTATAAACTGGAATTGCTTGCAGAATCAAATCGTTCTCGATTGACAGAATCCGATTTATTGCAACATGGATTTAAAGGAGGTAAAAGTTTAGAAATTCCCAATTGCAACAATATGGAATTGATAAAATATATTAAATCTGTATTTTAATATTACTTTCTTATCAGCAGACTTAAGTTCCGAATATAACAATTCTATGATTGATTTCTATTTCACTTAATTGTCTATTCATAGTGCAAAATATAGCAATAATTTGAACAGAAAAAGAAATAATACTTCCTTTTCTGTTCAGAATATTACTACTTTGGCAATCTTAAAAATAGCGACTGCTGTCACATAAGTCTGTTGTTTTTAACCATCACCGAAACACTGAACACACAGCAACTTGAACTACCTCAAGGCTCTTATAACCGGAGAAAAGGCCATCACTTCGACTGAAGTGATGCATCGCTATCAAATCTTTTCAGTGACCTCAATATCCCGTTCAAAGGCTACCCTTATCAAGAATGATATATTGGATAATAAGGCTGATGCAATCTCATTCCAGGACTCGATTTATGCTAATTGGTTGAAGACAGAGTACTTTATGGGATAACAGAAACTTCCAAATTTATTTCAGAGCTATTTTTATAGCTTTTATCACCTATAATCGACATTTTTCGTAAGTATTTGTACCGTACATTTTGATATTCTGCAAATTACACTTACTTTTACTTTCCAAAATGGAGATACAAGTCGAAAATGGTGCTAAAATCACCAACTTATATGTTATATGATACTTGATAACATATAAGTTACACCTTTCAAACAATAAACATATTATGCAATGAGCAGATATTATGTAATCAGTCCGAATGTCGAAAACGATGGAAATATACAAGATTATCTGGAACAAATGTTTCAGACACATACTATAATGATGGGATGGTCGCCTCAAGAGCACAAAGGTAAGATGTTTGATGAAATGCAAATTGGAGACTATGTTATTTGTGCCCGTGGAGCGAACAAAAATAAGCAGATCTTTTTTGCAGGAATGGTTTCTTCTGAAAACTCACATGACTGGCCTTATACTAGAAAGTTAACCGGATTTGTGGATTTAGGAAAGGAGAAAATTGAGTTTGGAAACAACAATGCATTTGGCAGTTCGGCTAGGATACCAGCTATTTATGAATTAAAAAAAGATAATGAAGCTGACTATGAAATTTGTAAATATATTAAATTAAAAGTTGACGCTATGATATCGAAGGAGAATTTATATGCCATCATAGATGTTTTGAAGACAAAGAAGAACATTATTCTTCAAGGAGCTCCAGGAACGGGCAAGACGTATAGTACTATCGAAATCGCACTTAATATTTGTGGAGTAAACACTTTGTCATTAAGTCGTGAAGATATGATAAAAATATATAATGACTTGAGTCAAAAGGGGCAGATAGCATTCTCTACTTTTCATCAAACAATGGATTATGATGATTTTATTGAAGGCTTAAAGCCGCAATTGGAGAATGGGCAAGTCACATACGATATTGAGGATGGCATATTTAAGAAAATTTGCCAAGATGCAAGTATCAAAGGCGACTCAAATTTTGATGAATGTTACGATAAGTTATTGGCTGAAATTCAGAATACTGATTTTTACCCTATAAAAAGTTCTGGTGGTGCTATTTTTCATGTAGCAGTAAATTCAAAGCAAAATCTTACACTTTATACTGGCAAAGAGAAAAAAATGAACGGAGTCCTTACAAAAGAAAATATTCGCCTTGAATATTTTGGGCATGGTCCCAAATATTGGGTAGGGTATAATAAGGGGGTTGTAAACAAACTATATGCTGATTTTGGGCTGAAATCTCCAGTGCTATGTAAGGATAAGAATTATGTACTTATTATTGATGAAATTAATCGAGGAAATATATCAAAGATATTTGGAGAACTCATCACTTTGATCGAATCAGACAAAAGAGAAGGAAAGACAAATTGCATTTCTGCTAAGCTATCTTATTCTAAAATGGATTTCTCAGTTCCTGATAATTTGTATATTATTGGAACAATGAATACTACAGACCGAAGCGTCGGAAACATTGACTATGCCATTCGCAGGCGTTTTGCTTTCTGCGCGCTTGAATCTTTGTGGGAAGTTGCGGAAAATAGCTATTCTGATGATGCCCAAAAGGACGAAGCGAAGAAACTATATCTTGCCGTTCAGAACTATATTAAACAAAGTGCTGTGGATATGGATTATGAAGATTTGATGGTAGGTCATAGCTACTTTATGTACAAGGAAGAAGAAAGTCTGGAACAGCGGTGGAAATTTGAGATACTACCTCTACTGAACGAATATTATAAGGATGGTATTTGCTGCAAAAGTCCGCTTGAAGACATTCGCAAAAAATCAGATGGCAAAGAAGAAAAAAGTCTGTATATGCAGAAATTTATAGAGAAATATAATACAGATTATTAATTATGTTGAGGACCCCAATAGTTATCACCGAGCACCAAACCTATGTTCCTTCGGAGGATTTTGATATATATTCTTTTCTTACGGCACACAATGTGGAATTACCGGGAATCCCTGCTGATTATATGGGGACACCTCAATGCCTTGCTATCGATTCTACTCTTACGGCAAGCTATTACATTGGTGCCACGTGGCTGGTTGAACGGGAACTTCCTGTGATAGTTCTTCCTAAGATTCCCAATATAGACTATTTGGAGATGTTCATGGCTGCGCTTTCAGTGGATTCAAAACATGGAGAGGGATATTTTTCAAAATGTTATGGCATTGACTTTGACAAGTCGCCTATTGAGACTACAGAGAATCTCAGCCAACTTACACCATTGCTTCTGGTACATTACGTGACTTTAATGGAGCAACTAGTCAGATATGGACTCAAAAGGGATTATGTGATAATAACAAAGAATCTGAAGAACAAAGTCAAAGGTAGCCTTGTCATTTCGCAGCAAATAAAGAAGAATATTATATATCAAAGAAAAAATCGAAATGTATGCACGTATCAGGTTTACACCACAGATATTCCGGCCAATCGGTTATTAAAACGTGCACTATTGTTTGCCCAAGCTATGCTCTTGAAACTGTTGCCCTCAAACAAACGTACGGGTGAATTGCAAGCTCGCATCAATAAAATAATGACTGCCTTCGTTAATGTCTCCGACAATATAGAAGTTTCTGCCGTTAAATATTGTGGAGGAAGCAAGCTATTTAGGTACTATGAACAAGCAATCAAAGTGGCGAAAGATATACTTCACAGATACGACTACTCTTTGTCTAATATCAGTAAGAAGAATCATTTTACTCCATGTTTTTGGATAGACATGTCAAGGTTGTTTGAATTGTACGTATACAGTAAGTTGTATCACGCATACCAAGATAATATCCGTTTTCAAGTACCTGGTTATCGAAAGACAGCTGTTGACTTTATCCATATCGGAGAACGGTTGATTATTGATGCGAAATATAAACCCAAGTATGAAATGTCTTATACCGGGATAGTACCAGATATTAGAGAAATCAGTGGTTATAGCAGAGATCTTTCTATTTTGAAAAATTTTGGTTCAGACTTTATTGTATCGAATAAGGAGGTCAGATGCCTGATTATCTATCCGCAAAATGCCTTTACCGATCTGATAAGGAACGATGATAATATACTTCAAGAACTGCAAGAGATGGATTCTATGAACGAGTTTCTGACAACAAATACATCTCTGTGGAATCAAGCAAGTCCTATGAAGTATTTTAGAAATTTCAGAAAACTGAGAATTCCATTACCAACTGTTGTATGATTGCTTCGAGAGAAGAATTAAACGTAAAACTCGTAAGTGTCATTGAGTTCAGAAATAAATATTTAGAATTTTAGAAAACAAACTATAGATTATATTGAATAAGGAATAGGATGCTCTAAGATGGGTGTTATAGAAGCTCCACAATGATTGTAAAAACTACTTATTGTAGAGCATAACATATTATTATTACTGGGTTACAGATACTCTCCTGCTACCATATCTTCCCGCTTCGTTCAACGTATTTTTCTGTATGAGTTGATGGAGTAATTTTGAATGGCTGTAATCTGATGACTGTAATTTCTTTCATATCGGCCAAAGTATGTGTCAGTTTAGTCTGCATAGAATTCAGAATCTTTGTATTATTGGTGGGCGGAATGCAATGGGTCCTCGATCATACCACCACACATTTTTATTCTTTTTCGCTTACATAATGTAAGCATGCAAAAAGTCTTAAATATGTTTGTATAGATACAATCTCTTTATAAATTATTGATCGTATATTGAATAGTAATGTAAGATTGAAGAATTATCGTTCCAGAAGTAAAGAAATTCCCAAAACTGAATAAAATTATGGATCTAATTACCACGTCAGTTTCAGAGCCATTTTTGTACCTTTTCTCATCAAAAAACGCTATTTTTCACAAGTTTTTGTACCGCACATTTTGATATTCAAGAAATTACACTTACTTTTACTTTCCAAAATGGAGGTACAAGCCTATAATGGTGCTAAAAATCACTAACTTACACATTCTCAGACACTTGCCAACCTGTTGGTTGTACCTTTTAGAGCGCTATACTGTTGATAATCAACGATGTACACATACTGCATCGGCAAGTGTATACAAGATTGAAGCAAAGGCAAAAGAGACACTGCAGGCGATGGTAAATGCCGGATATAATGGAATCGAACTAAACAGCTTTATGGTTAATCCTACCCCATTTATGGTGCGGATGCTCACGATGGCTGCGGGCATGCCTACAGGAAAAGGAGGCAATCTTGACTGGGCAAAGCTGGTGAAGGAGGCAGGACTTTCTGTTGTCAGTCTGCATAAGGATTTAGGTGGTATAGAAAAAGAACTTGCCAAGACAGTGAGGGAAGCAGAAAAATACAATACCACCAATGTTGTTATTACAGGAATGTACCGCTTTGATTATCGCGATAAGACGCAGGTTACAGACCTGTGTAAAAGGCTCAATGAAGCTGGAAAAAAACTGAAAGCAGAGGGTATCAGTCTCTTATATCTCAATCATAAAAATGAATTCCAGAAGGTGGATGGCAGACAGAATGCGTATGAATATATCATCGCAAATACAGACCCGGAGTATGTAGGCTTTGAGTTTGATTCTTACTGGCCTACAGAGGCTGGTGTGTATGCACTGGATGTTATGAAAATGCTGGGCAGCAGAATGAAGCTGTACCATATTAATGACAGGGGCACAAAGCTTACAAAGCCAATGATGACACCGATTCTTAAGTCAGACAGCTGTGAACTTGGATATGGTAACATGAATCTTGAAGCCTTATGTGGGCAGGCGTTGTCGTCAGGAGTGGAGGCGGTCGTGCTGGAAAGTCACAAAAACTGGATAGATAAGTCGCCGATAAAATCATTTGAGGCATCTGCAAAATTTTTGAATGAACATATTGGAACTGTTTAAATATACATGAGGAAAAATTATGCGAGCAATTAATTTAAGAACAGAACATATGATAAATCCCATAGGAATTGATATAAAGGAGCCATATCTGTCATGGAATTGTGCAGATGGCAGGAGACAGACCGCATATCAGATCGTGGCTATGGATGAAAATGGTGTGGTTTGGGACAGCAGCCGGGTAGAGTCTGACAGTATGCATGCATCCTGTCCGTTGGAACTGAAAAGCAGACAGCGCATATTCTGGAAAATACGTTTATGGGACGAAAAGAATGAAGCCGGTGAGTGGAGTGCGGAAGCCTTTTTTGAAATGGGGTTGTTAGATAAAGCTGACTGGAGGGCAGAATGGATCAATCCAGAGCCTGAATGTGACCCGGAGGCTCACAAACCAGCGAGTTATCTGAGAACATATTTTCAATGTGATGCGGAAAGCCTGAATAAAAGTGCAAGATTGTATGTAACTGCCCATGGTTTATATGAAGTCTGGATCAACGGAAAAAGAGCAGGCGATTTTGTGCTTGCACCTGGCAGCTATAATTATGATAAGAAGAGAAAAGAAGCAATCGATGCAAGAAACGATGCTGATTCCTTCGTATTCCAGACACAGCAGGCATTAGATCAGGTTGGAGCAAACCTTGATCCGGCTGATAAATCAGCAGTAGAGACTGATATGAACGCAGTAAAAGCATTCTTAGACGCACACCAGAATGCAGAAGAGATGACAGACGCTGATGTGACAGAACTGAAATCCCTTCAGGAAAAACTGACAGAGAGTGCGCAGAAGGTATTTGCAAAGATGTATGAGCAGACTCAGGCAGCGCAGGGAGCAGCTGGTGCAGGTCCTGATATGAGCGGTATGGGCGGCAACGCACAGGCAGGTGCATCTTCCGCAGATGATGATGTCGTAGACGCAGACTTCAAGGAAGTTTAATCATCGCAAAATAGTAAAAATACAACGGGGTTTCCGGGGGTTTTCCCGGAAACCCTGTATGCAGTTTGAGAGAGGAAAACGTTATGGCAGATAAGAGAGATTATTATGAAGTCTTAGGCGTGAGTAAAACGGCAACAGATGCTGAGATCAAAAAAGCGTTCCGTGTGCTTGCCAAAAAGTATCACCCGGATATGAACCCTGGAGATAAGGAAGCGGAGGCAAAGTTCAAGGAAGCACAGGAAGCATATGCTGTGCTCAGTGATGCAGAAAAGAGAAAACAGTACGATCAGTTTGGTCATGCAGCATTTGATGGTGGTGCCGGCGGAGCAGGCGGATTTGATTTCTCCGGTATGGATATGGGAGATATCTTTGGAGATATTTTTGGAGATTTCTTTGGCGGCGGATCCAGAAGACGTGGCAACGATGGTCCGATGAAAGGACAGAATCTGCGCACCAGTGTCCGTATTACATTTGAGGAAGCTGTATTTGGCTGTGAGAAAGAGATCGAGATGGTCTTAAAGGATGAGTGCCAGAAGTGTCATGGTACCGGTGCAAAACCGGGAACCACACCAGAGACCTGTCCGAAATGTGGTGGTAAAGGTAAAGTCGTATTTACCCAGCAGTCCTTCTTTGGAACCGTACAGAATGTACAGACCTGTCCGGACTGCGGTGGTTCTGGAAAGATGATCAAGGATAAATGTCCGGATTGCCGTGGAACAGGATACATTTCAAGTAAAAAGAAAATTCAGGTATCGATACCTGCCGGAATTGACAATGGACAGAGTGTCAGAATCCGTGAAAAAGGTGAACCTGGCATCAATGGCGGACCGCGTGGGGATCTGCTAGTAGAGGTAGTTGTATCACGTCATCCGATCTTCCAGCGTCAGGATATGAACATTTATTCTACCGTGCCGATTTCCTTTGCTCAGGCGGCATTAGGCGGTGAGGTGCGTATCAACACCGTGGATGGAGACGTCTTATACGAGGTAAAAGCAGGAACACAGACAGACACAAGAATCCGCCTGAAGGGAAAAGGCGTACCGTCTCTGCGAAACAAAGCAGTGCGTGGTGACCATTATGTTACATTGGTGGTTCAGGTTCCGGCTTCCTTAAATGCAGAAGCAAAAGAGGCATTGCGTAAGTTTGATGAAGTTACCGGTAATACATTAAAGAAGTCAGCAGAGGGCACTGGTACAGCAGAAAAGCCGAAAAAGAAAAAAGGATTCATGGATAAGATAAAAGAATCTTTAGATGATATCTAAAATTTATTAATATGGATGAAAAACAGGGGCAGAGCATGGAGCTTGCCTCTATTTTTTTGATTCATAGGAAATTACATCCTATGAATCAAAATCTCTTTCGGGAAAAGCTTGACATTCTGATATTTCTGCGTATAATAAAAATGCAAACAAGTTGCAAATACAAACTGATTGCAAATACGAATTGGTCGCAAATGTAAGAAATCGACATACATGTCATGCAGGAAATGGGGTGCAATATGTTAGATATTATTTTAGATACTTTATTAGACAGTGTAAAATTACTGCCTTTTTTGTTTGTAACATATCTTCTGATGGAGACATTAGAGCATAAAACCGGAGGAAAGACAAAAAACCGGATCAGAAATGCCGGAAAAAGCGGACCAGTATGGGGCGCGTTGCTTGGAGTGATACCGCAGTGTGGTTTTTCTGCCGCAGCATCAAGCCTTTATGCAGGGCGTGTGATCACAGTTGGAACACTGCTTGCGATTTTTCTGTCGACCTCCGATGAGATGCTCCCGATCATGATTTCAGAGGCAGTAGCGCCGGCAGTGATCGTTAAGATCCTTGTTGCCAAAGTAGTGATCGCTATGATTTCCGGTCTTGTGGTGGAGTTTTTATATGTAGGTGTGATGAAAAAACATGAAAAAGAAATGGACATCCATGTGGTCTGTGAGGAAGAACACTGCAGCTGTGAGGATGGAATTTTACTTTCTGCACTGAAGCACACATTAAAGATTTTTTTGTATATTTTGATCATTTCTTTCCTTTTGAATGTTGTGATAGGAATTATCGGAGAAGATACACTGGCAGGATTTTTTACAGTGATGCCGCTCGCGGGTGAAGCTGTCGCAGCGTTAGTCGGACTGATCCCGAACTGTGCATCTTCGGTTGTGATTACAGAACTTTATTTAAGCGGCATTATCGGAGCGGGTGCTATGATGTCTGGACTGTTAGTCAATGCCGGTGTCGGACTTCTGGTATTATTCCGTTTAAACCGTGACTGGAAGCAGAACCTTGGAATCGTCGCAGCGTTGTATGCACTTGGTGTATTCTGGGGCATTGTCATAAGAGCATGCGGGATTGTGTTTTAATGATAAGTCAGTGAGCAATCAAAGTATGTTATGCGTTTGCACCGTAACATTATAAAATTGAGAAAACAGGAAGGTACGAGGAAGAATGCCGGGAAGTGGTTATGCGACGATCAGCCGTAAAAAAATATTGGAATTTTTAAAGAAAAACAGTGACCGGACAGTGGCGGTAGCAGATATCGACCATTATCTGAGGACGCAGGACTGCGAGGTAAACATCACCACCATTTACCGCTATTTAGATAAACTGGCAAAGGAC
>ENA-ORCM01001245-ORCM01001245.1-human-gut-metagenome-genome-assembly--contig:-NODE-1245-length-22104-cov-17.237163_pt1 | contig 22104 bp, 18 predicted proteins | sample MGYA00242906_ERZ507928 | MGnify/ENA primary metagenome ERZ507928 (study PRJEB26167, sample SAMN06115497) | human gut metagenome | host: Homo sapiens | place: China:Shanxi | collected 2015-05-07...
TCAAAGTTATATTTTGCCATAAGAAAACCGACCTCCAATAGTTAGATTTTTTGGTCTAACTTCTGGGGGTCGGTTCACGATTGGGTTATTCTTTTGATTCATATGCTGCTATTTTGGCTGGGCGAAGAAATAGGATATCAAAATTCCAAAGAAAATAATTAACTTAAATTTTACAAAGATACTAATATGAAGGGAATACAGAACAATGGTTAACTGGAAAACAATACCTAAAATAGATGCACACATTCACTTAATGCCTCCGGATGTCATTGAAGCAAATCAGGGTTTTAACGATAAATTTGTGGATTATGGCAGTGTGAATGATTATTTAAAACTTATGGACAAGTATCATATCGATTCTGCATTTCTCATGCCCTTCAATGATCCATATATGCTGTCAATGGATTTTACTGTAGAAGCTGTGAACAATAATATGACCGCCATGTGCAAAGAAGGAAATGCAGACCATAAACTATATTATTTTGCAGATATTGATCTGCGGAATGAAATGGATAAAACAATTTATGAGTTAAACAGAGTTACAAAACAGAAAGAATGTTTAGGAATAAAAATCCACCCATCCAATACCGGCTACCCAGTGGACGGGCTCTATTATGATCATATTTTTGACTGGGCAAATCAAAATGCCATTTTAGTAGAAATACATTCTTACCCAAGAGCTCACATTTCAGATGATGTATGTTCTCCTGCCCGTATCCGAAATGTTATGAAAAAATATCCGAATTTGCGAGTTTCCATTGCACATCTCGGCGGATTTCAATATAAAGACCTGTATGGACTGGACGCCTACTTTAATATATCTGCTATTTTGCCAGACCTCGTAAAAAAATATGATATTACAAAAACGAATCAGATACTGCGCTCATTTGATTTAAACAAATTAGTATTTGCAACTGATTATCCAGACAGCCGCAGCTTAAAACCAGAAGAAATCTACGATACTTATTTTGAAATACTGAACCAAATGGATTTCACTCAGGAAGAAGCAGAAAAAATCTGCAAACAAAACGCAATGAAAATGATCTCAAAGAAAGGACTTTTTTAATATGGTAAAAATAATTTCAGACAGCACATGCGACCTCTCAGCAGAATTAGCTGCACAATACGATATTGATATTCTCCCGCTTCATATTCTTCTCGGAGATGAGGAATTTGAAGATGGAAAAACAATTACACCGGATGAGATTTACTCCTGGTCCGATGAGCATAAGACAACCCCAAAAACTTCCGCCCCGTCTCTGGCAGAAACGATTGAACTTTTTCGCCCTTATGTGGAAGAAGGACGCGAGATTGTCTGCTTTTCCATCTCAAACAGTATGTCAACATCCGGCAATGTCATGCGTCTTGCTGCCGGGGAACTAGAAGCAGAAAACCGGATCACCGTGATTGATTCCGCAAATCTCTCCACCGGAATCGGACTTCTTGTGATAGAAGCTGCCATTATGGCAAAAAACGGACACTCTGCATCCGAAATTGCTTCTGTCATGGAAACTTTAAAACCAAATGTCAGAGCAAGCTTTGTCGTGGATACCCTCACCTACCTGTACCGTGGCGGACGTTGTAACGCTGTTGCTGCCATGGCCGGCGGTGTCTTAAAGCTGCATCCAAAAATCGTGGTAGAAAACGGTGCTATGGATGCGACAAAAAAATACCGCGGAAAGATCAATTCTGTTATCATGTCCTATGTAAAAGATATGGAAACTGATTTAAAAGCAGCCAGACCTGACCGCGTATTCATCACACATTCCGGCTGTGACGCTGCAACGGTGGAATCCGTCCGCTCGTATCTGGAAAGCCTCGGTGTTTTCCATGAGATATTAGAAACCAGAGCCGGTGGTGTCGTGTCAAGTCACTGCGGCCCCGGTACGCTTGGTGTTCTGTTTATTGCAAAATAATAGAGGTTCGGATGTTTTCTTCCAAACCTCTGTTTCTTTTACTTTTCTATCTCTGCATTAATCTCATCTTCCGTTTTCGTGTTCCTCTTTTCCTGCCAAAATCATATTCTCTCCGCAAGCAGTTCTACCCACGCAGGTTTAAATCCTGCGTTTGCAGCAACCCGCTGTGATACAAGATTGGACATGCTGGTTCCATAGTAAGGAACTTTTCCCAATTTTTCGATGTCCTCTTTCAATATTTTCACTAACAGAGAGGCAATTCCTCTGCCTTCCGCCTCTTTCTCTGTGTTGATTCCGATCTGCCAGAATGTTGTGCTGTCCGCACTTGCACCAGCCATACCAATGATTTTTCCTTTGGAAATTGCTGCTACTGCCAACATATCCGGCGAATTTTCATCAAAACAAAACGCCTCATTAAACTGCTCATTGCCTTTAAATCGCTGTATCTCATCATGATTATATTTTTTTATCTCAAATGCACGGTTTTCTTTTCCTGACAAAGCATCCTGACAAGCGCTTTTCTGCCCATCCGATTGTCTATTTTCAGATTTCTCTGGTAAAAAGAAAGGATGCGCTGTTTTCAACTGATAACCATATGGTTTCAAAATTGTATCCAATTCTCTAAAATGTGCCACATCCATAAACCATACTCCGGAACAGGTTTCATATTTTTCTTTGCAAATGTTCACGATCTCTTTTTTCCCTGTAAAAATCAGTTTCTCATTCACTACAATAACTTTCAAAACGCAATCATCCTGTTCTTCAAATCTGCGTCTGCCGTCCCTTTGCTCATATACATTAAAGTGATTCTTGTTATCCAGAATATCTTCAGCATTGCAGCAATAATCCAAGGCAAGCTGCCTGCTCAACTCCTGTTTATACTTCATACCGTTTTTTCTCCTTCACATCCCGCATCTTATCCAAATTCTGACATTTCAGTGCATCCGTTACTTCCTGCTCTGTAAACCCGAAACAATCTGCATATGCGTCGCAGGTAACTGTGTCTACTTCCAGATTATTCAGATCCGAAAACAACGAATTTTTAGAAATTCTTGTTACTCCGGTAATAATCGCGCGGCTGTAAAAATCATTCTGCTTAAATGCATTATGAAATATCTGTCTGCATGCGGCGATCATCTCATCCCAATACCCCTGCGTATACGCTTCGAGCAATGGTGTGTCATATTCATCCACAAGAATAATTGGCAGCACCTTGTGATGTCTGTATAAAAAGTAGCATAGCCGCTTGATTGCCTGCCAGTCATTCTCTCCACTGCTTGCAAAAAAAGATTCTTTTGCGTCAAGATAAGGATTTCTTTTTAAAATATCTTCAATTCGCTCTTTCGGATTTTCCATAGACACCTCCGTGTACCATACCTCTGCACATCCTGCAGGATATTATGCTTTATGCGAATATGCATTGCTATTATTTGCAAAAATGGTTATGGATAGTTATTCTTAATATATAACTATACATAACCATTGTCAATTATTATAAAAAAGCTTGCCTCTATTTCCTTTTAAATCACCCTGATTTCAACGATCCTGTCACAATCAATGCCCGTTCCGTCTTCCAGCACAATTGTCCTCTCATAGTCACGGAATTTCTGATTCTCTGGGGAACCCTGGCAGATGGTAATCTTTTGCTGGCGAGAACTCCATTGGAAAGTATCAAGGAAAGTGCGCAGGTGTCTAATCGTCTGCTGATGGATGTAGGAGTTGTTGCGGTAATAGTGAGTGGTATTATCATTTTTTTTGTTACCCGCCGTATTACTAACCCAATTCTGCGGCTTACAGATATATCCAAGAAAATGGCAGAATTCGACTTTGATGCGAAGTATGAAGTCAAGGGAGATAATGAGATTGAACAGTTGGGCGAGCATATGAATCAGCTATCGGAAATCTTAGAGCGGACCATATCGGAATTAAAGAGTGCTAATAATGAATTGAAGATAGATATCGAAAAGAAGGAACAGATTGACGAGATGAGAAAAGATTTCCTGTCAAATGTTTCCCATGAGCTAAAGACACCGCTGGCACTGATTCAGGGTTATGCAGAAGGCTTACAGGAATGTGTGCAGGACGATCCGGAGAGCAGAAATTTCTATTGTGAGGTCATTACAGATGAAGCAGAGAAGATGAACCGCATGGTAAAGAAACTTCTTACTTTGAATCAGCTGGAATTTGGAAATGATGCTATTGTGATGGAACGGTTTGATATCACCGAACTGATACGTGGAGTAACTGCCAGTAATGCCATTATCTTAGAACAGAAGGGAGCTATTCTGGAATTTAACGAGCAGCCGCTTTTTGTATGGGCGGATGAATTTAAGATAGAAGAAGTTATAACTAATTATCTGAGTAATGCAATCAACCATTTGGAAGGTGAAAACCGGATTAAAATTTCTTATAAATGTAAGCAGGATGTAGTAAGAGTCAGCGTGTTTAATACCGGAAAGCCGATTCCGGAAGAAGACATTGATAATATCTGGATTAAATTCTATAAGGTAGATAAAGCAAGAACCAGAGCTTATGGAGGCAGCGGAATTGGTCTGTCCATTGTAAAAGCAATTATGGATTCCATGCATCAGCAGTGCGGAGTCATTAACCATGAGGATGGTGTGGAATTCTGGATAGAATTAGACACCAGCAATCGCGATGATAACGAGGAAGAACGTGAAATAACTATTGCCTGAAAGCCGGAAAAATGCTAACATGGGAATAGATTGATAAGTTAAGGAGTGCCTATGAGAGACAGAAAGATAAAAACAACGGCATGTGTGCTGTTGGCTGCGTTATTATTAGGCGGATGCGGAGAGCAGCCGATTGAATTAACAGAGCAGGAAGAACAGACAATTGTAGATTATGCAGCACATGTAGTATCAAAGTATAATATAAAGCAGCAGGATGGAATTGTAAGATTATCGAAGAGTGAAGAGACAACAGAGACTGCAGATGCCGAGGCTGTGGAACAGCCGGATTCCACTGAGCAGATGCCATCAGAAGGTGGAGATGCAACAGGAACTCCGGAGAATGCGGCATCGGACAACAGTGTGTCCTTAAACGATGCAGTGGCAATACCGGGCATTGATGTGCAGTATACTGGGGCAGAATTTGCTTCCGTCTATCAGCAGGATTCGTCTTATATCGTAGAGCCGACCGCTGGAAATAAGTATCTGGTTTTACATTTTCATTTAAACAATGCCGGAACCGAAGCAGTTGATTGTGATATGTTAAGCCGCAAGGTGTCATTCCGCATGACATTAAATGACAGCGTGGAAGCTGTTGCACAGGTCTCAATTCTGTTAAATGACCTTGGCACATATCAGGGGACTATTGAAGCAGGAAGTGGCACAGATACGGTTTTACTCTTTGAGGTGCCGGAAGGTACACCGGAAGATTTGAGTAAAATCTCTCTGGAAGTAGTCGAAAACACGGTACATAAGACCTGTAATCTGTAAAATAGTAAAAATATCTAAAGAATTGTAAAAAAACGGTGCATTTTTATGTAATATTATGTTATAATTTGAAATAGAAATATTCTAAGAAATGACCTTGGGAGGAAAACATAAATGGAGACAAATATTCTGTTAGAAAATGGTACGAACGAACTGGAAGTGCTGGAGTTTACTTTAGGGGATAATCATTACGGAATTAACGTAGCGAAGATTCGTGAGATTTTATCCTATCAGCCGGTAACCCCGGTACCAAATGCACATCCGAGTGTGGAAGGAATCTTTATGCCACGAGATACCATGCTGACGGTAATCAGCCGGAGAAGATGTCTGGGTATGCAGGATGAAGAAGGAAAAGGTTTGTTTATTATCACAAACTTTAATAAATTAAATATTGCATTCCATGTAGATCAGGTTATTGGAATTCATCGTGTCTCCTGGTCAGAGATTATCAAACCGGATGCAACGATTAATGTCCAGGACAAGGGTGTATCAACCGGAGTCATTAAACTGGATGGACAGTTGATTGTTATTCTTGACTTTGAAAAAATTATTTCTGATATCAGCCCGGAAACAGGACTTAAGGTATCTGATGTAGAGCATCTGGAAAATCGTAACCGTAATGATTCCCCGATTATGATTGCAGAGGATTCCCCATTATTAAGTAAATTGATTACAGATTGTCTGAAGAAAGCAGGTTATACCAACCTGAATGTCAATATGAACGGACAGGAAGCATGGGACAAGCTTTGTGCTTATGAGAAAGCTGGCAATGTAAAAGATAAAGTACATTGTATTATTACCGATATCGAGATGCCATTGATGGACGGACACCGGTTAACAAAACTGGTAAAAGAGAACGATAACATGCATGATATTCCGGTAATCATTTTCTCTTCCCTGGTAAATGATGAAATGAGAAGAAAAGGTGAATCACTCGGAGCAGACGCCCAATTGACTAAACCGGAGATTGGAAGTCTGGTACAGGCTATCGACAGACTGATTGACCAGACTGGAAAGTAAGGAAAGAACGTAGACAAAGGGGTGTGATGTTACATCACATCCCTTTCCTTTACGCTGTCCGGCATCTGCTGGGAGATGTTGTGGCAGACCCTGTAAGCAGATATACAGGCAACTTGGATACATGGAGGTATAAATTTGAGTAAGAGTGAAGATTATCTGGACGATTTGCTGAATTCAGTTTCAGATGCTAACAGAAGAAATAATAAGAAGGATATCGAGAATTTGATTCAATCAATGAATGAAGAAGCTGCAAAGCCAAGAGAGCGGGAGAAAAAAACGGTAGAGAAGAAACACGAGGATTACTCCGGCACAGGTTTCCTGCGTGAATTTGAACAGGAGCTGGCAACAGGAGCAGCAGATGATTTCCTGCAGGAATTCGAAATGGAATTAGACGAAGAGGCATCAAATCAGGCAGATATTGATGTCAATGAAGACCAGACATCCGATATGGAGGCAGCTTTTGCAACAAAACAGCCGGAAGCAGCAAACCAGTCAGAAGAAACCAATCAGCTGCGGGATGCTTCAGAGCCAATCTCATCAGAGGGCACAGATATGGCAACAGATGGGTCTGCACCGTCAGATATGATGGAAGATGTGGATGACATCATGGACGCTGTCCGGAAGAAAGTGGGCGATTCTGGAGAGGAAGAACATATGGATACGTCGAAAACACCGGAAGATGATGCTTCCGAGGAAGAAGAGCCTCTGGGCTTTTTTGATACGCTGGATGAAGATTCGGCGGCAGAGATACCAGAAGCATCAAAGACAGAATCTGAGGAAGAGGAACCACTTCTTTCAGAAGATGATGATGCCATTAATCTTATGGATATGTTATCCGGAGATGCTGACTTATCCGATATCGGCGATTTGCTGAAAGCAGATGAAAATGGAGAAGAATTAGAGCATTCAGAAGATGAGGACAGTGAGGTCCAGGATGAATTTGAACGCCTTGGAAGTATCGAAGAATTAAAAGATTTAAAGGAAGCAAAGGAAAAGAGAAAAAAACAGGGATTCTTCAGTAAAATTATGTCCGTTTTATTTGGACCGGATGAAGAAGAGGATGATACAAAGATTGCAGAAGATGACAGCCTTGGCAGCATTTCATCGGAGAACAGAGAAATCTTAAAAGAGATGGATGCAGACGAGGGAGCCGGTAAGAAGGGAAAGAAAGAGAAGAAAAAGAAAGAGAAAAAAGAAAAGAAGGAAAAGGCGAAGAAGGAGAAGGCGCCAAAGGTAAAGAAAGAGAAGCCTCCAAAAGAAATAGACCGTACGCCGCCTCTTCCGAAGAAGCCGGTTATTCTGATTTTTATTATGGCACTTTCCCTTCTAATCTTGATTTTGCTGGGAAGTTCCAATTTACAGTATGGACAGGATATGCAGCAGGCAAAGGATGATTTTGCAAGCGGCTCCTATGTAACAGCATTCCAGACCGTAGCCGGTTCTTATGTAAAGGGAAAAGACGAGAATTTCTATAAGAAGGCACAGGTGCTGGCTTCCATACAGAGCGAATATCAGTCTTATGAGAGCTTAAGCGGAATCAATGAAAATGAAATGGCTTTGGATGCGTTGATTCGTGGATATGGTAGATGCGTAGATGGTGCAGACCTGGCTCAGGAATATGAGATAACAGATGAAATGGCAGGACTGAAGAATCAGATTTTGCAGCAGTTATCAGACCATTTTGGTGTATCAGAGGAAAAAGCAGCAGAATTGCATGCCATGACAAAGAGAACAGATTATACAAAGGCAATTCAGGAGATACTTGCAGCAGCAGGACTGGAATAGGAGAACATGATGATAGCAATTATTGACTATGATGCAGGAAACTTAAAGAGTGTGGAAAAAGCATTAGCATATCTGGGTGAGGAAAGCGTAATTACAAGAGATTTTCATACCATTGAACAGGCAGATAAGGTGATTTTACCGGGCGTTGGTTCTTTTGGTGTGGCAATGGATAATCTGAAACGCTATGAACTGGACAAGGTCATCCATGAAGTCTGTGAAAGAAAAGTGCCATTCCTTGGAATCTGCCTCGGACTTCAGTTAATGTTTGAAGGAAGCGAAGAGTCAGAAGGAGTAGAGGGACTTGGGCTTTTAGAGGGAAAAATTGTGCGAATCCCGGATACCTATGGACTGAAAATTCCGCATATCGGTTGGAATTCCCTGCATTTACAGAATAATGGAAGACTGTTTCAGGATGTGCCGATGGATGCTTATGTATATTTCGTGCATTCTTATTATTTACAGGCAAGGCATGAAGAAATTGTAAAAGCAACTACAGAATATGGAGTCACTATTCATGCATCTGTGGAGCAGGACAACATTTTTGCCTGCCAGTTCCACCCGGAGAAGAGCAGCTCCGTTGGACTGAAGATACTTAAGAACTTTGCGTCATTACAGGGAGGTGTGAAATAATGTTTACCAAGAGAATTATTCCATGCCTGGATGTCAATGATGGAAGAGTTGTAAAAGGTGTGAACTTTGTGAATTTAAGAGATGCCGGTGACCCGGTGGAAATTGCGGCAGCCTATGATAAAGCCGGAGCAGATGAAGTGGTATTTCTGGATATTACAGCATCTTCGGATAACCGTAATACAGTAGTAGATATGGTAAGACGTGTAGCGGAAAATGTATTTATTCCATTTACCGTAGGCGGAGGAATCCGCAGTGTGGAAGATTTTAAAGTGCTGCTCCGGGAAGGTGCAGACAAGATTTCCATTAATTCTTCTGCAATTAATACACCACAGTTAATCAGTGATGCGGCAGACAAATTCGGAAGCCAGTGTGTGGTTGTTGCCATTGATGCGAGAAGAAGAGAAGATGGCAGCGGCTGGAATATTTATAAAAATGGCGGAAGAATTGATGTAGGCATTGATGCGGTAGAATGGGCAATGAAAGTCGAGAAGCTTGGAGCCGGAGAAATTCTTTTGACCAGCATGGATTGTGATGGCACGAAAGCCGGTTACGATTTGGAACTGACCAGACAGATTGCAGAAAATGTATCTATCCCGGTCATTGCTTCCGGTGGAGCCGGAACGAAAGAGCATTTCTACGAAGCTTTGACAGAAGGTAAAGCAGATGCAGCACTGGCAGCATCTTTGTTCCATTATAAGGAACTTGAAATTATGGACCTTAAGAATTATCTTGCAGGTCGCGGGGTATCAGTAAGGAGATAAAACTATGGCAATGATTACCAATGACTGGCTGGACAGTGTATCTGCCGAGTTTAAAAAGCCATATTACAGAGATTTATATGATTTTGTAAAAAAAGAATACAGCACCCATGTAGTGTATCCACCAGCGGATGATATCTTTAATGCCTTGCACCTGACACCGCTTTCAGAAGTAAAGGTGCTGATTTTGGGACAGGATCCATACCATAATGAACACCAGGCACATGGTCTTAGTTTTTCGGTACTGCCGGATCAGAAAGAGATTCCACCATCTTTACAGAACATCTATAAAGAACTGCAGGATGACCTTGGCTGCTATATCCCTGACAATGGTTATCTGGAAAAATGGGCAAAGCAGGGTGTATTATTATTGAACACGGTTCTGACCGTCCGTGCACATCAGGCGAACTCCCATCAGGGCAAAGGCTGGGAGCATTTTACGGATGCCATTATCCAGGCGGTCAATGCCCAGAATCGACCAGTTGTCTATATGCTGTGGGGCAGACCGGCACAGAGCAAAATTCCGATGCTTACCAATCCGAAGCATCTGATATTAAAAGCACCTCATCCAAGCCCGCTTTCGGCATACCGTGGTTTCTTCGGATGCAAACATTTCTCACAGGCGAATGCATTTTTAGAAGAGCATGGAGTAGCACCGATAGACTGGCAGATTGAAAATTTGTAGGATGGATTTTAATGTTGACTTGATACCAATAATGTTAAATAACAAAGCATTGCAGGATTTAATAGGTTTCTATGTCAGGCATAAAATACCGCAGTTCTAAATTACATATTTTTCTTTTTACAATATAAAGTGTCTTTCCAATGTTTGACAAACTATCCGCACGGTTCGTCAAAAGGACGGATGTATGACACAATTTATTAGGGGCACTTAGAATTTCGTATTGCAACCGGCAACGCCGGCACAGGATGTGCCGGCGAGGTGCAATCTGAACATGGATGTGAATTTGCACCGGTTGCCGGGCAAAATACAATATGTTTCGAAATTCTTAGTGCCCCTTATAAATCTTGTGTAACATCCGTCTTTGGCGGACAGTGCGGATAGTCAGTCAAAGCAACGGAAAGACATTTTGTAATCAAGAAAAATATGTGCTAAGAACTGCAGGTATTTCATGTCGAATCAACATAGAACCCCATGAAATCCTGTTATTCTTCGAATTGCCAACATGGTATCCAGCCAACATAAAAAATTATTCCTAAAATGAGGAGTGCCCCGACATCTTTCGGATGCCGAGGCTATTATGAAAAAATATATCTAAAAACATGAGTTTCTTTTGATGGTTCTATAGTATGCTATAAATATGACAAAACTATGAACAAACCATAAAAACTTTGTGAAAAGTTACAATAGATGAAAAAAATCACATAAAAAGTTGTGAATTTTACACAATGTTGCTATAATAGCATTAACAATAGGCAGACGTGGGACAAGGATGTTACACATCAGATATCAAAGGAGTGATTATATGATAGGCATTTCAAATTATGATTCGAATTCAATTAACACATTGTTTTCCGGATTATCAAATGGAAGCAGAACTTCAAACAGCGGTTTGTTAGGAATTAATATTGCTGACTATTCTGCAATTCGTACCGGTTCCTATTTTAAACTGATGAAGGCATATTATGGTGGAAATGATTCTGCCAGTAAGATTGTAGAGACAAACAAGAAGACTTCAACGTCTACTGCAAAGGATGATACTAAGACATTAGCAAAAATTGAAGATGCTGCGGAAGAGTTGAAGGGTGCATCCGATGATTTACTGGATAAGACCAAGAAGTCTGTATTTAACAAAGTAACAACAACCGATGCAAAGGGTAATACCACAACAGATTATGATAAAGACGCAATTTATAAGAAAGTAAGTGCTTTTGTAGACAGCTACAATAACCTGCTGAAGAAATCAGAAGATTCCAATACCAATGGAATTCTCAATGCAGTTTCTTCCATGGTTCGGACTACAGATTCCAATGAAAAGTTACTTTCTAAGGTTGGAATTACCGTTGGTGTAGATAACAAACTCAGTATTGATGAGGATACCTTTAAGAAGGCAGATATGTCTTTGGTAAAATCTTTGTTCAATGGAAATGGTTCCTATGGATATCAGGTATCTGCAAAAGCATCTTTGGCAGATTATTATGCAGAACGGGAAGCATCCAAGGGCAATACATATGGTAATACAGGTACATATACCTACAATTATAATACCGGAGAGATTTATAATACGACAACCTAAGTGACCGGTTAATAATTATGATTCGCATAATGACGGTGTAAATGTCAGGTATAAATAATATATGCAAATAACAAGAAATGTGTGTTACAGGAAAGCAATTTTCGGTAAAGCAAAAAAGCAGGTGTTCTGATTGGAACACCTGCTTTCTATCTTAAAAGCTATTTTTAGTTATCATTCTCGTCTTCTTCACTCATGGAGTAAACCTGACGTTTTCTTGCCATTTCATCACTTTCTAAGTATTCATCGTAAGTGGTAATCTTATCAATGAGTCCGCCATTTGGAAGAAGCTCCATAATGCGGTTGGCAGTGGTCTGTGTGAACTGGTGGTCACGGGAAGCGAAGAGTACAACACCCGGGAATTTAATCAGACCGTTGTTTAATGCGGTAATGGACTCCATGTCTAAGTGGTCGGTAGGCTCATCTAAGATTAAGACATTGGAAGCCTGAATCATCATACGGGAGAGCAGTACACGCACTTTTTCTCCTCCGGAAAGGACTCTCATTTTCTTCATGCCGTCTTCACCGGCAAAAAGCATTCTTCCTAAGAAACCACGTACATAAGTAGCATCTTTGATCTCGGAATACTGGGTCAGCCAGTCTGTGATAACAAGGTCAGTATCAAAGATTTCGGTATTGTCCTTCGGAAAATAGGACTGGGAAGTCGTAACACCCCATTTGTAAGTTCCTTCATCCGGCTCCATTTCACCGGCAAGAATCTTAAAGAGGGTAGTCTTGGCAAGCTCGTTGCTTCCGACAAAAGCTACTTTATCATCATGTCCTAAGATAAAGGATACATTGTCTAATACTTTTACACCGTCAATAGTTTTGCTTAGACCCTCTACGGTAAGAACCTCATTGCCGATTTCGCGCTGTGGGCGGAAATCAATGTAAGGATATTTACGGCTGGAAGGTTTGATTTCATCCAGTTCGATTTTCTCAAGAGCACGTTTTCTGGAAGTTGCCTGTTTGGATTTGGAAGCATTCGCAGAGAAACGGGAAATGAACTCCTGTAACTCTTTAATCTTTTCTTCCTTCTTTTTATTGGCTTCTTTCATCTGCTTAACAAGAAGCTGGCTGGACTCATACCAGAAATCGTAGTTGCCGGCATATAACTGAATCTTGCCATAATCGATATCGGCAATATGAGTACATACCTTATTTAAGAAGTAACGGTCGTGGGATACGACGATTACAGTGTTGTTAAAGTTAATTAAGAATTCTTCCAGCCATGCAATGGCATCTAAGTCTAAGTGGTTGGTCGGCTCGTCTAAGAGCAGAATGTCCGGATTGCCGAACAATGCCTGGGCTAAGAGAACCTTAACCTTGGTAGCACCCGGAAGGTCACGCATAGTGGTGTAGTGGTCTTCTGTCGGGATGCCAAGACCATTTAATAACATGGCAGCATCGGATTCTGCATTCCAGCCGTCCATTTCAGCAAATTCGCCTTCCAGTTCACTGGCACGGATACCATCTTCATCGGAAAAATCCTCTTTTGCATAGATAGCATCCTTCTCCTTCATGATATCATAGAGACGTTTATTTCCCATGATAACCGTATCTAAAACGGAGTACTCATCATATTTGAAGTGATCCTGCTGCAGGAAGGAAAGACGCTGTCCCGGTGTAATAACCACATCGCCGCTGGTGGAGTCTAATTGTCCGGATAAAATCTTTAAGAAAGTAGATTTACCGGCACCATTGGCACCAATTAGACCGTAGCAGTTGCCTTCCGTGAATTTAATATTTACATCTTCAAACAAGGCTTTCTTCCCGATTCGTAAAGTTACATTGTTTGCACTTATCATAATCAAATCTCCTGACTCTTTGAATTTACGGTGCTTTCATGCTTATGCACCAATTCGTATCATACTAGAAAAACAGTGGAAAAGCAACTAAAACTTCTTATAGAAGAAATTCGTGATTGTTCTTCATTTCGTACAGTCCATAATCTTGATAATCGACAAATAAAATGCTAAAATGTGATTTAGGTCGATAAGACATAAGTTTTTTATTTAAATAAGGAGGAATAAATAATGTCCAGAGCAAAACAATCAATGGACGGTAATACAGCAGCAGCTCATGTAGCTTATGCATACACAGACGTTGCAGCTATTTATCCTATTACCCCGTCCAGTCCAATGGCTGACTCCGTAGACCAGTGGTCCGCAGCAGGTCAGGAGAATATCTTTGGAAATCAGGTTAAAGTCGTAGAAATGGAATCAGAGGCAGGAGCAGCAGGTGCCGTACATGGTTCTCTTGCAGCAGGTGCTTTAACCACTACATTTACCGCATCCCAGGGTCTTTTATTAATGATCCCTAATATGTACAAAATCGCTGGAGAGCAGCTTCCATGTGTATTTGATGTATCAGCACGTACCGTTGCAACCCAGTCCTTAAATATTTTCGGTGATCACAGTGACGTATATGCTTGTCGTCAGACAGGTTTTGCTATGTTATGTGAGACAAACCCACAGGAAGTTATGGACTTAAGCCCAGTTGCTCATCTTGCAACAATTGAAGGAAAAGTTCCATTCATCAACTTCTTCGATGGATTCCGTACATCTCATGAGATTCAGAAAATCGAGAAATGGGATTACGCAGATTTGAAAGAAATGTGCAACATGGACGCTGTAAAAGCATTCCGTGAGCATGCATTAAACCCAGAGCATCCAGCAATGCGTGGTTCTCATGAAAACGGAGACGTTTTCTTCCAGCATCGTGAAGCTTGTAATACAGCTTACAATGAGTTACCAGCTATCGTTGAGAAATACATGGGCAAAATCAATGAAAAACTTGGTACAGATTATGACTTATTCAACTACTATGGAGCAGCAGATGCAGACCGTGTTATCGTAGCAATGGGATCTATCTGTGACGTAGCAGAAGAAGTAATCGACTACTTAACAGCAGCAGGAGAGAAAGTCGGATTAATCAAAGTTCGTCTGTATCGTCCTTGGGTATCTGCTTCCTTATTAAAAGTTCTTCCAAAGACTGCAAAGAAAGTTGCTGTTCTTGACAGAACAAAAGAGCCAGGAGCATTAGGCGACCCATTATACTTAGACGTAGCTACAACATTACGTGAAGCAGGATTAAACGACGTTGTATTATGCGGCGGTCGTTACGGATTAGGATCTAAGGATACTCCTCCTTCATCTGTATTCGCTATCTACAAAGAACTGGAAAAAGATGCTCCAAAGAGTAGATTTACAGTAGGTATCGTAGATGACGTTACAAACTTAAGCTTACCAGAGGTTAAGCCAGCACCTATCACATCTGCAGAAGGAACTGTAGAGTGTAAGTTCTGGGGTCTTGGTGGAGACGGTACTGTAGGTGCTAACAAGAACTCTACTAAGATTATCGGTGACCACACAGATAAATACATCCAGGCATACTTCCAGTATGACTCTAAGAAGACCGGTGGTGTAACAATTTCCCACTTAAGATTCGGTGACAAGCCAATCAAGAGCCCATATTACATCAACCAGGCTGACTTCGTAGCATGCCACAACCCATCTTATGTAACCAAAGGATTCAAGATGGCCCAGGATGTTAAACCAGGCGGAGTATTCATGATTAACTGCCAGTGGTCAGACGAAGAGTTAGCTCATCATCTGAATGCTGAAGCAAAGAAATACATTGCTGATAACAACATTCAGTTATATACAATCAATGCAATTGACAAAGCAATTGAAATTGGTATGGGTAAACGTACCAACACAATTTTACAGTCTGCATTCTTCAAACTTGCAAACGTTATGCCTATCGACGATGCAGTAGAATTCATGAAAGCAGCAGCTAAGAAATCCTACGGTAAGAAGGGTGATGCTGTCGTAGAAATGAACTACAAAGCTATCGACGCTGGTGTAGACGCAGTACATAAGGTTGAAGTTCCAGCATCCTGGTCTAACCCAGAAGCAGATCCAGCTCCGAAGGAATTAACCGGACGTCCTGAGACTGTTAAGATGGTAAGAGACTTAATGGAGCCAATCTCCAAGATGGACGGAGACAGCCTTCCAGTATCTGCATTTGCAAAGAATCCGGATGGACAGTTCGAACATGGCGCAGCAGCATATGAGAAACGTGGTACAGCCGTAACCGTTCCTACATGGGATGCTGAGAAATGTATTCAGTGTAACCAGTGTGCTTTCGTATGTTCACATGCAACCATTCGTCCATTCATGTTAGACGAAGCAGAAGTAAAAGCTGCTCCAGAGCAGACAAAACTTGCTGATACAAAGCCAAAGGCTGGCGAGTACAAATATACAATGAGCGTATCCCCATTAGACTGTATGGGATGTGGCGAGTGTATTACGGTATGTCCAGTAGGCGCAATCGAAATGGTTCCTCAGGAATCACAGGCAGATCAGCAGCCAGTATTCGATTACTTAGTAGCAAACGTTGGAAAGAAACCTGGTATGCCGGCAGACAATACCGTTAAAGGTTCCCAGTTCAATCAGCCATTGCTTGAGTTCTCAGGCTCTTGTGCAGGTTGTGCAGAGACATCTTACGCTCGTTTGATTACTCAGTTATTTGGTGAGCATATGTATATTTCCAATGCAACAGGATGTTCTTCTATCTGGGGCGGTCCTGCAGCAACATCACCATATACAGTAAACAAAGATTCCAAGAAAGGTCCGGCTTGGGCAAACTCCTTATTCGAGGATAACGCTGAGCATGGTTTTGGTATGGAAATCGGACAGAAAGTTCTTCGTGAGCAGGCAATTGCAAGCGCTAAGAAATGTGCTGAGTCTGATAAAGCAAGCGCAGAATTAAAAGCTGCATTTGACAAGTTCGAAGAGACTAAGAATGATACAAAGGCTAATACACCTGCAACAGAAGCATTAGTTGCTGAGTTGGAAAAAGCTGCAGCAGCTGGATGTCCGGATGCAAAAGATGCATTAGATAAGAAGAATTACCTTGCTAAGAAGTCCGTATGGATCTTCGGTGGTGATGGATGGGCTTACGATATCGGCTTCGGCGGATTAGACCATGTACTTGCTTCCGGTGAGAACGTAAACGTAATGGTATTCGATACAGAGATGTACTCTAATACAGGTGGACAGGCTTCTAAAGCTTCCAACATCGGTGAAGTTTGTCAGTTCGCTGCTGCTGGTAAAGAAGTTGGCAAGAAGAGCCTTGCTGAGATCGCTATGAGCTATGGTTACGTTTATGTAGCACAGATTGCTCTTGGTGCTAACATGGCTCAGGCTGTTAAAGTTCTTGCAGAAGCAGAAGCTTATGACGGACCATCCTTAATCATCGGATATGCTCCATGTGAGTTACACGGTGTGAAAGGTGGAATGAACCACTGCCAGGATGAGATGAAGAAAGCAGTAGCTGCTGGTTACTGGAACCTCTTCTCCTTCAACCCAGCTCTTAAAGCTGAAGGAAAGAATCCATTCACATTAACATCTAAACCAGGCGATGGAACATATCAGGAGTTCTTAAATAACGAGACACGTTACAGCAGATTAACAAGATCCTTCCCAGAAAGAGCTGCAAAACTCTTTGCTGCATCTGAGGAAGCTGCAAAAGCCCGTTACGAACATCTGTTAAGATTAGTTGAGTTATACAAATAAGATTTAGACATTGTCTGAGTCAGTATAAATTCCATAGAGCCCGGAAAGGCGTAAGTCTTTCCGGGCTCTATGCATTTAGACAGAAAGCTTATAATAACAGTGCATTATATCTGGGAGGGCTGACACCATCGCTTGCCAATCTGATCTGCGCAAAGGAACAGTGTACGATTCCGGTTGTGGCGATGGTGAGACCGAGAGGCAGAGGATTCTGTTATTCTTTGGAGGAATATCAGACGATGATTTTGGATACAAAACTTTTTCTGGAACATGGAGTGGGAGAGAACAGTTAAAACAGCTTCAGAAGGAATATGGAAGTGAGATTGAGATCCTTGCCGGAAGCGGTGTGAATGAGAAATACGTTGATTTTTCCTATGCAGAAATACAGGAAAAGAACCAATATGAAGCAGTTGACGCAGCAAAAGTACAAAGACTGGCAGAATTATGTTGACAAATACTTTGTGAAAACTTATAATTAAATGTGTTTTGAGGATAGTTCACATGCAAATGTACTAAACCGGAAAAGTATGACGCCGTTGGCTACGTGAACTTTTTCGGCTTTTTTAATTTTGACGGCAGATGAAAAAAAGGTAGCATCTGTCTGGTGAGGAGGAGCAAATGCAGAACATAACCGGAAAGATTGCATTCGGGGGAATTGCGATCGGAAAAATAAAAGAGATTTCCAAAGAAAACAATGTAGTCAGACGTGTAAAGATTGAGGATGCGAAAGCAGAGATTGCACGTTTTGAGGCAGCCAGAGATCAGGCGGCAGAAGAACTGAAAGGACTTTATAACAAAGCGGTCAAAGAAGTCGGAGAGGCAAATGCAGCCATTTTTGAAGTGCATCAGATGATGTTGGAGGATGAAGACTATCTTGATTCTATCCGGAATATCATCGAGGCACAGTCCGTCAACGCAGAGTTCGCCGTGGCAACGACTGGCGATAACTTTGCCAGAATGTTCGCAGATATGGACGACGATTATATGAAGGAACGCTCAGCAGATGTGAAGGACATCTCGGAGCGTGTGATCCGCATTTTATCGCAGAAAGAAGAAAAGGTGGACACTTCTGGAGCGGAAAAAGAAAAATATATCATAGTAGCAGATGATCTTGCACCGAGTGAGACAATCCAGTTAGACCGTGAGACAGTGCTTGCCTTTGTGACAAGACATGGCTCTACGAATTCACATACCGCAATCCTGGCGAGGACGATGAATATTCCGGCATTGGTATCCACAGCAGTTCCGCAAGAAGTGAATGGAAAAATGGCGATCGTGGACGGATTCAAGGGAAGCGTGATCATTGATCCGGATGAGGAGACGCTGCGAGAATATGAGAAAAAACAACAGGACGAAAAGAAACGTCAGGAATTACTGCAGCAATTAAAGGGAAAGCCGACTGTCACGAAAGAGGGCAAAGAGATCAAACTGTATGCCAATATCGGCGAAGTTAAAGATTTAGGCGCTGTTTTGCAGAATGATGCAGCAGGAATCGGACTTTTCAGAAGCGAGTTTTTATACTTACAGAGTGACCATTTCCCAACAGAGGATGAGCAGTTCCAGTCCTATAAAACAGTTGCAGAAGTGATGGCAGGAAAAAAAGTCATTATCCGTACTCTGGATATTGGAGCAGACAAGCAGATCGATTACTTTGGACTCGAACACGAGGACAATCCGGCACTTGGTTACCGCGCCGTGAGGATCTGTCTGGATCAGCCGGATATTTTCAAGACACAGTTGAGGGCGTTGTTCCGTGCCAGTATGTTCGGCAATATTTCCATTATGATCCCGATGATCGCATCGGTATGGGAAGTGAGAAAAGTCAAAGAAATTATGGAAGAGGTAAAAGCAGAGCTGACCTCAGAAAGCATTCCGTTTAAAAATGTGGAATTTGGCATTATGATCGAGACACCGGCAGCAGTGATGATCGCAGATGAACTGGCAAAAGAGGTTAACTTTTTCAGTATTGGAACCAACGACCTGACACAGTATACGCTTGCGATCGACAGGCAGAATGCAAAGCTTGACCAGTTTTATGACTCCCATCATCCTGCAGTGCTCAAGATGATCCAGATGGTCATTGACAGCGCACACAAAGCGGGAATCTGGGCAGGTATCTGTGGGGAACTCGGGGCAGACTTAACGCTCACGGAGACATTTGTGAAAATGGGAATTGATGAATTATCGGTATCACCAGCGATGGTGCTGCCTGTAAGAGATAAAATATTAAATGCTTAATGTTTAAGGAGGAAATGAAAATGAAATCATTTAGTTACACAGTAAAAGACGAATTAGGACTCCATGCAAGACCAGCAGGGATGCTTGTAAAGGAAGTGAAAAATTTCCAGAGCAAAGTAACACTTGAAAGAGATGGAAAATCTGTAGATGCTTCCCGCCTGATGGCAGTTATGGGCATGGGAGTCAAAAAAGATCAGACTGTGACTGTAACGGTAGAAGGCAACGACGAAGATGCAGCATGTGAAGCATTAAAAGCGTTCTTTAAAGCCAATCTGTAAGTAGATACTATGGGTTCTTTGCATTTGGGTTTTAGATACAACAAACATAGCACTGAATTCGCAGAGGCACAATTGAGGCGTTATGTGACATTAGAGGTGGCAATAAAATCTCATCCTTGACAGTTGAAAAGTAAAAAACGGTTGTGGAGCCAGTAAAAACAAGGCTTACAGCCGTTTTTTTGTCTTGCGGCGATATGTGCTATTGTGCTATATTTTTTACACTATGGTAAATTTAAATGAAGGTTTTATGCAGCCTGCGATAACTTTTTTAATATTTGTTGTCAGATTCCGGATTTGATGCGTCAACTTCCCGTTTGCAGGAAGTTTTTTCCTTTACAAGAAAAAGCGCAAATGTTAAAATAAATATAGTTTATTTTAGGCTGGCTGTGGGAGGAGACGCAAATGGCAGGTCTGTTTCAGAGAATAGCACAGAATTACCGGAAGAAGAAAAAAATTACACAGCCGTCTGCAAGGCTGAATGCAAAAGAAGATAAAACAGAACACGCAGGAAAAGTGGTGCGTGCCAAGGAAAGGATACATAGTAAAGTGGAAAAAGAAGATTTCTTATTAAGTCAGATTGATGAATTCAGGGAGAAAGCAAAGCAGTTACAGAATTTACTGACATCCAAGGAAAGCAAGGTGCAGGAACTGCAGAATCTTGTGAATGAGAGAGAGGATAAAGCACAGGAGTTAGAGCAGATCTTAAACGAGAGACAGGAAGAAGCAGATGAGTTAGTGTCTGATTTCAGCAGAAAAGTGGACGAGCTTGCAGAGCGCGTGACTGCGAAGATGAATGAGATTGAGATCAGCGTTTCAAAACAGGTTGCAGATGTCAAGCGCGTGACAGAGGAGCAGTTAGAGGCAAACCGCACATTAAATGAGAATCAGATCGCAGCTAACAAGAAGTTTGGAGAGGAGCAGCTTGCAGCAAGTAAGCAGTTTATCGAAGAACAGACCGCAGCCAATAAAAAAGTAAGTGATGAGCAGGTCGCAGAGGTGAAGGCATTGTTGGAGAATACAGCGTCCCAGCTGGATTCTATCAAAACGGATCTTTCAGAGAAAGTTCACTCCGAGAATGTAAAATGCTATCGTAACATTCAGGATCTGTTCAACGAGTTTGATTCTAAAATTGAAAAAATGGATGAGATGGAGAAAAGCGTTGGTGCTGTAAAGGGATATGTCAAAGTACTTTCCTGGTTTTCCATTATCAATTTTGTGATGCTGGTTGCATTTATTTTATATTCATTAGGCGTTTTTAATTTTTAAGGTTGTGAGGAATTTATGAATATTGAACCAAAAAAAGTATGGGTTGTCGGACATAAGAATCCGGATACGGATTCGATATGTGCGGCAATTTCTTATGCATATCTGAAAAATCAGCTGGGAGAGCGCCAGTATGTACCAAAGCGTGCCGGTGCGGTCAGCGAGGAAACCCGGTATGTGCTGGATTATTTTAAGGTGGAGGATCCGGAACTAATTACAGACGTAGGAGCACAGCTCAAGGATATTTCCATCCGCAAAACAGCAGGTATCAGTTCTCAGATTTCCCTAAAAAAAGCATGGGAAACCATGAAAAAGTTAGATGTCGTAACACTTCCGGTGACAAACCGGCTTGGAAAGTTAGAGGGGGTGATCGTAACAAAGGATATTGCAACCTCATACATGGATGTTTACGACAACCGGGTTTTGTCCAAAGCGAGAACCCAGTATAAGAATATTGCAGAGACACTCGATGGCAATATTATCGCAGGTAATGAACATGCGTATTTTATCCGTGGAAAAGTTGTTGTCGGAGCGTCTGATCCTGCATATTTATCGGAATATATTGAAGCAGATGATATGGTGATCTTAGGACCACAGAAGGAAGCGCAGATCCGTGCGCTGGAGTCGAATGCAAGCTGCATTATTGTTGGACGTGGTTTCGAAGTGAATCCGGAAGTGGTACAGATGGCAAATAAAAAAGACTGTATCATTATCACAACACCATACGACACATTTTCCATTGCAAGGCTCATCAATCAGAGTATGCCGATCAAAGAATTTATGACGAGAGAGCATCTTGTGACGTTTGATATTGATGATTATGTGGATGATGTCAAAGAGACAATGTCAAAAATCAGACACCGTGATTTCCCGATTTTGGATGAAAATGGAAATTATATCGGAATGGTATCCAGACGTAATTTA
>ENA-ORCM01001249-ORCM01001249.1-human-gut-metagenome-genome-assembly--contig:-NODE-1249-length-22039-cov-5.646207_pt1 | contig 22039 bp, 10 predicted proteins | sample MGYA00242906_ERZ507928 | MGnify/ENA primary metagenome ERZ507928 (study PRJEB26167, sample SAMN06115497) | human gut metagenome | host: Homo sapiens | place: China:Shanxi | collected 2015-05-07...
GATCACTTCCTGTTCCGTTCCATATCAGCCGACTGCTCTTGGCTACTCTTTTGCTTTTCCCGTGCCATCTGCCTGATTCGCAATTTATCAAGAACGGATTCCCGTCCGTTGATTATGCGGGGCTTAGGGAGATTGTTGGCACAGCCATCAATCATATTGTAGTTCTGTTCCGTAGTTGATTCTACGGCCCGAACATATTCCCCGTTCTCATAGAACTTCTGATAATGTTCCATCTGGTGTAGTGACGGCTTCTGGTTCATCGGCTTTTCCATCAGCGGTTTATGCAGATAATCCAGAATCTTTTTTCTGGCATCCTCATCCAACCCTTTTCGGATTTCAGTGGAAACCAGTTTTCCAGAAGCATCTACAATCACATTCGGTGCTTTTTCCTTATAGACTTCATGCTGCATCAGAAAAAAGTGCTGGCTTTCTACTACGCATTCTTCGGTTGCCATCCACGTTCCAGCACATCCATCTATAAAAAGATTTTTCGTGTCAAGTGTAACCAGAATGCCAGAACTACTACTGCGGATAAAGCCAGCAACCACAACAAGGGAGTCCTTATCCACAAAATACGCCGTGATTTCTCCCTGTTGGTTTATGACAATCACATCACCGACACCAAATGGACGGCCACGGAAATTCTTCGGTCGATGCTCTTCCAACCGTTTCCGAATCATCTCTGGTGTGTCCGATGTAAACAACTTGGTAAAATACGCCTGCTGATAATTTTGTACGATCACCTGAAAATGATGTTCCGTCAAATACTGATATGAACGTGACCGATACGCAGCAAGTTCTGCACTTTCTTTCAGCTGATAGACCGCATACTGATTGATATTCATTTTGCCACCACATCCTGAAGATACGGTTTAAGGTCAAGTCTGGAAAATTCCATGTCCGAAATAGAGCGCATCTTTTTCATGGTCGATGCTACCAGCGAAAAAACTTCAACATCGTCCTCGACAAACGGAACAACTTCCTCGATATATCTCATGGTTTCCGTCCGTGTCGGCTGCTCAAACATTGCCATAACCATCATCTCATCTGCATTAAACTTCACCTTGCTCACAGTTCCATTTCTCCTTTCTTCTTTGCCTTCTTCGGTTTTTCCTGTTCCTGATTGGACTGCTGTTCCTGCGCCTTTTTGCGGTTCTTCAACGCTTCACGAACAGACTGCCGGGTGCTGGGGCGTTCCTCTAACTCCTTGCTTGCCTGCCGCTTTTCCAAAAGTGTTTTCATATCCGAAATTGCTTTCTGCACCAGCGGACTTTCCCGGTAATGCTGGATATGGTTGACGATTTCTGCCTGCACTTCTCCACCTACCATCAGGTCAAACATTCCCGAATAGATGCTTCCATCCTCAAGGGAAAAGCCAATGCTCTTGATTCCCTTCATCCGCTCTGCCGGAATCTTATCGTAGACTTCCAATGCCTGCTCCAAGGTCAGATCGTCATGGAACTCACCCATCACTGGGAACTCTGCACACTCTGCCACATAAAAGCTAATGCTTGCTTCTGCCGCCAGCTTTTCTTTCATCGCTTCTGCCCGCTGTGTTTCTGCACGGTAGGACTGTTCCTGAAGATACGCAGTACTAATCACACCACACTCAGAAACGCTGTGTCCGTGTTCTGCCAGAACTTCTTCCATCATTTCCTGCACGGGTCTATATCCATCCACTTCGATGATACCGCCGTCCATTACCGTGAAGTCCTTATTATATAAGGTATAGTCGTAGCCATCCTCGCTGGTCTGGATGTAAAAATAGCCATCGTTGATTTCATAGGCTACCGCCACATCCTGCACTTTCAACGCTTCTGCCACCAGTGCGACCACATGGTTCTGGATGTATGGATTATCCCAGCCCGGAACTTTCTTGTAGTCCTCTACGATCGTGTCAATACCGTTCTTACACTGCACAATGTCCAGACTGCCCGGAAGTGGGTCAGGCGTTTTCTCTACGCCAAGGGCTTTCAGATGAAAATTCGGAACCTGCTGATAGCAGGACATTGCATCATCGAGATTCCCGAACTTCTCAATTTTCATCGGATTGGTCTGCAAATCCGTCACAACATAGAACTGCTGCACAAACGGCTTTTCCGGCTCCCGCTGCTGTTCAACCGCAAGTTCTTTGCGGTACATATCCACAAACCCGTTCAGCACAGCCGGGTGACTGCGCACGATCCAGTCGGTGCGGATATTGCTGCCCCGTTCTCCCTTGCAGGTGGTGTCTGCCCATTCCTTATTACTGTGTGAATAGCGTCCGTCATGGTTGTTATAATTCAGCGTGTACGCCAGAATATAGCCCATGCGCTCCATGCCAAACTGTTCAACGACGGACTTCGTAGCATCATCTGCAAGGTTCATTCCGTCGAAGTTGTCTGCAATCGCTTCTTCAATGGCATTTCTGCAATCTTCATTGAGCTGTCTGGAAATGCGGTACAAATCCACCTCGCCATTCTCTGCTGCATAGGCAAAAGATTCGTAATAAACCGGAACATCCGAATTATCCGTGCGGCTTTCCTCTGCCACAGGCACAGCCTGTTCTTCTTTTTGTGAAGTCGGATTCTTTTCTGCAAAATACTCCTTTATGGCATCCTGAAAGTCCTCATCAAAGCCGTTCCACAAATTTTCTGCCACCAGTTTTCCCTGCTCATTGACCGCAACGCAGGCAGATTCATCCCCGTATTCCTCATGCTCCAGCAGGAAGAACTTCTCGCCGTCGACCTCCGTTTCATCAATCGCATACCATGTGCCAACGTGACCCTCAACCGTGATATTGTCGGAATCGCCGTGGAGCAGTTCATTGTTTTTCTCTTCCTGCTCTTTCATAAACTCCCGGACGGTCAGCAATCCACCCGTGAAGTTCAGACCTTCTTCGCCCAGTTCCAGCCGACCATCTGCACCAAGGTCAAGTTCTTCTGCCATCAGGACGGATGCCGCATGGTTTACAATTACCGTTTTCTCCACCAGAATCGGCTGTCCCGGATCATAGTCCGACCCACGCAGATCATAGCGGTACAACCCCTCCGGCACATCTTCATCCCGCAGTCTGCTGTTGCTGAAAAGACCGGGCTTATCAAAGATTTCAATTTCCTGCAACTGTTCATCCAGAATCGTTTCTTTCTGCAAATCAATCTTCCTTTCCTTGAAAAAATCCGGCAGCTCTGCAAAGCCGATGCTGTTCACATAACAGGCTTTGATGGACTTGCCATCGTTCAGCACCACAACATCACTGACGGAAAGCGAATGCCCGGTAAAATCCGCCGGACGCTGAATATTGAAGCGTTCATAAATAGCTTCCAGCGTATCTTTTTCCGTAAGAGGCGCGGTATAGACCAGTTCATAGTCTGCACGGTTTACTTCCATCCCGTGCCGCTTTACAAAGTCCAGATTCATAAAGCGGTAGTCATGTTCCGTGTCACGGGCAGTGATCTGGTAGATGCCAAACTGCTTTTCATTGCCGGAAAGCAGTTTCTGCTCTTTGACCAGCGCATCCAGCCGGGTTATCAGCTCTACCGCCTTTTCTGCGGACTCTCCCTCTGATTCCTCCACTGCGACTTGCAGCCATTCCCGGATTGGCTGAACATCCCCAGCCTGAATCTGTTCTTTCAGTGCTTCAACCGCCTGCTCCCGATCCTCCACGCTGTCCTTATAGTGGTAGAAATCGAAGTCAAAGGCGAAATCGTCAAGGTCTGCCGCCAGCTTTTCAACGGGTGCTTTCTCGTTGCCTTCCATTGCTTTCTGCTTGTCCTTTTCCAAATCTTCCTTGGCAATCTGGAAATAGTCACTTCCACGTTCGATTTCTTCACGCCCTGTGACAAGAACCGGCCACGGGCTGATACGGATAAGATAAATCTGCTTGCCCTCATCAAACAGCCGCAGAGCCTGCTCCCGGCTTATCACCGTCAGTGCAGCGTCCGGGCGGGCATACTCATCTTCCAGATACTCTTCGTTCTTTTCCAGCAAAATCGCACTCCATGCGTCAGCCTTGATTCCGAAAATGCCATCATGCTGTTCGATCTCTTCCTGACTGGCGAAATCTCCTGCCGTACCATCCTGAAACAGCGGATAAATCCGTTCGCCCAGCCGATGCCACTCCCGTGCGCCTTCCTTTGTCAGCGGCAGAACATCATCTTTCAGATACCCATATTCGTGCATTTCCGAAAGACCGATCATGCCATCCGGCAGATTTTCGATTTTCTCTTCTGCTTCCCACATCAGGCGATTGATTTCTTCCGTGTTTTCTGCCACAACCGCAGCCGCCAGATTATTCGCCAGTTCTTCCGTTGCCGCCCGATCATCCAGCTTGTAAGCAAAGTTCACGATGAGATTTCGCTGGCTGTTGTCAAAAATGGTTTTCTCCTGTTCCTTGTCCTCAATCAGCTTTTCTGCGTATTCCATCGCTGTCATGCGCTCCACACTCCTTTCAGCTACTGCCGTTTCCAGCTTTTCAAGAAAATCAGCAGCGGTCAATCGAATCGTATCCATCGAATCTTTCAATTCTTTCAGTTCCTTGCCGCTTGCCCAGCTTGCCACATACGGAAATGAGTAGTCCGAAGTATCAATGCCAAGTGCCGAGCAAACTGTAAATGCAATACTCTCCGCTTCTGTTTCTTTGGTAAGCTGGTCTTTTTCCTCGCCGCGCTGTTTCATCTGGTCGCTGTCATGCAGCATGGCATGGGCAACTTCATGGATCATCGTCTTGATAGTCTGGCTCTCACCCATATCGGCACGAACACAGATTTCTTTGTCCATGTGGCTGTAATAGCCTTTTGCGCTGCCCTCGATCTCTCCAAAACGAATTGGCACAGGAGATACCTGTTCGATTGCCTCTTTCAGCAGGGTATAATCCTTGACACGGGCGGTAAGTTCATTCACTTCCAGCGTAGGCAGCGGTTCTCCGTCTGTCTGGGCATAGTCGAAAACCGTTGTTACCCGGAACCGTGGAATCACCCTCTCCACCACTTCGATTTCCGGTTCTCCGTTCTCATTCAGCACCGTAAGTCCGGTGTCCTCGTCGATTTTCTCCCGCTCTTCCCGTTCCTTTACCGGAGCAGGCGCGATGATCTGGATGCCCTTTTCGCCCTTTTTCACATAGCGGTTAAACTTATTTTTCCAGGCATTGTACCCAGCCACCAACGTAGCATCTGGACGCTGCATTGCGATCAGCAGTGTATTATTGAAGCTATAATTGTGGAACTTCGACATTGTGAGCAGGTACTTCGTATACATTTCCGAAGTAAAAATGTCCTTTACACCCTGCTCCAATCGTTCCGTGATTTCTTTGAGCTGGTCTGCCCGCTTATCTGCCATTCATGCCCTCCTTTTCGATTTTCTTGACCCATCTAGTTTTCATCTGATACGGATACTGGTTCGCCATCTTCGGCTTTCTCTCGCCATTCCATTCCAATCCTCCAGCACGGCCCTCACAAACATATCCGGCAGCTTTGAGCGATACGCCGCTTTCGGTGTCCAGAATATAAGTGACAACCTTTGTATAGCCCATTGCCCGTGCTGCACGGTACGCCGCCGCATACAGGATGCTGCAGGCGTTTGGAGTTTCATCCGTACACAGGCGATTGACTTCCAGCGTATAGCCATCATCCAACCACCGCGCCACAGGTCTGCCGCAGATAGCAACGCCCACCAGCGCACCATTTTCCGATACGCCAATGGAGAACTTATGTCCTCGCGTCGGTTTATGGTGGCGGTGATACTGCTGCACAAATGCGTTTGCCGTTTTCAGATTGATCGGTGTTAATGTCAGCAAATGCCCTCCTTTACAAAATCTGCCCCATCAGATTCCCTTTCGGAGATCTGACGGGGCATTCTCAGTTATAGTTCCATATCGTGACTTTTCTTTTTCTGCGGTTTCGGCTCTGCCATGCGTTCCGCCTGCTTTTCGTGAAGCTGTGCAAGGATCGACGGACGTTTTACGCTGTCTGCGCTCCGCTCAATCTCACGCTTCGGCGCAGGGATTTCACTCTCCGTCATTTCCTCATCCATACCAAGAGCCGCATCATCTCCCTTTTCATCCATGTCCAGCAGGGCATTCAGTTCTGCAAGCCGTGCAGATTTTTCGTTCAGTTCCGCTTCCTGCGGGAACGGACGCTGCACTTCTTCCTTTGCTTCTGCCAACTGCTGCTGTAAGGTTTCCAGCCTGCGCTCCACCTGCGGCAGTGTCTTTTCGATGGATGCCAGCGCATTGAGAATACGCTGGATATTGCCAGCCGGGTCACTGCCAAGTTCAATCGTATAACTGCTCTGCCGCTTGATGGTCAGTTTGAATGTCTGAGCGAACGCATCAAACCGGGAACTGATTGCAAACCCTCCCAAATCTGCGATTTGTCCCTCTGTCTTAGCAATTTTCATTGCGGCGCAGGCTGCAAGAATTGCCGAGCCTGCTTCCTTGCGGTCGGTATAAACCCTGTCCTCCACCGTGATGGAGAACTTTTCCTTATCCTGTTCCAGCAACGGCTTTGCCACTGCAAGGTCAGCTTTCAGACCTGCTATGCGCTCTTTCGCTGCCGTGATCTCTGCCGGATACCGCCGTGCAATATCCGATTCCAGACTGTAAATCTGGCTGGTATGATTGGCCCGCATCAGCTTCAGCTTGCTGACCTGAATATCCAAATCCATCTTTTCCTTGATGTAGGGATTTCCCGTTGCCAATGCTTTGATTTCTGCATAGGTCAGCGCGGTATCGTCCACATCATCACAGGCACGAACAGGAGATTTCGAGGTCATGATCTGCGAGATGAACTTCTGTTTATTTTCCAGAATTTGCCACATATACGAATCGAACGTATTCTCTGTGACGTAACGGAAAATCTTCACTTTCTGGTTGCGGTTTCCCTGACGAAGAATGCGTCCTTCCTGCTGTTCCAGATCAGAGGGCTTCCACGGGCAGTCCAGATGATGCAGGGCGATCAGTCTGTCCTGAATGTTTGTACCAGCACCAAGTTTCGGGGTCGAACCAAGCAGGATACGCACCTGACCGGAGCGCACCTTTGCAAACAGTTCTGCCTTTTTGGTTTCGGTATTTGCCTCATGGATAAAAGCAATCTCCTCACGGGGGATTCCCTTTGCCACCAGTTTTTCCCGGACATCATCGTACACATTGAATGTTCCGTCTGCTTTCGGGGTCGATAAGTCGCAGAAAATCAACTGGGTGGATTTGTCGGGCGTGGATTCTTCCCATACCTGATAGGCATTCTCCACGCAGAGGTTGACCTTACTTTCCGGATCATCCGGCAGCAGGTCATTGATAAGCCGCTGATCCAAGGCCAGTTTTCTGCCGTCGTTCGTGATTTTGAGCATATTATCGGTTCTCGGATCGACATTTCCGTTCCGCACACGCTCTGCACGGTCGGCAAAGCTGCTCACCATTTCCTGCTGCGTTTCACTGGGTTTCAGCACCTCATTGATGTACTCTGCTTCTGGCACAGGCAGATTCAGCATATCTGCCGTCTGTACGTCTGCGGACTCCTTGAACAGTGAAATCAATTCAGGGAGATTGAAAAACCGGGCGAACCGCGTCTTTGCACGGTAGCCCGTTCCCTCTGGGGACAATTCGATTGCCGTTACAGTTTCGCCAAACGAAGCCGCCCAGCTATCGAAATGTCCGAGATGAAGTTTCTGCAAGGTGTCATACTGCAAGTAGCGCATAATGGTATACAGCTCTACCATGCTGTTCGATACAGGCGTACCTGTTGCAAAGGTCACACCCTTGCCGCCAGTGATTTCATCGAGATACTGACATTTTGCAAACATATCCGAGGACTTCTGTGCATCGGTCTGAGCAATACCAGCGATGTTCCGCATTTTTGTGTAGAGGAACATATTTTTATAAAAATGGCTCTCGTCCACAAACAGGCGGTCAACACCAAGCTGCTCAAATGTAACTACATCATCCTTGCGGCTCTGGTCGTTCAGCTTCTGAAGTTTTGCCTGCAAGGTTTTCTTTGTTTTCTCCATCTGCTTAACCGTGAAACTCTTGCCATCGTCCTCTGCCTTTGCTTCTGCAATCGCAAAGGTAATGTCCTGAATCTGCCGCTCGATCATGGATTTCTGCCGTTCCGGGGAAAGCGGAATCCGCTCAAACTGCGAATGCCCGATAATGATAGCATCATAATCGCCCGTGGCAATCCGGGAACAGAACTTCTTTCGGTTGGATGGCTCGAAATCCTTTTTCGTTGCCACCAGCACATTGGCATTCGGATACAGCCGCAGGAAGTCTGCACCCCACTGTTCCGTCAGATGGTTCGGCACAACATAAAGATTCTTCTGCGCCAGACCCAGACGGCGGCTTTCCATGCCGGCAGCGATCATCTGGAAGGTCTTGCCAGCACCCACACAATGCGCCAGCAGCGTATTATTGCCATACAGGATATGCGCCACTGCATTTTTCTGGTGCGGCATCAGGCTGATTTCCGGGGTCATGCCCACGAACTTGATGTGACTGCCATCGTATTCACGGGGACGAATCGCATTGAACCGCTCATTGTAGACCTTGCAAAGTTCCTCTCTGCGGTCTAAATCCTTGAAAATCCACTGCTTGAACGCATCCCGAATCGCTTCCTGTGCCTGCTGCGCCAGCATGGTTTCTTTTTTGTTCAGCACTCTCCTTTCTTTTCCATCCTCATAGATGGTATCGTAAATTTTGGTATCCCGGAGATTCAGCGCATCTTCCAGCAGTCGATAGCCGTTGACCCGCATTGTGCCATAGGTGTTCGTCACACGGGGATTACTCCGGTCAAGTGACTTTCCGCTGATGTTCCATGCGCCGCTGATTTCCGAATAGGTTGCCTTGATGGAACTTCCGATATAGTAACTCGGCGTTTTGAACACCCGCTCCATGAAGTCCGTAATGTACTCTGCCTTGATCCAGTTTGCACCAAGCCGCACTTCAATCTCCGAAGCATTCAAATCTTTCGGCTGTACCCGCTTGAGATACTCGACATTGACCTGATACTCCAGGTGGTTTGCGGCAAAGGTTTCTGCCGTTGCCAGCTTTTCCCGGACGTTGCCGGACAGATATTCGTCCGCCGTCACCCACGCCTGTGTGACAGGATTTCGGAAGATAACACCTGCCAGTTCTTCGGTCACTTCCTGCTCTGTCTTTCCGCAAAGTTCTGCCATAAACGGCACATCGACCTTTGCTTTTTCTCCAATGGAGAGTGCCAGGGCTTCACTCGGAGTATCCACAGAGGTGACGGGTTCCGGCTTGCGAATAGTGCGTTTCGTGAAAATATCTGCCAGCCGCTTGAGGTTTTTATCCTCGTCCAGAATCTCAAGAGATGCCAGCAGACAATAGCTGCTATCCTGCCGGAATGCCCGTTTGTTGGCGGTGCTGTTGATAAGACCGTACTGCGCTGTAAACCGCTTATACTGGTCTTTCAACTTTCCTTGCAGCAGTTCCACTTCGGCATCTGTGCCATCGTGCAACTGGCAGTCCAGCAATTTCTGTGTTGTTTCCCGCAGGGCGATCATCCCCAGTACACGCTCTGCCGTGACCGCAGGCAGGTCAACCTTGTTCATGTAGGAGTTTTCACGGTAATAGACCTGTCCGTCTACGTTGGTGTAACTGAAATTCTTCACGTTCGGGTCTGCCGGGAGCGGTTCTGCGTTCTGGTCAAGTTCATCATCCGTGATTTCCGGCTCTGTGATTTCCGCATGGATGTTCTCAACGGCTGCTTTCAACTGCTGTGCAAGGTCTGCGCCCTCGATGGGCTTGACCGTAGTTTCCTGCTTGCCGTACTGCGTACTTTCAGTCGTGATCTCGCCCAGCACCATTTCGGGATGCTGCGCAAAATACTGATTGATGGGGTATCCCTCCGGCGTTGTGCCAAGGTCTACCCACTCTGCCCGCTCCACTGCCGCCCGGTCACGCTTTTGCAGGAACAAAATGTCAGCTACAACACTTGTGTTCGCATTACGCTGGAACGCATTGTTCGGCAAGCGAATTGCGCCGACCAGATCAGCACGGTTGGCAAGATACTCTCGGACAGAGGAATCCTTTTTGTCCATCGTGCCGCTGGAAGTGACTACCGCCACCACGCCGCCCGGACGAACAAGGTCAAGGCTCTTTGCAATAAAGTAATCATGGATGAGGAAGTTGTGGCGGTCATATCGCTTATCCGGCACTTTGTAATTGCCGAACGGCACGTTGCCCACCACGCAATCAAAGAAACTGTCCGGGAACTGCATTGTTTCAAAGCCCTGCACGGCAATTTTGTTCTTCTGATAAAGCTGCTGTGCAATGCGTCCTGATACGTTGTCCAGCTCCACACCATACATCTTGATGTTCTCCATGCTTTCAGGCACAAGACCCATGAAGTTACCGACACCGCAGGACGGTTCCAGTACATTGCCTTTGCTCAGACCCATATTGGAAAGGGCTTCATACATTGCCTTGATTACCGTAGGCGAAGTGTAGAAAGCATTCAGCGTGGATGCCCGCGCTTCGCTGTACTCATCTGCCGGGAGCAGAGATTTCAGTTCCGCATACTCCTTTGCCCAGTCCGCATTCTTCTCGTCGAACGCCTGCGGAATGCCGCCCCAGCCGACATACCGGGAGAGAACTTCCTGTTCTTCTGCGGTTGCCTGCCGCTGTTCTGCATCCAGCGTTTGCAGCAGCCGGATGGCTTCGATGTTTGCTTTGAATTTTGTCTTGGCTCCTCCTGCGCCGAGATCATCGTCCGTAATACGGAAGTTCATAGGCTCCTGTTTGGGCTGTACAGGCTGTTCCGTTTCGGCTCCACTGTCCAGCGGAAGGTTGTGCTGCCGCCGTGCATGGTTGACCTCTTCCGGGGTCATAGGCTTGCTAGTAAGAGGCTTCACAGCATCATCTGCCGCTGAACGATGGATGGCATCTGTCCGGGTCTGCACATCCGCGATCAGCTGCATCTGTTCCGGCGAGAAGTCGGGATTCAGCAGTTCTTCTAACTCGCCGCCCGATTCTGCCACCGAATAGATCACATCCATCTGCTCCGGGGAAAAATCCTCGTAAGCCACACCAGCATTGTGTAGAGCAGTAAAGACTGTGGTTTCTATCGCTTCTTTCATCGGCACATCGGCCTGTTCGTACAGATGCCGAATGTACTCCAGCGGTTCCGTTCGGAAGATCGGATACCGGGCTTCTTTCGCAAGGGTCATGTCCTGCAAGCTGACCGTCCCCTGCTCAAAGTTGACCGAATCCACACGGAACTCTCTATCGTCCAGTTCAATGATGGTATTGACTGGCAGATATTCCTCTCTGCGGAAATACTTTGTCTGCGCATGGGTTCCATCTTCCTGCTGGCCGGACAGATAGACGCTCTCCCCCTGCTTCCAGAGCTTCATTGCCTGAGAAGCCCACTGTTCACGTGGAAAACCAGACACCTCAACCTTGCCGAGTGCGGTTTCCTTTTCCAACAGCTTGCTGCCAAGAAGTTCTGAAACGCGCTTTGCATCCTCGCCGTAGAACTCAAAGTTGCCGTACTGCTCATAGCCGACCAGAGCATCCGGGTAACGCTCTTTCAGCGCGTTATATTCGTTTACGGCATCCAGCGGCAGGGGCTGCAAGGTCGGCTCAACGGCCTTTTCTTCCGCTGCATACAGAACCATAATGCCGCGCACCCACTGCGGTGCGTCCTTGCTATCCTGATACAGTGCAACGGCATCCCGTCTGTCCGTAATAACGTCCTGATAGATGCGCTGGAAAATATCTTCTATCAACCAGTCTTTGAAGTTTTCCCAGTTCTGGCTTGCTTCCAGATACAGCGGAGCAGTTTTCGCATTCTGCTCTAACAGCTCGTCAATCTTGTTCCGAAGTTCCTTTTCCGCTTCGTCTGCATCCACATCGCGGTCGCGGAGATACGGATAGATTTCACTCTGCTGCACCGCATCCAGCATGGAATACAGACATTCTTTGTAAACACAGCGACTATCTTTCAATGCAGATTCCTGCCCTGCCAGAAGATAATCATTCAGCGGATTCTTTGCCAGTTCTGCATCATACTGGTTCGGTCGAAGCACCCGCGCCGCCCATGCAGGACGCTCCATATCTTTCAGATAGATCAGAGAATCCGTAACACGTTCGATTTTATAAAGGCGGTCATCTTCCAGATAGAGATAATCCCCGACATTTCTGCTGTACTTTGCCGCCTGCTTCTGGGGTTCTTCAACCACTGCGGTGGTTGAATGCTCTTTCGATTCCTGTTCCTGCGCCCAAATATCGAAAAGCGATATTTGTCCTGTCTCAGAAACAGAAATCTCAACAGCCTTTTTCTTTTCCGGGAAGATCGTGTACGTTCCCTCAACATACTGGTGCAGTTCAGCAAGCGTCTTTGATTTTTCCGCATATTCCGGGGAATCCAGCGGCACGGAAAGAAGTGCTGCATCCATCTTTTCCAGAAGCTCTACCGCCTGTTCCGGGTCAGCCAGCATGGTGGGCAGTTTCTTTCTGGCATCCTCATTCAGCAATTCCCGCTTAAATGGACGCTCTACTTCATCGGGCAGACGATGGTAGAAACCGATTACCCGATTTGCCATCTGCTCACGCTCGTAACTCGGCATCCGGCTGTAATCCGCAGGCTTCAGATACAAACTCTGGTCAATGAGCTTTGCAACTCGTTCAGCCGCCTGGTTCCAGTTCAGCTTTACCAGCGCATCCGGCTTTCCATAGATGCCCCGTGCCAGTTCAAGACCTCTGCCGTCATAGCTGGCATGGGAATTATCTGCACGGGAAAGTGCATGACTGCTGCCGCCCACACCGTATCGGTCTTTCAGAAATGCCGCGCGTTCTGCTTTCTCTGTATGGGTAAGGAAGAAACTGTACGTTGCCAGCCTGCCATCCGAATACGGCCCGCCGCCTGCAAGGAAAGCATTGATCTCATCTTCCGTGATAAAGACTTCCTGCTCATTCCACTGAAAGCCCTCTCTTGCCTGATACGGCTGGAACGGGAGGGCAAACTTCTGAAACTGTTCGGATACTTTGTCCGGGCGATAGAACGGCATCCGCATCACGCTTTTATCTTCGGCGTAGGCTTCTGCCAGTCCCAAAAGACGTTCGTTCAGGTCAGCCAGAAATTCCGGCTGGTCAATCAACTTTGCAAGTCGTTCTGTAAGTTCCGGGTATCCGCCGGAGAAGATGGACGTATCGGCAAAGACCATCTCTGCCACGCCCTCTGCCATATCGCGTTCCATATAGCTTAGGGCTTCTGCGTGTTCATGCAGAGCATTGCCACGGGCTGCATCCAGGACAGACTTTGGTGCGTACTCTCCCTGCTGCAGAAGCTGATGGATTCTGCAGCTGACATCTTCCCAGGACAGAAATGCTTTGTTTTTGGGGTCGTTCCGAACCGTATCTCCAACGGCGATCTGCATACCCAACTCATCGAACCAGACTGCATATTTTGTGCCGCCGATCTCAAAGCCCTTGCCGCCCTCGCCATACTCTTTTTTGACGAAAGCAGTATACTCTTCCGGGGTCTGTTCGGTCATAAAGTTATAGATAAGGCGGAGCTGGCTTTTGCCTCGATTGCTTCCCGTCCGCAGGATTTCATCCACAACTTCTGCCGGAATCGTGATCTCATCGGCATACTGGGCCTGCATCGGGGCTTCGATTGCCCGAATCTGCTGTTCCACGGTCGGCAGACTGGGCAGAGAAAAAGCAGAGGCAATTTCTTCCTCTGCTTCGCTCAAATCCTGTTCGGTTGTGTCAGCGGTTAGTTGTACACCAATTCCTTCAGCACGATCTCTTCCGCCATCGCGGTCAGATTGTTCTGATGTGCCACCCATGCCATCTGTTCGGTTTCCTTGTTCGGAGCCGGATACTTCTCGTTCAGGCTCTCGATCAGTTCTTCCATCCGGTTCTCCGCCTGCTCGTCGATCTGCGCCAGATGCTGATTCAGCCTGCCGCTCATCAGCATACTCTGATACCAGTTCTTCTTGTTTTCCCTCAGATAAGTCCTGCGCAGCATCCCGTACTTCCCAATGCTCATCGGCTCGTCCTGTACGGTCAGGTTCGGAAACAGGTAGTCCCCCTTGCGGTGATAAGTCAGTTCCATACGGTTTTCCTCCTTCAGTGATGTTCGTTTCAGTTTCACGCTTTAATGCGTTAAAGTCCGTACTGGTATTATACAAGCTGTCGGCAGTTTTTGCAAGATGTTCTGTGACTTCTTTTCGGTAAATTTTCTGCATTTCCCGTCCGATGTCACGGAGAACCGCTTCACATTGTTCCGAAACAGCATTGCCCAGGAACGTCAAAACCGGAAGCTGGTTGAAATCCACAATACGGATAAAATCCTCATCTTCCAAAACTTCCAGCGGTTCCTGTTCGCAGCGTCGGGAAAGGGTATAGAAAATACTGTTGGTCATTAACTCCCGGAAACGGACACGGAGGTTATCTTCATCCAGTCCTTCCAGAAAAGTGTCTGCCACCTCATATTCCAGACCATCCATCGCTTCTTCCAGATTTTCAGCGGTCAACTGCTGTGCCAGTTCCATCAGCGCAGCATTCATGCTGTCCGTCTGCGTCAGAGCATAAGTATCTGCCAGATGGTCGAGGATCATCTGCTGGTGTTCCGAATCATCAATGCGCCAGAGGATCGGCGTTCTGCCGCCCTGCACCAGATGCGTGTCCGCAATGTCGAACACATAGCGCAGCTTTGCCCGTGGGCTGGCATCGTCCAAAAGCGCAATGCCTTTTGCGCCACGGTTTACCCAGCGGTTCATTTTCTTGTTCCAGACTTCCAGCTCTGCACAGGCGGTCGCATCAGGACGCTGGGCATGGATCAGCAGAGTATCTTTGAACGAATAGCGGTACAGCCGTGCCGCCACATCCAGATAGTTCATCCAGTCTTTCGGAGAATTGCTTACCCACCGTGCGTTCTGCTGGGCAAGTTCCCGAATATCGTTAAATTTCGCCAATCGTTCCCTCCTTACTTCTTAGCTGGTGTTTTCGGAAATTCAAGACTGTACTGCGCCCTGCCATTTTCTATTGCCATAACAAGGTCTGCGGCAAAGGTCTTGTCCTTTTTGGCAGAGTAGAAGTCTTTTGCATAGGTACGTCCTTTCTTCAAAAGGTCAGTTGCCATCTTCTTTGTGAGCGTCTTTTTCATGCCGGAAAGGTATTTACTTTCTTTCCAGAGGGCAAATTTACAGTCCCGGTCAGAGCAATAGAAATTCAGCTTGCCTTCACAGACGGGCTTTCCACATACCGGGCAGTTCCCGATAGATACCTTATTATAAATAGGTGATTCCTGTACGGTCGGAATTTGCCGGAGGTCTGCCAGCATTCGTTCCAGCAATCCACCGATGCCCTGCATGAAGTCGGCGGGCTTTGTTTCGCCCCGTTCCATCCGCAGCAGTTCATTTTCCCACTCAGCGGTCATGCTTGCCGATTTCAGGTAATCCGGGATATTTGTGATTGCCGTAACCCCCTCTGCACTGGGAAGAATCTGCTTGCCTTTGCGTTCCACATAGCCGGAAGATACCAGCTTTTCCAGAATCGCTGCACGGGTCGCAGGTGTTCCCAGTCCTTTCTTTTCCGTGTCTTTTTCAAACTCCTTGTTGCCTGCGCTTTCCATTGCAGAAAGCAGGGTGTCTTCGGTAAATGCTTTCGGCGGAGATGTAAAGCCCTGCTTTTTCTCCGCGCTCACCACAGGAATCACCTCGCCCTGTTCCAGTTTCTTGGGGAATGCCATATCCTTGCTTTTTTCCTGTTCTGCAAACGGAACAGGCATTGCGGTATGTCCCGCCTGCAAGACATTTTTGTATTTTGCAGTGAATTTCCTGTCCTGACAGCATACTGTTACCAGAACATCTTCATAGATGTATGGCGGCTGTGCTGCCTGTTGCATCTTCCAGACGATGAGAGCAAAGACCTTTTCCTTATCCCCGGACAGGCTGTTTGACCCACGCTTGCAGCTTTCCAGTGTCGGCAGAATCGCATGGTGGTCAGTGACCTTTTTGTTATTGACCACCTGCTTTACTCCATCTGCTTCGCCGCCATAGTGTTTGAGCAAATCTGCCATAGTCTGCTGCATATCTTCCGTGATGTACTGGCTGTCCGTTCGCGGGTATGTCACCAGCTTTTCTTCATACAACTCCTGTACGATCTTCAAAGTCTGGCTGGCGGTAAAGCCATAATAGCGGTTGGCTTCTCGCTGCAAGGTCGTTAAGTCGTACAGCTTCGGGGCGGACTGCTCTTTCCGCTTGTGCTCAATACTGCCGACCACGGCACATTGTCCATCACAAGCTGCCTGCACGGTATCCGCATCCTGCTCCTGTACCATCCGTTCCGATTCTGCCACGATGCCATTTCCCGTGATTTCCACCTTGTAGTACGGCTCTTTCACAAAGTTCTGGATTTTGTTCTGCCGTTCCGTCAGCATTGCCAGTGTTGGAGTCTGCACCCGTCCAATGGTCTGCCGCCTGCCGTATTTCTTGGTAAAGGCCCGTGTGCCGTTCATGCCGATCAGCCAGTCTGCCTTTGCCCTGCACTCCGAAGCGGCAAACAGGTTGTCATATTCTGTGCCATCCTTTAAGGAATCAAAGCCCTGCTGGATAGCGGCATCTTCCATGCTGCTGATCCACAGCCGTTTGACCGGGAGTTTGCTGCCCGCCAGACCATACACACGGCGGAAGATTGCTTCTCCCTCCCGCCCTGCGTCGCAGGCGTTTACCACATAATCGAAATCTTTGCTTCGGAGGAGCTTCCGCAGAATATTGAAATGTGCTTTCTTATCTTCCGAAACCAGCAGCTTCCATTCTTCCGGGAGAATCGGAAGATCATCGAACCGCCAGCTTTTATAGCGTTCATCATAATACTCCGGGGCTGCATACTCTGCCAGATGCCCCAGACACCAGCTCACCACACAATCCCCACCCTCCAGATACCCGTCCTCATGTTTGTATGCACCGATCACTTTCGAGATGGAACGTGCTACACTCGGCTTTTCTGCTATCACAAGATATTTCATGTGTCCTCCTGCTTGTTTGAAAAAAGCAGGGACAGTCCGAATCAGACCATCCCTGCACCACTAGATTATACGGGTTTTCTATTATTCTTCGGTTTCTGCGTCCTGCTCATCCTCGTTCTTTGTCGGCAGAGCTTCATATTCCAGATTTTCTTTCGATACTTCCGGCTCACTCTGCTTCGGCTTATAGATGTAGAAATAGAAGAATGCGCCTGCACCGCCCACACCCAGAACAAATACGATTGCCAGAATCTTGGTCAGCTTTCCATCGTCCTGTTCCGGCTCTTCGATCTCGACATCCGGTTCCGGCTCAGGTTTGGTTTCCGGCAACACGACTGCCGGCTCCTCTTCTTCCTTGCCGTTGCGTTCCTCATCGGTCAGAAACTCCTGCAAATCGTACTCGTCGATCATAGAGAGCATATACACATTCTCGCTGTTTCTTGCCCGGTCGATCACCAGAAAAAAGGTGTTGCCGCCCTTGGTCTTGACCGTGAAGAACTCTTTACTGGAATCGTCCGTGATGTTATCTTCCACCTCGCCGTTGCCCGCAATGGTGAACGGAATCTTCTCTTCCTCGGTGGGTTCCTCTTCCTCAATGACCTGCACAGGCTCTTCCTTGACTTCCGGCTCTACATAGGCAAATGCCGGAGTGGAAAAGCCGACTGCCATCAGCAGGGTCAGCACTACACTGGGAATCACAACACCCAGCTTTTTAAGCATCTTTCGCAATCACATCCTCCATTTCTGCTTCTTCCGAAGTCTTGTTCTCGTGGTTTACGGTTGTCTGGAACGTCACATTCCCCGCCTGGATATTTTCCAGCAGTGCCAACAGGTCACGCCCACCCAGCTTTGTGCTGCGGATAGCCCGAACGATCTCATTGTCCTCTTCTTTTTTCTGTGCCGCCCGGACATTTCTCAGATACTCTTCCAGTTCCGCGATCTTGCTTTCGGTTTTCTCTGCATCATTCAAAAACTTCTTCAGCTTTTTGCTCATCTAGCTTCTCTCCTTTCCTTTACTTGATTCTGCCAAAACCAAGGAAGTGGTTCTGCCAGTAGGTCGAATTGATGCTGGTATAAGAAATCGGATCACCGCAGTGAATCATCATTCCGTTGCCGACATAGATGCCAACGTGCGATGCGCCGACAGTATTATAGGTTTTTTCAAAGAAGATCAAATCACCCGGCTGTGCATTTGCAGGAGAAACGTAGCTGCACTTGCCACGCAGTCCGTTTGCCGTCGTGCGTCCGACATTCCAGCCATTGCCACAGTTATTGATGACCCAGCAGACAAAGCCAGAGCAGTCAAAACTGGTGCTTGGAGAACTGCCGCCCCACACATACGGCATACCCAGATACTTTTCGGCTTCTGCAATCATCCTTGCAAACTTTTCATCCGACAGGGCTTCTTCTGGAATATCATATCGGAAACCACCGCCGGAACTGCCGCCTGTTCCACCCGAACCGCCAGAGCCAATGCTTCCTGTTGTGCCGCCACTGTATGTAGGTGAGCCTGCGCCAAACAGTTCCGGGCGATTGCCATAGGTCAGATTGTAGGCATCATACCGCCCAGTCTGCTTCCGATCCATGTTCTTTCTGGCAATGGTGTCAAAGCCTTTATTTTTCAGCAGGACATTGAGGATTTTGTACTCATACTCCACTTCTTCCTGATAGGTATAGGTTTCCATGCTGACGTTTCCAAAAGCGTCAATCGTTGGCCGAATCCCTACTCTGGTTTCCATGCGTGTGCGAATCTCTATCGTTTCCCAGACTTTCAGGAGATACTGTTGCTCAAACAGCGACTTGATGACGGGTTTCACCTGTCCTCTGGTGAACTGCTCATATACGGCAGTCAGATGAGAGATCAGCTGATAGGGGTCATGCCCAATTTCATCCAACTGGTAACGGTATTCGTCATAGCCGGGATGTGTGGACTCCATCTGCCGTATCTGCTCATCCAGCTTCTTTTCCAGTTCCAGATAATCTTCTTCTGCACCTTTCATGTCAGCGTCCTTACTGGGATACGTCGTTCCGATAAAGGTACTGCCCGTTCCATGGATCGCTGCTGAACAGCTTGAGAATGCGCCCATAATCAGCATGAGCATCAGTGCTGCAATGCCAAGTCCCGCCCAGAGGGTCTTGTTCTGCACAACGACCTCCTGCACCGCTGCCTTTGCTTTTTCTGCAAGCGTGTTTGCTGCCGTTGCCGCCTGCTTGCTGGCAGCGTTTCCGGCTTTCTGGCCGCGCTTGGCGGCTGCATAGGCATCCTTATACTGCTTTTTCTGGTAAAACTTTGAACCGACTGTCTTTGTTGCTTCACCTCCTGCGGCAGTCGGTGGCGGCTGGGGCGGTTTCTTTTTCAATGGCATTTCTGCCGCTTCTTCGGTTATGCCGCCCTCATTCTCCGAAAATTTCAGACGGCTGGATTTTTTCTCAGCCTCGACTTTTTTCTCAGCTCTGGCGGATTTTTCTCTGGTCTTTTTCCGGCCTTTGGAGAAGCGGTACAGTCCTTCCAGCGTTTCTTCGCTCTTGTGCGCCGACTCCACGCCGGAGTTTTCCTTTTCGACCTGATGTACCTTGTTGTGGGCAAAACCAGTGGCGGTATCCACTCCTTTCTTCGCCACTTTCTTAATACCCAGCCCCGCGCCACGGACAATGCCACCCTGCTGCTCATCATCAAAGGATAAGCGGCCCTTTTTCTTCGGTGCAGGCTCTGTATCCTCGTCCACTGGCGGAACATCTTTTTCTTTCGGTTTTCCATCCTCTTGATGGGCTTTATAATACTCTGTACTCTGCTTGGCGGTGCTGCGCCGGGGCTTTTCCTCCTCTCCATCCTCGGCATCCATGCACACATCCTCTTCCACAACAGGGGTTTCTTCTGCACTTTCCGCAGCGTCTTTTTCCGAATCTTCCTGCTTCGGTGATTCTTCTGCAACTGCGGACTTGGTTTCCCCGGTGCGGAGATTCTCTTCCACCAGACCGTCTTTGGTCATTTTCTGGACGATTTTATCTCTGCCCCGGAATCGCTTGTCTGCCATCGGATTCACCTCCCGTCCGGCAGGAAACTTATGCAATCAGCGTTGCATGGGTTTCCCACTTATCGAGAATCCGCTCCAGCTCCCTGGCAAAAGCGATCAGCCGGGAATTGACCTCCGTGCGGTCGATGTAGCCCCGCTCTTCCATGTGGAATCCGTGGGTCAGTTCATCTGCCAGTGCGCCGACTGCGTAAAAGTCCTCCAGCACCGTATGCACCACCGATTCCTCATCGTGAAAGTTCAGCATTTCCACTTCCTGATAAGGCGGGCTGGAATCGCCATCGTATTTTGCCGCCTCCGCACGGTCATGCAGCTTCAGGATCATCTGGCTCAGTTTTTTCTCTTTCATCATGCGTCTTTCTTCTCCCTGTATTTTGCAATTTCATTCGGTTTCGTGGTCATAAGACCATAGAGTTTCAGCGAAGTATCAAACTTATCCTTGAACGGGATAATGGTGTTGCCGTAGAACAGCAGCCCCTCGCCCTCGTTGCTGTTCGTCACATAGGAAAGCTGGAACGGCGAAATGTTGAGCTGCTTTGCAAGAATCTGTCTATCGCCGGATGCCTGATTCAGCATATAAATGAAATCGCTATTCTCAAAGATATTCTCGATTTCCCGGCTTGCCAGCAGGTCTTTGATGTTCTGCGTGATACCCGTGGGGATGCCGCCCCATTTGCGGAAACGCTTCCAGATTTCAACACTGTATGCGGCAGTCTGCTCTTCCTTTAAGAGCAAGTGGAACTCATCAATGTAGTATCGTGTGTTTTTCTTTGCATTGCGGTTGATGGTAACGCGATTCCACACCTGATCCTGCACGATGAGCATACCAAGCTTTTTGAGCTGCTTTCCCAACTCTTTAATGTCAAAGCAGATAAGGCGGTTATCCAGTTCCACATTCGTCTGATGGTTGAACACCCGCAGCGAACCATTGACATAGATTTCCAGTGCCGTGGCGATGCGCTGCGCCTGCCGCTCTTTCTGCTCCCGCAGGCAGTCGTACAGATCACCGAGAATCGGCATATTTTCCGGTTTCGGGTCATTCAGATATTTCTGATAGACCAGCGGCAGACATCGGTCAATGACGGATTTTTCTTCCGGCTCCATTCCGTCCCGTGCACCCATGATAAGTTCACACAGGGAAAGGATGAAGTCCGACTTCATGCCCAGCGGGTTATCATCGTCCGCATAGTTCAGGTTAATGTCCATCGGGTTGATGTAGTCCCGGCTGGTGGATGAGATATGAATGACCTGCCCGCCCAGTGCTTCGACCAGCGGATAATACTCGCCTTCCGGGTCTGCGATGATAATATCGTCCGTTGTCGTGAAGAACACGTTTGTCATTTCACGCTTTGCGCTGAACGATTTACCAGAACCAGGCGTACCCAAAATCAGACCGTTCGGATTTTTGAGCTGTTTGCGGTCTGCCATAATCATGTTGTTAGACACTGCATTCAGACCGTAATAGAGGGAATCGCCCTCCATGAAAAGTTCCTGCGTGGTGAACGGCACGAAGATGGCCGTGGAAGTTGTAGTCAATGCCCGCTTGATGGGGACAAGGTTATTGGCCAGCGGCAGGCTGCTCATAAGTCCCTGCTCCTGCATATAGTCCAGTCGATTCAGGGTACAGTTGAACTTCTGAGCGATACCAGCCGTCTGAAATACCGCACTGTCCAAATCCTGTTTGGTTTTCGCTGCATTGAGGAACAACACCGTAATAAGGAACATACGCTCATTGCGGCTCTGCAGATCATCCAGAATCTTCTTGGCTTCGCCGCCATAAGTTGCAAGGTCACTCGGAATAATTTCCATATCATAACCAGAACGCACCGCCTTTTTCTGTTCCTCGATCTTCATGCGGTCGAGGTCAGTGATCTTGCCCTTGATGAGTTTGATTGCCTTGAGCTGGTCTACCGACTGCACATGGATGCTGACTACCAGATTCTTGTCCATGTCCAGAAACTCTGCCAGCACCTTATCCGTCAGTTCCGGGGCAAGGATGTTCAGGTAGGATGCAGCACCGTAGGTGTCGCCCATCATAAA
>ENA-ORCM01001253-ORCM01001253.1-human-gut-metagenome-genome-assembly--contig:-NODE-1253-length-22015-cov-3.311423_pt1 | contig 22015 bp, 20 predicted proteins | sample MGYA00242906_ERZ507928 | MGnify/ENA primary metagenome ERZ507928 (study PRJEB26167, sample SAMN06115497) | human gut metagenome | host: Homo sapiens | place: China:Shanxi | collected 2015-05-07...
GATAAATCGAAATAATTAAATAGAATAACCAGCTTGGAATTCTGCAAAAATAAAATATAAAAAGAATAGAAAGGGACAATTGTATGAGCAAAGTATTGATAGTTGAAGATGAGGAAGCAATCGCAGATATTGAAAAGGATTACCTTGAATTAAGTGGATTCACGGTAACAACATGCAAGGATGGAACAACAGGTCTTGCAGAGGCACTTGACGGGGATTATGACATATATATTCTTGATGTCATGCTTCCAGGTGTAGATGGTTTTGAGATATGCAAAAGAATAAGAGAAGTTAAGAATACTCCTATTATTATGGTATCAGCTAAAAAAGAGGATATCGACAAGATAAGAGGACTTGGCGTAGGTGCTGATGATTATATGACGAAGCCTTTTAGTCCAAGTGAACTTGTTGCCAGAGTTAAGGCACATCTTTCAAGATATGAAAGACTTATTAACAGCTCGCAGCCAGAGAATGATATAATTGAAATACGTGGTATCAAGATTGATAAGACCGCCCGCCGTGTTTATGTCAACGGTGAGGAGAAAGCCTTTACCACCAAGGAGTTTGACCTTCTGACTTTCCTTGCTGAGAATCCGAACCATGTATTTACAAAGGAAGAATTGTTTAATAAAATCTGGGATATGGAATCTCTCGTTAAATGTAAAGGCGTCCTTTATGTCAACCTTGACTCTTTGTCGGACAACATGATTGCCTCTGCCGTCGGTTCCATGCTCTTATCCGACTTAACGGCTTATGCCGGTAAACGGTACAACCTCGGCTTAAACGACGTTCGTATTTCGCTCTATGTCGACGAAGCCTCCAACGTCATCAATCAGCCCTTAATTGAACTGCTCAATAAGGGCGCCGAGGGCGGCGTGTACACCACGATTGCGATTCAGACGGTACCTGACTTAGCACATCGTTTGGGATCCGTCCATGCGGCACGCATGGTTCTCGGCAACTGCAACAACTTAATCGCTCTGCGCTGTAAAGATCGAGAAACTCAGGACTTTGTCACCGAAACCTTCGGCAAGACGTATATCCACAATGTCGACACCACGTTGTCGACTCATGCAGATACGCATCTCGGCATGCCTTCCTTTAAAGGCGGTGCTTCACACAAACGCACGGCCGTGCGCGAAGAGATTATTCCGTCGGAATATCTCGGCAAGCTCCCAAACGCCCAGTTCTTCGCCTCCTTGGGCGGCGGTCATCTAATGAAAGGCCGCGTCCCTGTGATCATTGACGACGAGGACAACTAAGATGCTCTCCCGACTCTTAATCCTCTTAATGATCCTTGTCTTGAGTTCCGTCATCTGGTGGCCCGGTTTGAATGACGCCTCGTCTTTTGAAAACTTGTCGGAACTTCATCTCAAAGACACGAGCCAAAAGGTCGGTTCCATGTTCGAGTCCATGAAGCCTGTCGTGGACGGCGTTCACACCAAAGTGACCAGTTCCTTTAATGCTCTGCTCGGAGACACTTACCTTCCGTCTGCGGAAGTGGACGGACACAAGGACGCGCCGACAAAAGAATTCTTTACGCGTCTTTGGTCTTCACCCTACTTCGTCTCGATGCGGGCCATGCTGGAGATGTCGTGCGTTCGAGCCATATTGGCGATCGGCTGGTTTGCGTTTTTGTCTCCGATTCTTATTTCCGTAGTCATTGATGCATGGGTTGTCAGACGCTTGAAGTATGAGAGTTTTGCGGTGCACCACCCGACACTCTATCAAGTGGCTTTGTCCTCTCCAACCGTTCTTTTGATTTGCGCTTTTGCCGTGATGTTGATGCCTTGGTTCATTCCGACTTGGACTGCTGCGCTCTTTTACGTGGCCTTTCTCATGTCCATCCACTTAATCGTCTCTACCTTCCACCGATTCGGATAACTTATGAAACGTCTTCTCCTTTTAATGCTCCTTTCGTTTGCAGGAACTTGTGTCTCTGCTGCGGAAGACTGCTTTGACCGAATTGCTCAAAAGAAAGGCTTGGATGCTGATCTTCTCCGCGCCATTGCTTTTGTGGAATCTTCCGGCAATCCGTCTGCTGTCGGTCGTAATGCTTCGAGCGAAGACTACGGACTCATGCAGATTAATTCCGGCTGGCTGAAGCGTTTTAAGACCTCTAAATCCGAACTGCTGAACGACGCCTGCTTTAATGTTCAGGTCGGTGCGGAGATTTTGGCCGACAACTTTACGCGCGCCGCGCATCCTTGGGATGCCGTCGGCGCCTACAACGCCGCCTGTACTCGACTTAAAGGTCAGGACTGTATTGATGCCCGACAAAAGTATGCCTGGAAAGTCTATCGAGCCTACATAGGAATGTCTGACGCTAAACGCCAAAAGCTCAGAGACGTCACCTCTTAATTCTCTCTTTTTAAAAAGTTTTTTGTAACGCCTTCCGCGTCGCTTTTTGACAAAGGCCGCGGCTGCGGAGGGATTTTTTGTCCTTAATCCGCCTTTGTCTTCTCTTTTACTTAACTTTTAGGAGTTTTTAATGACTTTATCTACCGCCGCAAACAGAACTTTCGCTTTTGTTCCTGCTCTGCTTTCCGTCTCTGTTTTTGTTCTGAGCGCCGTCTGTCCGGACGCTGCCTGGGCCGGAACTTCGACTGGAGGCCAGGAGCACTTTGCAGATCTCTACACCATGTTAAAGGCCTGGAGTACCGGCACACTCGGTAAATCCATCGCCTTAATGTTCCTGCTTGTCGGTTTAGGCGTCGGCGTCATCCGTGGATCCATCATGGGTGCCGTGGGCTGCGTTGCCGCTTCCATGGCTTTGTTCATCGGCCCGCAGATCATTGAACAAATCTTCACGGCCCTGATCTAACTCTTTTGAGTTCGGTTGCCCGAAGCTCTTTCGGGCTTCCGATTCTTCCAGGAATCAATCATGGAATCCTTTAATCCTCACGAATACGTTCCTCGCCGATTGGACGCCCCGGCAAAGTTTCTGCTTTGGGACTTTGATTTGGTGGCGTCCGGCATTGCGGGGCTTGCCTTCGGCATCATTGTTAATTCTCTTCTGATGGGTGCGATTGCCTCTTATGCCGCAATCTGGGCGTACAGCCGTCTCAAACAGAAGCGTCATCCCGGATACGGACTTCATTACCTCTACTGGCAGTTTCCTTTTAGAACCTTTAAGCGCACTCCGCCATCGAGCCGCCGCTTTTTTGTCGGATAACCGAATATGAACGTTAAAGAATATACGACTGAGATTTCTGCTCGTCTTGCGTTGCGCTCTTTCTTTATCTATGCCTTTGCCGCCTCTCTCATTGTCAATGTCATTCTCGCCATCGGCTTAATCGTCCTTGATAAAAAAGACAGTGTAGTTGTGCTGCCGGCAGAAATCACGAAGTCTTTCTGGCTGGATGCCGACGGCGTCTCTCCGGAGTACTTAGAGCAGATGGGACTTTTTGCGCTGCAGCTTGCTCTTAATAATTCTCCAGAGACCTTTGAGCACAACCAAAGAAAGCTGCTTCAGTACGTCTCACCTGAGCAACGCGGTGCCACAGAAGTCTTCTTAACAGCTCAAGGACGACGCATGAAAAGCGCCAACGCTTCGGTTCATATGCTACCTGAAGCGGTGGAGACAAGAGCCTCCACCATGCAGGTTTCTGTTCGCGGCAACGTTCGCCAGTTCATCGGAGACAAACTCACTTCCATGCAGAAGAAGTGCTGGATCGTAAAGTTTACCTACAGAAACTCTCGTCTTTGGTTAGAAACGATGCAGGAAGCCGACTGCAAACGACCGTTTGAACCGATGAAGCCCACCGGAGAAATCTAATGATCCTTCCTAATCGTCTTCTCATTCTCAGCATATTTCTTTGCCAGTCCGTGGTTGGCTTCAGCGCCTCTCTTAATGCTAAAGAGATGCCCAAAGAGTCGGCTTCGTCTGAAGCCCAGTCCTCCGTACATGCTGCGGTCGCTTATAAACAGCCTAACCGTGTTGTTGTGTTAAACAGCAAGATTGTCCGAGCGGTTTATGACAACAATCTGATCCAGGCCGATAAAGATCCAACCACCGGTGCTTTGTATGTCGTTCCGCTGACCAAAGAAACCACAGGAATGTTTGTGGTCACTGAATCCGGTCAGACACACAGCATTACGCTCTCTCCTAAAGAGCGTTTGACCGCTCAGACCGTCACTTTGAAAGAATCCGGAACCTTCTCTTCTTTTGATGATCCGTCCGTGCCGTCTGAACTTTCCAGTCTTCCCTATGAAGAGCGAATCCAGACTGCGCTAAAACTTATCCCGCAATTGCGGGACTCCGAGGGCGAAGTGCTCGGAGGCACGCTTGCCGGCGTCTATCTCCACGCTCAGCCTGTCAGGGCTTGGAATGTCTTAGGGCTGAGACTTGAACGCTATCGCATCCTGAATCGTACAAAACACAAACAGACAGTTCGTGAACCGGAGTTTTGGAGAAACGGTGTCTTGGCCGTTGCTACGGAAGCTTCTGATCTTGCGCCCGGTGCATCTGCAGATCTTTGGTTAGTGAGGTCCGCAAGATGAGCGTTAAGAGTTATTTTGAAAGTGAGCGAAGAAAGAAACAAATCACGTGGATGCTAATTATCTTGGGCGCACTTTTTATCGGAGCAATGCTTTCTTCTTACTACTCGGATGATAAGAAGCCGGCTTCTGTTCCGCAGACGACGAGTACCACTCAAATCTCAATGGTTCCCTCTAAAGCGGACTATGAACAGCATCAGGCGATCTATAACGATCGCTTACTGAACTTAGAAAGAGAGTCCAAAGAAGCAAAGCAGAGAGAAGCCAAACTTCAAAGCGATAAGAAACGCTTGGAAGATCGTATTGTGCTCTTAGAAAAGAACGCTCCTAAGGCTAATCGTCCTACCGAGGCCGCTCCGTCGGAAGACGGCTGGCCGCCTTCCGAGATTCTCGGAAAGCAGCCGATCAGCAAGAAGACAGGCTTTACAAGCGGCAATCAGCCTCAAGGCAGATATTCTCGCCAGCAACCCGATGCCTCGGCTTCTTCTCCGGCGCCGCGTCTGGTGATCAACAATTTCGGCTCTGCTCCTAATCCTTCTAATGTTCTCGGATCACTCCCGATTAAGGCAAAACCTGAAACCTTGTCTTATCTGCCGAGCGGCACGTTTGCTAAAGCTCGCCTCTTAAACGGCGCCACTGCGCCGACCAGAGGACAAGGCTCCGGTAATCCGGTTCCTGTGCTCTTAGAGCTCACCGATTCTGCCGTCATGCCTAATCTTTACCGCTCCGGTATTAAGCGCTGCTTTGTGACTGCCAATGCCACCGGTGAGTTAGCGAGTGAACGCGTGCTGATTCGTCTTGACCGATTGTCTTGTATTGATGAAAACGGGGGAGCCGTAGATAAGAAGATCCAAGGTTATGTTTCCGGAGAAGACGGCAAAACCGGTCTTCGTGCCCGCTTAGTCACCAAGAGCGGACAAGCCATCGCTAATGCTCTGTTTACAGGAACTTTGGCCGGTCTCGGCAAAGCGGTATCGCTTGCGTCTGAAAACCAAACGACTTCTATTACCGGGACGGTTTCTACTACGGTCACCAACCCTTGGAAAGCGGGATTCGGAGAAGGCGCCACACACGCCATGGATCGAATCACCGATTACTACTTAAAGCTCGCAAGCGACATGTTCCCGGTCCTTGAAGTGGATTCCGGACGCAATGTCGAGATTGTGATCTCAAACGGCATATCGATTGAACGAAACACTAAACCTTAATTTACTGCCATGTTTAAACCTTCCTCCCTTTTAACTGTCCTTGTCTCTGTGGGTCTGGCCGCACCGATTTCGAGTTTTGCTTCCGGTGCGTGTGTCAATCCTGACTTTAGGGCTCAGAAAGTTTCTGCCGTTAAAACTTCAGCACCGCAGAAGGCAACCGCCTCTGAAACTCCGGCCTCTAAAGAATCTAATGCGCCATCTGTTCCTTTAATCGCCGGACAAGCCGATGAATTGAAGATCGCAGCGGATAACTTCAAGACTCGTTATCCCAAGACTAAAGTTCTTGCGTATCGTCTGACTCCGCTGGCAGGAATTTTCGAAGCGACCGTCGGCAAAGAAGTCATCTACTTTGATAAAACTGCAAGGTTTGTGTTTTCCGGCCGTCTCTTAGATATGGATCGAGGAGAAGACTTAACCGATAAACGTCTTAAAGATCTGAGAAGAATCGCTTTTGATTCTCTACCGCTGGATAAAGCGGTAAAGACCGTTTACGGAAACGGCAAAAGAAAGCTTGTTGTCTTTACCGACGTGGATTGTCCGTTCTCCCGCAAACTCGGAACCACACTTGAATCCCTCAAAGATGTGACTGTCTATACGTTCCTTTTCCCGCTGGAATCCATTCATCCGGAAGCTCGAGGAAAGTCTGATGCGATCTGGTGCGCTAAAGATCCTTCTAAGGCCCTTTCCTCCGCGTTAAAAGGTGAACCGATGCTCAAAGCCATTGCCGACAATCCGATTTGCCTGTCTCCAGTGAACGACGTTCTGGCTTTAGCTAAGCAGCACGGTATCGGCGGCACTCCGACCTTGATCAATGAGGCCGGCGACAGAACGGCCGGCGCCCTTCCGCTTGACAAACTTGAAGCGTTTATCAACGCTCCTTTGCAAGGAAACTAAATGAAGCGTCTCTCCTTAATCGTCTCTTCGGTCTCTGCGGCGCTGATGCTTTCCGGATGCGGATCCTTGACGGGGTTTTCTAATGCGAAGACGGATTTTGCCTGTGCTGATCTCTCCGGCGGTCCGTCCTGTAGAAACATCTCTCAGGTCTATGAAGAAAACAATCCGACAACTCCGGTCGTCTTAGCGGCTTCAGAGGAAGAAGATTTTGTTCAGCCGTTTTTTGAGCCGAATCAGACTCCAGGCAAACAGGTTGTTAAAACTGAATCCGATTCAGTTTCCGTCGAGCAAGTGGGAACTTCTGCCGTGGAGCGCACCTCCGACTTTGTCACGATTGTTCCTGCTCGTCCGTGGAGAAAACCGGAAACCGTTCTTCGTGTGTGGCTCGCACCATTCCATGACAAGTTAGGCGACCTGCATGACCAGCGTTATCTGTACGTTCGTTTAGAAAACGGCGGCTGGACAACCGACAGTGTCAATGAACTTGTCTCGTCTTCCCGTTTGTCAAAGCCTGTTTATCCGTTGTCTTCCGACCAGCCTCAGGATCCCAACGAAGCCAAAAAAGAAAAGCTCAAGCAGCTCCCCGCGTTCGGCTTTACCGGCAATCCTTAATCCGTCCTTCCTTTAATCGTCCTTTTCTTTCTCATGAAGCTCAAAAACTTCCTGTCTTCTGCGGCCTCTCTATTTGCCTTTCAAGACTTAAAACCGAACTTTAAAGCGCACCCAGGTGCTACTCCGACACGCCGCAAAGCGCCTTTACGCATTGACCGCTTCGCCGACGAACTGCCCTACGCCCAGTTTGAAGAAAGCGACAAGCTCTGTGTCATTGCCGCACCCGACGGATCGTTTGAAGGATTGGGTTTTGTCATTGAAGTGACACCCCAAACGGGAACGTCCTTAAATATGGCAAAAAGCCTTGAGCACATGATCGGATCAATCCTTCCGGACGGAACCGGGGTTCAGGTGAGTCTTTTCGGATCTCCGTTTATCGAACCTCTTGTCGAACTTGTCCGAAGCCAAACCCTTCGTCCGACACCGGAAGACACGCCGGCACGCGCCGAGCAAAAGGACTTGCTGTCCGCCATGACACAAGCCAAGGCAAAGTTTCTCTCTCGCTCTGCGACTCATGCGCCCCATCCGGGGCTGCCCATCCTCGGCCGCAATCTTCGCTGCTGGATTTCGGTTGTCATCCCTGCTAAGGATCCTTTTGCTTCCGAGGTCAGAGACAATGCACTTTTGGTTCGCAAGGTCATGGTTTCGACCTTGAACCAATGGCATTTCGCGCCCTTTGTTTGGGATGAGCGGATTTTGGTTCACACCCTATCCCTCATTCTTAATCCTCAGCTTTTTGTGAACGGCGCATGGTCGTTTTCCGAAGTCGATACTGCCCGAGAACCTCGAGCCCAAATGGTCTCTCACGACACCACCATTTCGGTAGAAGAAGATGGGATTATCTTCCGCTCTGCTCATCATCCTTTAATCATCAAAGCAGTGAGCCTTTCACCGCACGGCTATCCGCAAAGCTTCTCATTAGACAAGATGGCTCGGGCTGCTGGAGATGTGGAAGGTTCTTTAGGCTTCTCTAGTCCGTTCCTCATTACGACTTATCTCTCTAAAACGTCTTATGAAAAAGGCAAAAGCTACGCTCAGCTTAAAAGCGCTCGAGCAGAACAAATGTCTGCTACGGAAATTGCCCGCTTTATTCCGACGCTCCAAGAGGAAGCCAGAGATTGGAGAGCAGCTGTGCAGTCTTTTGAGCATGGTGAAGGCTTAGTCCAGCTCTCGCACCAAGTCATGATCTTCCCGCCGACCGAGAACGTCACCCATGAAGTTCAAACGGCAATCGGGATCTTCAAGAAGATGTCGATTGAGCTCATGCAGGATCACTTAATGCATCTTCAAGGCTTAATGGCCTCTTTACCAATGACCGGAGGTCCGCTGCTGGCCCATGACGTCAAGCTTGCCAAACGTTCATCAACGAAGACGAGCGCCAACGCCGCCAATACAATGCCGTTGCTCGGAGACTGGAAAGGTTCAGGCACGCGTGCCGGCCATCTGCTGCCGACGCCGATCCTTTCGTTGTTCTCGCGCAGAGGTCAGATCACGCACATTGATCCTTTTGCTAATCCTCATGGCAACTACAACGGCATCGTGACGGGATCCTCCGGATCCGGTAAATCCGTCATGCTGAACTCTCTGGCCCTCGGAACACTTTGCTCCAACGGTCGTGTGTGGGTCATCGATATCGGCCGAAGCTATGAAAAACTCTGCCACTGCGTCAACGGCCAATGGATTGAACTCTCGGATACGCCTCGCCCTGACGGCAAGATCGATTGTCTTAATCCTCTCTCGGTGACAAAGAACATCGAAGCTGATATGGACTTAGTCCTGCCTCTGATTGCTCAAATGGCATCTTCCAATGAACAGCTCGATGACTTAATGCTCTCGCATCTTCAGATCCATATTCGCCATATCTGGTATGAAGCCAAAGCCCTGAACAAAGTTCCGACGATTACCGACTTAACTCGTTCGCTCCTTCATAACGGTCGACTAGGAGGCGCTCATCCTCGCCTTAACGATCCTGAATGGGAAGCCTATTACGCTTCTTTAACTACAGAAGAGCAGAAGACACTAGACGATCCCCGTCTTGTCGACCTCGGCGTCAAACTCATGCCTTACGCACAAGGCGGCGCTTATGTCTCCTTCTTTGAAGGCGAAGCCAATATCGACTTTGACAATCACTTCATTGTGCTTGAGCTGGAACAGCTCAACACCAAAAAATCGCTTCAAGCCGTTGTCTTAATGCTCCTGATGTATCTCATCGACGTAGAGATGCGTCGAGGCGAACGTTCTCAGCCCAAACTTGTCATCATCGACGAAGCCTGGGACCTAATGGTCCGCGGACATTCTTCTAAATTTATTGAAGCGGGTTACCGCCGTGCCCGTAAATTGAATGGCGCTTTCTTTACCGGCACCCAAGGCCCGGGAGACTACTGGAAGAGTTCTGCGGCTAAGGCGGCTTTGGACAACGCCGACTGCAAGTTCATCATGAAGCTCATAGAATCCGTCTTGAGCGAATGCGAAAAAGAATCACAGCTCGGCTTAGACGACTATGAATTCCAGCAGCTCCGTTCTCTTAAAGGTCTGAGGGATGTTTATTCCGAAGTGTTGGTCAAGATCGGCGATGCGCCGACTTCTGTGAATCGTCTGATTCTCGATCCGTTTTCTCTGTTGGTCATGAGTACGCATCCGAAGGACATCAGCGATATCAATCGCTTCCGCAAGGAAGGACTGTCGATGAGAAAAGCCATCGAAGCGGTTCTTTTAGAACGCGGTCAAGGCGAGTTCATTCCCTAATTGTCTTTCCCTTTAATTCTCAGACCTCTCCAAGAGTTCAATTCCATTTCCTTTTAATCCTATGAAAATCTCCTTCCTCTCCGTCACCATCGCCGTATCTATCGGTCTAGGGCTTGGTTACGGCGCTTATCAAGCCAAAAACCGACTTCCCGACTTTCTGGATCGTCCCCGCTTTGCCGTTGTCAATCTCAATTCTGTCGTTAAAGCCAATGAAGTCCGTGTTGTCTCTCAAGGCAAACGCGGAAAAGAAATTATTGGCGAAGCCGAACGCTTCGCTAAAAGACTCAAAGAAGAACTTGCCCAGATAGAAAACGAATGCGACTGCGTTCTTCTGGTTTCTTCAGCTGTCATTTCTAACGCAAAGCTACCTGATTACACCGCACACCTTTCCTCCAAACTCGGACTTTCTGCCGAGCAGCAAAGCAATCAGCTTCAGCAGATCGAGGCTCGATTAAACAGCGGAGTCAAACGATGAGCCGCATGAAAGCCCACCCGAGAGTCTTTTGGCATCGTCTAAAAGATCATATTCGCCGCTTCGGATGGATTTGGCTAGCTGTCTTCTTAATCCTCAGCCTCGTTAACCATCGCTGGCATCTGGCTTTAAACCGCTCTCACTCTCTGCCGTTCAAGCTCTTTGCGATTGAACGAGGACAAAAGGAGATCAAAGTCGGAGATTACGTGGCTTTTGAACCTAAGCCTTCAGCTGTCGGAGGTTACCGTCTGACCTTTATCAAGGAAGTGGTCTGTGGTCCCGGCCAAACGCTGACTCGTGAGAACCGTACGTTCTATTGCGACGGCAAAGAACTCACCACCGCTAAAGAACGCGCTCTGAACGGCAATCCTTTAGAAGCCACTCAGCCTCAGGTTTTAGGGGAAGACCAATACTTTGTGCTCGGAACGCACAAAGATTCTTATGACAGCCGTTACGAAGCTTTCGGCTTGATCGACCGCTGCCGCTTCAGCGGCAAAGCTCATCCTCTCTTTTAGTGGCCGAAGATTGTCATGAAACTAACCCGTGTCATTCTTTCAACTTGCGCTGTCGTCTCTTCCGTCGTTTGCATTTCTGCTTACAGCATTGCTTCAAGTGAACCGTCCGTGAGCTTTACTGCTGTTAAACCGTGTTCTAAAGAAACCGCACCTAAACCCAAAGTCGAAATCCTCAAACCGCTCGGTCCCCTGCACGATATCGCTGAACCCGACATTCTCGAAGCCTTTAAATCTCGTGTCGGGGCGATGAAGGCTTCCGGAGACTACGACCGCCGTTTTAATCAAAATAAAGAACGTATTGCCAAAGAGCTGGAACATCCGACGCCGGTCACAAGATTGAAGAAGGCCACGGAACTGCGTGTTTGGGAATTGTCTGCTTCTGTTCCGGAAACCTTGCCTGATTCTCTTCTTCGTCAGGCTCAGTCCATCCCAATGCCGAACCTTTCTCGTTCACTGCTTTTTGTTGATGGAACCGACGTCCAATCTCTGAAAGTCGCGCAGAAACTCTTTGAGTCGCAGAAAGATCTGCGGGTTGTCCTTGTGAACGGCGCGCCGGCAGACGTCTCCGAAAAGCTCCATCGCCGTGTGTTCTTTGATCAAGGCGGCGCCCTAGTCCGCGTCTTTGGAATCGAAGCCGTCCCTGCTCTTCTCTTTAATGGTCCGGAAGGTCCGAGCGGCGCCGAATTTGCGCCCGACCAATTGTCCGAACTCCTTTCTTTGATGCCTCAGTGATGAAACGCTCTCTCTTAATGCTCCTTTTATCTTTCTGTTTTGCAGCTTCCGCTTCTGCAGGAAACTGCGAAGGCCGAATCATCAATCCGATTACGGATGTCTGCTGGAGCTGTGTTTTTCCGATCAAGCTCGGCGGCGTCACGCTTTCTTCGGGTAAGAATGCCGATCCCGAAACCGATGCCAATCGTCTTTGTCTTTGTGCCTCCGGCGCCAATATCACTGTCGGTCTTAATATGTCCTTCTGGGAACCGTTAAGAACCGCCGAGGTCGTCCGCACGCCTTATTGCTTTCCGTCGCTCGGCGGCATGGAATTAAATGTCGGCATAAGAGCGCCTGCTCACGGCCGTACGCCCAATAAATCGACTTCAGCTCAGCGCTCTTCCTTTTATCAGGTGCATTGGTACTTCACGCCTTGGCTTTTTATTCTTGAAGTCCTCCTAGACACTAAATGCCTGGAACAGTCCGCATGGGATTTAGCCTATATGACAGAACTCGATCCGCTTTGGGATGATTCGGTCACCACCTTCTTCTTAAATCCCGACGCTTCGCTCTTTGCTAATCCTGCGGCTGCCGCAGCCTGCGCCGCAGACTGCGTGGCGGCAACGTCTTCCCTCCCGGTTTCTGAGCTCTATTGGTGCGCCGGCTGCCACGGCGGAATCTTCCCGCTAACCGGCTGGGTCGGCTCTCATGTTCACTTTCCGCAGGCCTCATCTCTTCTTGTCGCCCGCTTCACGATGAAGCTCCATCGCTCCGGTCTTCAATGGGCCGCTTACGGAGAAAAAGGCCAATGCGGCCCTTATCTCGAACCGATCATGGATAAGCGTGTCTATCGAACACAAATGATGTATCCGTCACGTACCACCGGTAAACGAGACGGACGATGCTGTTATCCGATGGGCGCCTCAACTTCGCTTTGGCATTCCGGCAAAACCTGGGCTTCCGGCGGGGAAGATGCGGCTTATCTCATCTATCGCAAACGGGACTGCTGCCAAGGAGCGGGGATTCAGCCGAGTTGATTCTGAAATATGCACACTTTTTCAAACCTTAATGCTCCTTCCAACCGAACACAAAAAAACTTTTTGAATTAAACATACTTATTCAAAAATCTATTTATGAATAAATCATACTTTTTCAAATTTATCCTGAGCGCCTTGATAACTTGTCCGCTTGTTTGCCTTGCGGCACCTGAGCCTTGGACCATCGAGGACGTACTTGATGCCTCTTCCGAACTCTCTCAGCAGATGCGATATCCGGAGGCCGCACCGCAAAAGCCTCTGCCGCAGGTCTTTGTCTTGGTATCGTTTTCTATGCCCGAGGCTTCTTTAGAACGTTTGGCCCGTGATGCCAAAGACGCCGGGATCCCGTTGGTTTTCCGCGGCGTGCCGGAGACCAAAGAATCGACGGACTCTAAACTTCCGCTCCTTAATCCTCAGTCGCTGGTAGCCTTCCAGTCCCTAATCGATTCCGGCGCCGATGTTCAGCTCAATCCTGAACTCTTTTCCGAATTCAATGTCCGTCAGGTTCCCGCTTTAATCATCAGAGAAGAAAGCTCCGCTTCCTCGGACGGGTGCATCCAAAGCCCTAAAGCCGTCATTGTTCCCGGAGACGTGACCTTGGGATACGCCTTAGACCGTCTAACCGATCGCAAAGACTCGATCGGAGACGCCGCCCGCTCGCTTCGCACCAAACTTGGGAACCGACCGTAATGCTTAGCACCCTTCCTCGCGCTTTAATCAGCTCCGCCCTTTTAATGCTCTTGAGCTCCTCGGCCGTCGCTTACGACAAACAGTCCGCGATGGACGCCGCCAAAGAAGAAGCAGCTAGGCTGTCGATCAAAGACATCCTCACCGAGAGCTCAGCTTCCGGCACGGTTCCTGAGTATGGCTCAGACGTTTCCGAACTCAAAGATCTGTTTGCTAAAGGTCAAGGCAATCTTCTGACGCCCGGCAGCTCAAAAGCCGACGGATGTTTGTCGCAAACTTCTATGGACTGCAGAGCCGTCCAGGTGATTTACGACACACATTCAAGACCCGATTGGGAAGAATCCGATTTCGACAACATCTTGGCCGATCGTGATCATCTCTTAAACAAGCTTCCCGATCTTCCGCCTAATGGTCAGGAAATCTGCGAAACCATTACCACCACTCGTCCGCCCCAGACCGACTTTTCCGTCTGCGAAGAAACCACGGTCGGAAGCTCCACTCAGTCCTGCTTTGAAGGCTGGACAGAAAAGCTCGATGTCTCAACATTATTTGAATGTATTGCTCGAACCGGTAAGAAACTTACCGTCGAGTGCCTCGCCGACTACAACGAAACTTCACAGGACTACACGTGTCTTCATACACCGCCCCAAACTTGCCACGTCGGAGAAAAAGTCCAAATCCACAGCACCTATCAATACCGCTGTAAAACTCAGCAGTTTGAACAAAACACTTATCGATGCAATCGATACTTGGAAGTGGTCGGCTACTCGGGCTGCGAAATCGGCAAATTCTTTGAAGCTGCTTCCGAGACCTCGTCCTCTTTAGGCAAAGACACCTGCAACGGCGGAGACGTCATTGAACTCAAGTACCAGTGTTCTAATGACCTTATCCCAAAACTTCGGATAGAAACCAACGTTAAAAATTCCGCTAACTTCGGTTTTGATATACAGGCGGAGGACTTTCAAAGCGAACATTTTTTCTCTAACTGTAAAGGCGTCTGGACGGGACAAACTCGCTGTACCGGCGTGAACTGTACGGTAGAAATCAAGATGGATATCTACACGCGGCCGGGCAAATGGGATTATTCAGGGTCGATCTCCAAGCGTTTTTCTTTTCAGAAAAACGTCAACGACATTTCCTTAGACAAGTGGCGCACCACCTGCGTCAGCGATGACGGCAAAGTCGTGGAGTTCGAATCATGATCCGTCTTCCTTTAATCGTCCTTTTGTCCTCCCTGACCGTCCTGTCTTCTGCGCCTGTCCGTGCCGCCTGCACGGACGGCCCCGAGGTCTGTGTCGACGGTCCCGGCTCCAAGTTTATTAATGGCGTTGAGGTCTGGCGCGAATGCTGGAACTATCAAACCACGCGTCACTGCACTTCAAGCTCGACTGTCGATTATTGTTCCGGCCTAAAACAAACACCGGGTTGTCGTCAAACAAAAGCAGAGTGTCTGAGTTACAGCCTGACCGGTACCTGTATGTCTTGGAACAGTACTTATATCTGTTCCGAAGAAGCAAAAGAAACAGAAAACATCGAAATTCTCGATAGTTCTCATACCGTTATATCCGGAACGGATACGACGACTTGTTCAAGTTTCTTAGACAATCCCGACTGCTATATCGCAGAAGAGAAATGTATCGAAGGTCCTGAGACACGAATCATTAACGGCGTAGCCGTTTATAAAGAGTGCTGGAAGAAAGAACTCGCTTTTGCCTGCGCTGCTCCCGGCGCCTCCAATAGCTGCCAAATCATCGCCTCTAAAGGCTGTCAGCCCATAGGAGAAAAAGTTTGCGAGCGAGTCGGTGCCGACGGTTCCTGTGCGCAGTATTCGCAGAAGTTCCACTGCGTTAATACCGATCCGATTGAAGGCGATGACATCACGCCGGAAGGCACACCGGCCAAACCGGGCTTTGATCTTCTTGCCTGTAAAACAGCTACGGAAGGCATGACCTGTAAAGCCTCCGGTTACTCCTGTATGCAGACCAACGATAAAGGCGAATGCATTCAGCGCAAATACATCTATAACTGCACCAAATCCCTAAACGAAAACGCCTGCGAAGCCCTAGAAAAACTTCCCGAGTGCGAAATCCGTAAATCCACTTGTATTGAACGTGACGGCCCGAAGTGTCTGGCTTACAAAAAAGAGATCTTCTGTAAAGGCGACTCAGAAATCTCCGCACCCGGCGCCGACATCATTGATTCAAACATTGTCATCGGTTCCATTGAACCCTCGGACACTTGTCTTCCGCTTAAAGATAATCCGGCCTGTACGGTGCTTCGAACGGAATGCGTTGAAGGCCCGGCAGAAAAGATCATCAACGGCGTACCCGTCTATAAAGACTGCTGGAAATACGAGTATATCTACGTCTGCGGAGCTTCAGGCAACGGCTCAGAAGAAACCAAGAACGACTGCGGTAAGTTCGAAGCCGATAAAGACTGCGTCAAAGTCTCTTCCGAATGCATTGCGGTCGATGACGAAGGCAAGTGCCTGACCACTGCCCACACCTATCGTTGTGTAGAAAAAGAAGGCTCCGCCGTCACGGAAACCATCTGCCGTCCCGCCGAATGCTTGGACGGCGTCTGCGAGGGCTCCGGTGATCCGGCCGACTCCGACTTCTCTAAAGTGATCACAATGCTCGAGACCGCTCGTCAAGGCGCCCTTTACGGCGACTACGACAACGGCCGCTTCTTTAACGGAGAAGTCGATGAATGCTCCAAGAAAGTCTTAGGCTTCTCCTGCTGCGATACCAAAGTTAAAGCCGGAACAGCCAATTCGTCTGCGTTCGGCAAAGCAATGAGCTTTGCCGGAGACGTGACGGTAGAAACCGTCAAATACATCGGAAGCCCCTACGTTTATGACGTCTTGTCGGCTTCTGACGCTACCTCCGGCATCTTGAATATGCTCTACGGCGATGCAACGAGCGGTATCTACAATCCGTCGCTCTCTTTCTATGGTTTCGGAATGACGCTCCAAGGGGGCCAAATGTATTTCACGTTTGACCCCACCTCTTTCGCCATGTCCGTTGCCCTCCAAATCGCATTGGACTATCTCCAGTGCGAACCTAAAGAGCAAACCTTAATGCTCAAGAAAGGCCAGAAGCTCTGCCACTATGTCGGAACTTACTGTTCCAAGAAAGTCGTCACCTGCGTCGAAAGAAAAGAAAGCTATTGCTGCTACAACTCTCCGCTTGCCCGAATCCTTCAGGAACAAGGCCGGCCTCAGTTGGGCAAAGGCTGGGGCTCGGCCCAAAACCCTCAGTGCGAAGGTTTTACCCAAGAAGAGCTTGAACGCCTGGATTTTGACGCGATGGACTTGTCTGAATTCGAAGCCTTAATCGTCCAAAAGAACGAACTTAATTCCGCAGCTGCTCAAGACCGAGGAACCACCCACACCAAGAACTTGGTCGATAAAGACTTAGGCGCTTATGTCCCGCCGTCAGTTGGATCTTCGCATGTCGTCGATCCCAATTTCACGGGTACGCCGACAGCGCCCAACCGCCCCTCATCATCTAAAGCGCCTTCTAAAAATCTTAAAAACTAATCTCTAACTATGTGCAAAAGACCACAAAATCTTTGTCTGCTTTTATCGTTTGTCTTAACGCTTGCTGTCCCCGCGTCGCAGGCCGCTTCCTTCTGGGAAGAAGACGTTTGGAATTCAGATGACCGAGGTTTTCTTTACTATCCGCCTGGAGAATTAAAGAAAAAAGCTCCGGATCCTAATGCGCCTAAAGATCTTTCTTTAATCCTGAGCGCCGCTGAACTGAGAGCTGAGTACACCAAACGATTAGAGATCGCGACCTTCCTTCCCACGGAAGCCAATGTCTTGGCATTCCAAGAAGTGAACCATTTCGTCCAAGAAAAAGCCGCGCTCTTCACAGACATGAACCGTCGGGTTTCTTGGCAGAACCCGCAGTTTGATTTCTCAACCATTAATCCGGCCGCAAACTTCGCCCAAGTCTCTTTAAAGGAAGACAGAAACCAAATCCGTAAAGAACAGATTCCGCAGATCGCACAAGGCTGGGGGCTGATGTATTTCTACCGCTCTGACTGCCGCTTCTGTGCTTTGCAGTCGCCGCTGGTAAAACAGCTCAAAGACACGTTCGGTTTTGAAGTACTCGCGGTATCTCTGGACGGTTCCTCTAATGATCATTTCCCGGACGCGCTCCCCGACAACGGCGTCTCCAAACTTTTAACCAACGGTTTGGGACTCGACCGAGTACCTGCGCTGTTCATGGTCAAACGCGATCAATCCGCTTCTTACTTAGTGTCTTCCGGCGTACTTTCTCTCGAAGACATGCTAAGCCGCATCCAGACGCTCGCCTTAAGCAAGCCCGGAGAATCGCTTTTCGGCGGCGCACAAGCCGCAAGCTCTGTGCAAAAGACCACAAACTTTTCTGCCCCTGACGCCTTAGCCGCGACTCCCGTAACAACGCAGGCCGTCCCTCCGTCCCTTTAATCCTCTTCAGCCATGACCCGTAAATTCACAAAACTCTTCTCAGCTTTGGCTCTGAGCACCTGTCTCTTCACTGCAGACGCTTCCGCAGGCTTCATGAAAGACTTCTATTCTGCCGCAGGTTCTTATCAAGGCAATGTCACACCGGCAGGTGTCTATCAGTCTTCCGGCATGAATACCGTCACAGGCGGCGGATTTGTCTATCGAGCCCCGCGCAAAGACTTCAATGCGTTTTATTTCACTCCGCCTTCTCTGTCTGCCGGCTGCGGCGGCATTGACTTATTTCTTGGCGCCTTCGGTATTCCGTCTCGAGAAGAATTCGTCGCTTTCTTACGCAACATCGGGACCGCCCTTCCGGGCTTAGCTTTTCAGCTTGCCCTTCAGTCGTTAGCACCCGACCTCAATGAACAAGTCACCAGCTTCCGTGACATGATTCGCCAGTACACCAATATGTTCCAGGACTCCTGCACCTCTGCACAAAACCTCTTAAAGATGAGCGGCGCAGAGCAATGGATTCAGAAGACCGGCTTTGACGCCCGCAATGCTTTGCGTGCCTCAGGTATTGTTTCTGATGCTTCGGAAGCCGATGCGAAGACGCGCACGGACGGCGCCGCCGTTTTGGATTACGCGCCGACCCGTAAAGATTCCGGCGGAAATGTGGTCGATGCGCCGGAGTTAAACCTCACATGGTCCCTGCTTTCCGGCGGCAGCTTTAATGCTTCTTACAGCAAAGAATTAAAAGAACTCATGATGACGCTCGTGGGCACCGTCATTTATGTCCGTGAAGGCTCCGGTAAAGATACGGTGACACGTGCCATCCCGATCGCCGGTCAGGACTTAGTGGGTTTTCTTTTCGGACGCCCCGACACCCAAGTCTTAGAGAGTGAAGCTTTCCGGCTCCGCTGTGTCGAAGAAGACGGAGATGATCGCTGCTTGACTGTTAAAAAGACAACGCTCGATGAAGTTAACCTTCCCTATGAATTCATGAAGGCAGCATCAAACTACAGAAACTCCATCCTGCGCCGCGACCCAAATCTTGTCTCCGAAGCCGACATGCTACTTTTAGCTTCGTCTTCCACCATCCCTTTAATCCGTCTGATCAATGCCACCGCTTCTCATCGTTACTTAGGTTTCTCTCAAGACATCATGCGCATCTACGTCGAAGCTGCCGCTTTTGAAGCCGTCATACGAGCCATGGATCGTCTGTCTTTAGACATCAAGGCTGCTGCTTCCGCCTCTTCCGCTTCTCAGACCGGCGTTATTGCTGCCGAACACCTAAAGGTCATTGAGGCAAGAATTGATGAAGTCCGTAAAGACATTGCATCGCGCAGCGATGCGGTCTTTCAGCAGATGAGCCGAGCCCACTCTTTCATTACGCAGATTGAACACTTAGAAAGAAGTGTCAAGGGCGCTTTAGCCGCAGACTTAGCGGCCAACCTTTCCTTCGGAGAAAACCTCTAATGGTGATGGACTATTACGCCTACTGGAACGGAGGCCAAATTCGAGACTTATTCGAAGCCTTGGTTTCGATTTGCTCCGGCTCCTCCTACGAAGGTCTGCTTAAAACTGCCGTGCTTGCCGGCTTTCTTGTCACTCTCACCGGCGCCCTTCTGAAGTGGCAGGGATTGGCTTCAAAGGTTTATCTTTTTGCTGCCGTCTTGTTCTACTCTGTAATGCTCGTCCCTAAAGTAGATGTCGCTATACACGACGAACGGAGCGCTGATGTTTATGTCGTAAGCAACGTCCCTTTCGGTGTGGGATTCTTTGCGTCCGCCACTTCTAAAATCGGACACTTTCTCACCGAAAGCTTCGAAACTGCTTTCTCTCTGCCGGATGCTGAACGCTTCTCTAAGTTCGGCTTAGTCTATCCTCAGCGCGCCTTAAATAGTCTTTTAGCCGCCGGCCCCGTCACACCGGAAGGCCGTGCTTTAACGGATCGTGTTATTGCCGACTGCATCGGACCGGAGCTCTTGGATCATTCCGATAAAGCGGCAGAACTCAGCCACTCCGGCGACATTTGGGCCACGATTTCCGCAGACGGCTGGATCAATCCGGCACGCTCTTCCGTCTCTTCCGACGGCACCGTCCAACGATGCGATCAGGCGCTCCAAAACCTCGAACAGCATCTCAATACCGTTGAACTCGACTTCTTGTCTAAGCGCCTCGGTACCGTCTTAGTACCGGAAAGAATTGATCCCGCCGATGTCATTCGACGCACGCTTCCGCAAAGCGAAGCGCTTTTGCTTGGTGTTTCTCGTTCCTTGGAACAGAGCCTCAAGCATTCCGTCATGCTCACAGCCCTTCCGCGAGGCATGGCATCCATTGCCGCACAGGCCGGCGCTCCGCTTGATCTCGCCGCTAAATATTCCGCTTCTCAAGCCAATCTCACGTCCGAAATCAATTACCGCACCTTGGCGCGTTTGGCGGAACACAGTCTTCCTAAGATTCGCAACTGCGTGGAATTCATCGTCATTGCCGCCTTCCCCCTAATGCTTCTTTTGATGGTAGCGGCAGGAAGCGCTGCCGGAGCGGTTTTTAGATCGTTCTTTGTATTGCTGATTTGGTTCCAGCTGTGGGCGCCGCTCCTCTCCGTTGCTAACTATCTGATGATTTCCGTAGACGCCAATCCGATGAATCGGATTGCCACCGAGTTCGGCGGAAGTACTTTGCTGGCAGCCGGAATCATTCGTGAAGCCGGCGCCACTTCTCAAGCCATTGCCGGAAGCATCATGCTTTTGATCCCTCTGATTGCCTTTGCACTTGCCAAAGGCAGTGATATGGCATTTGTCTCGATGGCCACAGGTTTAATGGCGCCTGCTCAAGGCGCTTCTTCCGGCGCCTCCGCTCAAGCGGCAGCCGGAAACTTCAATGCCGGAAACATCTCTATGGGAAATACATCCATGAACTCGGCTTCCGCAAATAAATCCGATCTTTCTTCCTCTTGGAGTGATCCTTATGCTTCTAAATCTCAGACTGCTTATGGCTCCGTCACAAGAGACGAAACCGGAACCGTGACAGGCATGGCTCGAACCTCTATTGATCTCGGCGTTTCTTCTTCCGGTGCATTAACGCATAGCCGCACGACAGGAACAGCATCTTCTTCCGCAACAACTTTGACTGCTTCTGAGAGTCAGGCTCTTTCTCTGTCTTCGGCTGCCACTTCTTCAAATGCCGTCAGCCGAGAATTTGCTCGAGCAATGAGTCAAGGATTATCCGAACGCCTGAGCGCAGGGCAGTCTACTGCCGGTTCGTCTTCATCTTCTTATTCGAAGAGCACTGGAGAATCTTCAACCGTATCCAGAGGTTTATCGAATTCCGAGAACTTGTCTTTCACGAGCGGCGCAAAACTTCAAGCCGGAGGCGGAGAAGCACAGTTCTCCACAGATGCTGCAAAGGAAGCGGCCAAAGATGCCAAGGGAGTTTCTTCCGCTTCGTCTGAGAATCTAAACTTAGCCGCTGCTCAAAGTAGTCCGGCCGTACTCGGAGCCGTTTCGACGCAGAGCAAAGATTCAGAAGGAAAACCTGTTGCACGACATGTGCAAAATGCGATGTCTCATCTTCGCGGAGCAGCTGAAGCTGCAGGAATGGGAATCGGACTGGAAGCAAAAACTGCTCAGCTGCTCGTAGACACTGCAACAGGCTCTCAAAGCGCCGCGACCCAACGTCAGAAAGCCGAGGCCTACCAGGTGCTCAAGAGCACAGCGAAAGAAATTGCCTCCTCGACTACCAATGATGAAATGCGTCGGGTCGCTGAAAACTTCTCGGCTGCCTTGGATAAGGCCTATCGCTCCTCTAATGATCAAAGCCGAATGGTGTCTGAGACGTTCTCTGCTTCTCGATCTCAGTCAGAGACCCTAAGCGGAACAAGTCAAACTGCCGTCAATAACGACATTTTGGTTATGCAGAAATTACTGTCTTCAGACAACCTGTCTGCAGAATCGCACCTTAAAGCTCTCTTTGATTCTTCCGATAAACGAGAGTATTTAGGTGCTTCAGTTGCCGCAGACTCTTACGATCGTGCTGCAGATGTCCGGCATTTGGGCCCCGGACAAATACAAAATACTGGTCTTGAACAAAACGCTCTTAAACGTCATGGAGATAACTCCTTATCAGCTATGCAACGCAAGGGAGGAGAATTGATCGGCAAACAAGCAATTTCGCTCAAAGACAAAACCGAGGGC
>ENA-ORCM01001267-ORCM01001267.1-human-gut-metagenome-genome-assembly--contig:-NODE-1267-length-21851-cov-12.943419_pt1 | contig 21851 bp, 18 predicted proteins | sample MGYA00242906_ERZ507928 | MGnify/ENA primary metagenome ERZ507928 (study PRJEB26167, sample SAMN06115497) | human gut metagenome | host: Homo sapiens | place: China:Shanxi | collected 2015-05-07...
GCGCAGTCGCCCATGGCAATGCGCTTCAGGCCCTCTTCGCCGCAGTCGCGGTCCAGGATGAAGCAGGAGCTCACCAGATGTGCGCCCTTCTTGGTCTTGACCAGCTGCAGAGCGGGACGGATGGTGTCAGCGGTGGAGTAGGTAGCGCCGCCCAGCAGGCAGTCAGCCTTGCCCATCTTGACCAGCATGGTGCCGAAGTAGTTGGACTTCTTCAGCAGAGCAGTGCACTCCTCTGCGGTCTGCTTGCCCTTGCGCAGCTCGACCATGGTGTTGACCATCTCATCGAAGCCGGCGTAGTTCTCAGGGTCGATGATCTCAGCAGCGGAAATATCAAAATTGCCAGCAGCGGCAGCAGCCTTGCACTCTGCCTCGTTGCCAACCATAACGACTTTCAACACGCCCTCAGCCAGCAGCTTGCTTGCGGCCTCCAGGATACGGGGGTCATTGCCCTCGGTAAAAACGATCGTCTTGGGGTTTGCCTTCAGCTGGGCTACCAGGGGTGCAAACATATCAGCCATTGTTGATTACCTCCGAAATTACTTTGCAATTATTCCCGGGCATCACAGATATGCCCTTCTTTTTTATTCTAGCACAGAGTCAGAAAACTTCAAGACAAATCTTGAATTTTGTGGTATATTTTAAGGAAGAAATCGTGCGATGATTTGTTAAGAAAATGTCATTTAGTTTGTGGGAGGATACCGAGCTTATGGATTGGGAAACACTGAAAACCGACTGTCTCGCCTGCCAGCGCTGTCCGCTGCACACCACCCGGCACAACGTGGTGTTTGGGCAGGGCGTGGAGAATGCCGAGGTGCTCTTCGTGGGCGAAGGCCCCGGCCAGAGCGAGGACGAGCAGGGCCTGCCCTTCGTGGGACGCAGCGGCCAGCTGCTGGACAAATACCTCTTCGCCATCGACCTCGACCGTGCCTCCAACTGCTATATCGCCAACATCGTCAAGTGCCGCCCGCCCCAGAACCGCGACCCCCTGCCCGCCGAGAGCGAAGCCTGTATGCCCTGGCTGCGGGAGCAGTTCCGTCTGCTGCGGCCTAAAATCGTCGTCTGCCTGGGCCGCATCGCCGCCCAGCGGATGATACGCGCCGACTTTTCGGTGACGAAGGAGCACGGCACCTTTATTGAGAAGAACGGCATCCTCTTCATGGGGACGTTCCACCCCGCCGCCCTGCTCCGTCAGCCCCAGAACAAGCCGGAGGCTTTCGGCGACTTTGTGGCCCTGCGGGATAAAATACACGAGGTGTGCGAGCACACCTACTGATGGGGGCTAAGCCTCTCCCCTTGGGGGAGCCTTTGCCATCACACCCCTCACTTTTGCCTTCACTTTTGCATACCCTAAAACAAAAGTGAGGTGTTTGAGTATGAATGCTGTACGCAGCGATTCTGTTGATTTCTTTCTGGGGACCACCACCCCCGCCGGGTTCAAAGGCTATTTTGAGCCGCTTCGGCGGGAACCGGGGATGCAGATGTATCTCATCAAAAGCGGGCCGGGCTGCGGCAAATCGACGCTGATGAAGCGGCTGGCCATCAAGGCCGAGCAGAAGGGGGAGCCTATCCAGCGCATCCACTGCGCCAGCGACCCCGACAGTCTGGACGGCGTCATCTTTCTCGACAAGCGTGCCGCCATCGTGGACGCCACCGCACCCCATGTCATGGAGCCGGACGCCCCGGGCGCAGAGGAGCAGGTGGTGAGCCTGTACCACACACTGGACGCCGACGCCCTCCACGCCCACGCCGACGAGGTGAAGCGGCTCTTCGCCCAGAACACTGCCCTGCGCAGCCGGGCCGCGCGGTATATCGCATCTGCCGGGAGCCTGCTGCTGGACAGCCGCCGGGCTGAGGCGTGCAGTGCCAACTTCGAGAAAGTCCGCCGCTACGTCAAGCGGCTCTGCGCCCGGACTCTCCCCCGCCTGCCCGAGGGGGCCTCGGCCAGCGAAGAGCTGCGGCTGCTGTCAGCCATCACGCCGAAAGGGCCGGTCTTCTACCGCGGCACCGTACAGGCGCTGGCCGACCGGTATGTGGTCTTCCATGACGACTACGGCGCTGTCTCCCGCCTGCTTCTCGAGCTCATCCGGGCCGAGGCGCTGGCCCGGGGCTACCACATCATCACCTGCCCCTGCGCCATGCACCCCGACGACAAGATAGACCATCTCTTCATCCCGGCCCTCCGGCTGGCTTTCCTCACCGACAACCGGTGGCACCCGGTGCAGCTGCCCGGCGTGCAGGCCGTCCGGTGTACCCGTTTCGTGGACCGGGAAAATCTGGCGGGCTACCGCGCCCGTCTCCGCTTCAACGAGCGGGCGGCAGCAGAGCTTTTGGAACAGGCCGCTGACCTGATGGCACAGGCCAAAGCCTGCCACGACGAGCTGGAGACTTACTACCGCGCCGCCGTGGACTTCGGCAAGGTGGACGAAGCTGCCGCCCAGTGCGCCGGGATGCTGGGGCTGGCGTAAGAGTCAACCTCTCAGACGCTTCGTGCCACTGCCCGGGTTGCGAAGCAGACTGAGAGGTTGTGCAAAGACGGGCCTGCCAATTATAAATATAAAAAGTCAAAAAGGAAGTGACCCGCTATGCCTGCTTTTCGCCTGCCTGTCCGCCAGCTGGTGGAATTTTTGCTCCGCACCGGCAGCATCGACAGCCGCTTTACCGGCTTCGACCGCGCCAACGAGGGCGCACGCATCCACCGCAAGCTCCAAAAGGCCGCAGGCGAAGGCTACGCCGCCGAAGTCTTCCTCTCCGGCGAACGGGAGGCGGCGGGCATCCCCTTCACCATCGAAGGCCGGGCCGACGGCATCTTCACCGACGAGGCGGGCGTGACGGTCATCGACGAGATAAAGACCACAGCCGTCCCCGCCGACGACATCGCCGAGGACATGAACCCCTGCCACTGGGCGCAGGGAATGGTCTACGGGGCGCTGTATGGCCGTCAGCAGGGGCTGGAAAAGCTGGACGTCCGGCTCACCTACTACCAAATCGACACCGACGACATCCTCCGCTTCGTGCGGCATTTCACCCTTGAAGAGCTGGAAGCGTTTTTGCAAGATCTGCTCGAGCAGTACGCCCCCTGGGCGCAGCGTCAGCTGGCGTGGAAGGAGCAGCGGGGCGTGAGCCTTTCGGCGCTGGATTTTCCCTTTCCGGCCTACCGGCCCGGGCAGAGGGCGCTGGCAGGCGAAGTCTACCGCGCCTGCACTGCCGCGCCGTCTAAAAGCGGCGTCCGGCTCTTCTGTCAGGCCCCCACCGGCATCGGCAAGACCATGAGCGTTCTCTTCCCTGCTCTGCGGGCCATCGGCACCGGCTGCGGCGAGAAGCTGTTCTATCTGACGGCCCGCAACACGACTCAGTCCGCCGCCGAGGATGCCATTGCGCGGCTGCGGGCGTCTGATCCCAAGCTGGCTCTGCGCAGCGTGACCCTGACAGCCAAGGAGAAGGTCTGCCTCCACCCGGATGCCGAGGGCCATCCCGCCTGCCTGCCGGAGCTCTGCCCCTACGCAAACGGCTACTACGACCGGGTGAACACGGCCCTGAAAGCCCTTCTGGACGACGGCACCGGCCGCTTCGACCGGGCCGAGCTGGCCGACGCCGCAAAGCAGTTCACAGTCTGCCCCTTCGAGCTGGGGCTGGATCTGAGCGAGTGGTGCGACGTCATCATCGGCGACTATAACTACCTCTTCGACCCCGTAGTGCATCTGCGGCGGTTCTTCGACAGCGCGGGCGACTGGCTCTTCCTCGTGGATGAGGCCCACAATCTGCCCGAGCGGGCGCGGGCCATGTACTCGGCACGCTTCTGCAAGAGCAGTCTCACCGAGGCAAAACGCGCACTCGGGCGGGGCAAAAGCACCCTTAAGACAGCTCTGAGCAAGGCCGACAAAGCCTTTTTAGCGGGACGGAAAGCGGTCTCGACCCTCGCGCCCCGCCGGGGCAGCACTGCCGCCGAAGAGGACGACAGCGGCCAGACCTCCCTGCTGGGATCTGCGGAGACGCCCGCCATCGAGCTGCCCGCCGCCGACTACGCTCAGGACGGCACGGTGTTCTGCAAGGAGCTTCCCTCCGCCCTGCTGGCCCCGCTGCGGGCGCTGACGGCTCCCTTACAGGACTGGCTGGAAGACGATCCCGACGCCGAAGCCCACGCGGCCCTGCTGGATCTCTACTTTGAGGTGCAGGACATCCTGCGGGCGTCGGAACGGTACGACGAGCATTTTGCCGCCCAGCTCACCGCCCGGGGCAGTGACCTTGAATTGCAGCTGCTCTGCCTCGACCCGTCCCCCTTCGTGGACGCAAGCCTTTCGGCAGGGCGGGCGGCGGCGCTGTTCAGCGCGACGCTGACGCCGCCGGGCTACTACCGCACCGTCCTCGGCTGTCCCGAGGCCCGGGCCGTGGCGCTGGAAAGCCCCTTCTCGGCAGAAAACCTCGGGCTCTACTGTCTGCCCTCCATCTCCACCCGCTACCGCCAGCGGGACGCCAGCATCCGGCCCATCTCGGACGCCCTCGCGGCGCTGGCGTCCAGCCGGGTGGGCAACTATCTGGCCTTCTTCCCCAGCTATGCCTATCTGCGGCAGGTGTGGGAGGACTTCACCGCCCGCTACCCGGACATCGGCACACTGGTACAGGAGAGCGGTCTGGACGACGCCGGGCGGGCGGCGTTCCTCGAGCGGTTTTCGCCCTGCCCGGAGAAGACGCTTCTCGGCTTCGGGGTCATGGGCGGCATCTTCGGCGAGGGCGTGGACCTGGCGGGCGACCGGCTCATCGGCTGCGCCATCGTGGGCGTGGGCCTGCCGCAGGTGAGTCCCCGTCAGGAGATGCTGCGCCGCTACTACGACGCCCAGAACGGGGCGGGCTTCGACTACGCCTACCGCTGGCCCGGGATGAACAAAGTCCTGCAGGCTGCCGGGCGGGTCATCCGGACGCAGGAAGATAAGGGCGTGGTGCTGCTCCTCGACGACCGCTTTGCCCAGAGCGAGTACGCCCGGCTCTTCCCGAAGCATTGGAGGCATCTGGAGTATCTGAGGGATACGGAAGAGTTGAAGAAAAAGCTGGAAGATTTCTGGAAAGGCTAAACCTCTCCGTCACGGCTGACGCCGTGCCACCTCCCCTACCGAGGGGAGGCCTTGGCATATCGGTCAAGTTTCCCCTGGACGAGCAAAGTTTATCTGTTTCGTGGACTGTAGTGCCCTGCTGTCCAGGCCAGCGGCAGCTTGACAAAGTGCGTTGTCCAGAAGCGGCTGCCCTCTGCAGCAAGGCCCGCCCTTTTGCGCCATATTGCGCCTCAAGCGTCCAGCTCAGAGCTGCCCGGCCTGCCAAAGCCTCTCCCTCTGGGAGCAACGGCGACGACCGCCGCCAGCGGCGGAAACAGGGAGGAGCTGTTGGGGCCGCGGCCAGCAGGATGCAAGCGACAGCGAAGCAGACGCTGGGAGCCGCAACCCGGGCAGTGTCACCGAAGGTGACGGAGAGGGCAAGCCATTTACGATAAAGCCGCTGCACAGCGATAAGCAGACCTTTTGTCAGAGCGATACTATCGTCGCGCTCCCGATTCTTTGTCAGCATCCTTGCCCTCTCAGGCGCTCCGCGCCAGCTCTCCCAAAGGGAGAGCCTTTTATATGGAAAAAGAGGCAGACTCGCATCTGCCTCTTTTTCCATGCACTTATCGCTTTGCTCTCGCCGTCTTTTTCCGCATGATGTCCCACGAGGGCATCTGGCTGCGCAGGGTATCCCACGCCGTCATCCGGACGCTCGTCCGGGCGCGCAGGCCCTCGAAAGCCTCATCGAGGTACTGCATCTCAGCCACAGCATGCATCGCGTGGTCGGAGACGCAGAGACGGCCCAGCGGGGTCTTACAGAGCGCCAGGACCATGGCGTCCATCTTCCGGCGGACGGGCGTACCGGCACGGTAGCAGTCGGTGTTCTCCTTGTCGTCCACGGGGATGTGGGCGGCTTTCAGCATCTCGCAGGCCTCCCACGCGGCGTCGAGGACCAGGTCACGCTGCTCCTTCGTCGCCTTGGAGAGGTCGCCGCTGCAGGCGTAGCAGAGATAGCAGGCCGGCAGGATGAGGGCGAGGTGGCACTTGAGCCATCCGTCCATGTCGCTGACGAAGGTCAGCTTGTACTTTGCGCCCTCGAAAGCCGTCTTGACCCGGTAGCGGAAGACGCCCGAAAGGGGCGCGGTAGCCCCGCCGATGGTCATATCCACACCGACGTGGGCGCTGACGACCTTATCGACATCCCGATGGCCGCCGCTGCTCTGGAAGCCGAAGGCGATCTTATCCGCCGGGCGCTGCATGGCCTGCATGACCTCCACGGCGTGGGGGTCGTTGCCCACGAAGACGAAGTATTCGCTCCTGTTCTGCTTGAGGATGGGCAGCACGTCGGGCAGCTGCCCGGCCTGCAGCGTCACGAAAACGAGGTCGTAGCAGTCGTCCGGGGCCAGCGTGTCGATGGTGGCCACCCGGTCCACCGTGGTGCGGCACTGCGCCCAGTGGCGGATGACGAGGCCCCTTTGGTCGAGCCTCTCCTTCCACTCGCCCCGCGCCAGCATGGTGACGACATTCTTTTTGTTCTGCAGCAGACGGTGGGCCAGCTCACAGCCCTGCACACCTGCACCATAGACCAGTATCCTCATCTCTGCCTGCCTCCTTATATAGGCCCCACCCCGGGGCCGGAAGTCATCAGTGCTTCAAAAACGAGAAGAATCCCTTCTTCTCATACGGCTTTTCCTCTGCGCCGGTCACGGTATAGCCCGTGTCGGCAATGGCAGCCTTCAGGGCCTCGATGTCCAGCGGCTGGGCCGAGACGATGACCGTCTCTCCCTTCGTGTGGGAGGAAGTCACCTTCTCCACCTGCGCAGTCTTGCGCACCACCTCGTTGACGTGGCTCTCGCACATGCCGCACATCATGCCGTCTACTTTCAGCGTCGTCTGAACCATTGGTCAGTACCTCCTAAGGATCGTCATCCACTGGGCAGACTGCACAAGCCGCCCGTGTGGTTTTCGTCATTTTGTTAGTTTTCTCTAACTTTTTATGGGAAACAAAAGGCCGTCGGCCCCGCGCACCCCTCCGCGCCCGAGACAAAAGACCCTGTTTCTCTGTTTCCGTCTTCATCATACCACACCGGTATGGTAATTGCAAGTGCCGGTTTCTCACAGTACACGGGTGTGGTATATTTCTCCCGTCTCTACGTCTTTCCAGTAGAAGACGCCGTTTTCCAGAATCATATAGCTGTGGGGACTGTTTTCCTTCGGGATGTTCAGGGAGCCGGGGTTGAGGCAGACGTTCCCAGAGGTCGGAAACTCTTTTCATCTCTTTTTATTTTATCCTATCCCCTTGTCAGCGCAGGTGTAAAATGATAAAATTTTCCTGTCCGAAAATCTCATTTTGTTAGGAAGGAAAAAACATTATGGAACAAAACCATGACATGGATGAGATCGACCTCCTCGAGTTGGCGCGGCTTCTCTGGAGCCACGCATTGCAGATCGCTGCGGCCGGCATTGCGGCAGCGGTCATCTGCCTGCTGGTCTGTACCTTCGTATTGACGCCCCGCTATCAGGCCTCCGTCAATCTGATCGTCAATTCCCGGCAGGACGGCAATGCTTCCATTACCAGTGACAACATCAACTCGGCCCGGAATCTCATCGACACTTATGCAGTCATCATCAAGAGCAACATTGTCCTGAACGACGTCATCGAGCAGCTGGGTCTGGATATGACCTACCGTCAGCTGCTGGCCTGCATCTCTGTGGACGGCGTGGGCTCGACCCAGATCATGTCCATCACGGTCACTAACGAGGACCCTGCCCTGGCCGGAAAGATCGTGCAGGCCATCGCCGAGACTGCCCCCGATGTCATCGTGGACAAGGTGGAGGCCGGCTCCTGCAAGGTCGTGAGCGACGTGGAGATCACGAGCAACCCCGTCTTCCCTCAGACGAAGAAGTACGTCCTGATCGCTGCTCTCGGCGGCATTGTGGCGGCCTGCGGCATTCTGGTCCTCGACCACCTGCTCCATGACTACATCGTCGATAGCGAGGACATCCAGAAAAAGCTGGAGCTTCCTGTACTCGGCCTTATCCCGGAGGTGTAATACCATGTGGAATCCGTTCAACCGAAACACCATCTCCAACTCTTCGGCAAGCAAGCGTTCGCTTCAGCTCATCACCCAGAAGGGTATGCCGTTTGCCTACGTTGAAGCTTACAAAGCTCTGCGCACCAACCTGAACTTTCTGTCCGGTTCCGGCGATGTCCACGCTTTCGTCGTCACCAGCACGGTCCCGGAAGAGGCAAAGTCCAATGTGTCGGTCAATCTGGCGCTAGCTCTGACGGAAAGCGGCAAAAAGGTCGTCCTCGTGGACTGCGACCTCCGCAAGCCTGTCCTTCACCGCTATCTGAAGGCCGGACACAATCTGAAAGGTGTCTCCAACGTCCTGTCCCGTCAAGTGGCGCTCTCCGACGCCCTCGTTGAGCCGAAGGGCATCCCCAACCTGACGTTCCTGCCGGCCGGCACCACCCCTCCCAACCCTTCTGAGCTGCTCAGCCAGCCCCAGATGCAGGAGATGGTGGACACGCTGCGCGGGAGCTATGACTTCGTCATCCTCGATGCGCCTCCCATCTCGATGGTCACGGATGCCGCCGTCATCGGCCGCATCGTGGACGGTGCTCTCTTCGTCGTCCGCTCCAAGTATGCGTCCACCGACGCCGTCAAGACAGCCCTCGAGAAGCTCCAGGATGCCGGCGTAAAAGTCCTTGGCGCCGTTCTTACCCGTTATGATGCCAAAAAATCGCTCAAGCGCTCGGATTATGGGTACGGATATTACTACTATAACAGTAATTATTCCTATGGTACTCCCCCGGATGGCATTTCAGAGTCAGCAGCCGAAAAGAGCTGCCTGACGTCAAAAAATCGGTATAACGGCAAAGAAAAGCATTCCGTACATACGGAGGATGAAACATGACAGACCTTCATTGCCACATTCTTCCTAACATTGACGATGGTGCCAAAGATGTTTCGATTTCCCTTCGTCTGCTGGAAAAAGAGTATGCAGACGGTGTGCGGAACATTGCTTTTACGAGCCACTTCAACAGTGAGCGGACGACTCCCGATGCATTCCTGCAAAAGCGTGCGGCCGCCTATGAGACACTGACAGCCGCGCTTCCGACCGGACCGGAAGCCATGCAGTTCCGCTTCAAGCTGGGCTGTGAAGTCTACTTCTCCCCCAAACTCTGTGAGCTGGATGCCAAGGCGCTCTGCATCGGCGATACCTCTTATATGCTGGTGGAGTTTCCCACTACCCACAAGCCCCATTTCATCCGGCAGACCTTCGCCCTCCTGCAGGAGCAGGGCGTTCTGCCCCTCATCGCCCACATCGAGCGATACCCCTACGTCCTCGAAGACCCCACCCTGCTCTACAACTGGGTGGCCGCCGGAGCCTATGTCCAAATCAACGCGGGCGCACTGCTGGATTCTCCAAAACTGCGTCGGACGCTCTGCAAGTTCATCTCGTGGCAGCTTGTCCACGTCATCTCGACGGACACCCACTCCCTGGACAAACGCCCGCCCCGGATGGCAGAAGCCGCTGCTGTTCTGGAAAAGGAGCTGGGCAGAGAGACTGCCTCAAAGCTTTTGCAGAACGGCGACGCACTTTTCGACGATGAGGAGCTGGATGTTTTCACTCCCCACCGGCCCAAAAAGTTCCTGAATCTCTGGATGTGACAGGCCTGTGAGTCCTCTATCCAGCTGAGCTTCCTCTCTATGCTGGTTTTTGTGAAAAGTCATACTTTTCCCTTGACAATCCACCCGTTTCGTGGTATCCTATCGCAGGCCGGTCAGAAAGGCTCTTCCCGTACTGCCCTTTCCGGCCCGCATCCCGGTGCCGTCCGGCGGCGTCCCGTAACGCCGCTTTTGCGATGCACTGTATTTCTCGGCACTTCAATAAAACCCGTGTGGATTTTTACAGCATAGATGTTTGCTACTTTTCGCCACACAATGGCCCGCTCAAAGCCGCCGTTGTGTGGCTTTTCTTGTGCGGAAATTTCAGGAAAGGAAGCTTTTGCCCCCATGAACGATACTTTTATGAAGACGAAGCCGGTGTTCCCGCTGCTGGTGTCGATGGCTCTGCCCAACGTCATCTCCATGCTGGTGAACTCGCTGTACAACATCGTGGACAGCCTCTTTGTGGCCCAGATCAACGAGCAGGCCATGACGGCCCTCTCCCTCGTGTTCCCCATCCAGAACTTCGTGAACGCCGTTGCCATCGGCTTCGGCATAGGCATCAACGCCCTTGTCGCCCTCTACCGGGGCGCAGGCGACTACGACAGAGCGGACGCCGCCGCCACCCACGGCATGGCCCTCTCGGTGCTCCACGGCATCCTCTGTACGCTGGCAGCTACCGCCATCATGCCCGGCTTCCTGGCCCGGTTCACCGCCGACGGCACCATCGTCTCTATGGGCGTGACCTACTCCACCATCGTCTTCCTGTTCGCTACCGTGAACATGGCCAGCCTCGCCTTTGAGAAGCTCTTCCAGGCCGTGGGCCGGATGAAGCTCACTATGATCGCCCTCATCTCGGGCTGTGTCTGCAACATCCTGCTGGACCCCGTCCTCATCTTCGGCCTCGGCCCGGTGCCTGCCATGGGCATTGCAGGCGCGGCGCTGGCTACCGGCATCGGACAGGCCACCTCTCTCGTCATCTACCTCGTGGTCTACAGCACCACCGAGTCGCCCGTCCATCTGCGCCGGAAGGCCCTGCGGCCTGACCTCTCTCTCGAAGGCCGTCTCTACGCCATCGGTGTGCCTGCCATCCTGAATCTGGCCCTGCCCTCCCTGCTGGTCACCTTCCTCAACGGCCTGCTGGCGGCCTTCTCCGAGAGCTATGTGGTGGTGCTGGGTATCTACTATAAGCTCCAGACTTTCCTCTATCTGCCCGCCAACGGCATCGTGCAGGGAATGCGCCCCCTCATCGGCTACAACTACGGTGCAAAAGAGCACGCCCGCGTGGCAAAGCTCTACCAGCTCACCCTGGGCATGAGCGCCGTCATCATGGCGGCAGGCACCGTCATCTGTATGGCCGTTTCTGCGCCCCTCATCGGCCTGTTCTCTTCCAACCCCGAGACCATCGCCATCGGCCAGACCGCCCTGCGCATCATCTGCCTCGGCTTTGTGGTGTCGGCGGTGTCCACCACCTCTTCCGGCGCGCTGGAAGGTCTGGGCAAGGGTGCGGCCTCGCTGGTCATCTCCCTCTGCCGGTACGTCATCTTCATCATGCCGCTGGCGTGGCTGCTCTGCCGCCAGCTCGGCCCCACCGGCGTCTGGCACGCCTTCTGGGTCACGGAAGTGCTGTCGGCTGTCATCGCCTTTGCGGTGTATCGGAAGAGCGTAACGAGAAATTAACCTCTCCGTCACGGCTGACGCCGTGCCACCTCCCCTATCGAGGGGAGGCCTTGGCATTCCGTAAAGCCTCGCCTCTTCGCCAGAGGCTCCCCTACTAGGGGCAACAACGACGACCGCCGCCAGTGGCGGAAACAGGGAGTCGCTGTTGGGGCAGCGGCCAGTAAGGCGCAAGCGAAGCGCTGCGGATGCTGGGTGCCGCAACCCGGCCTTGTCTGCGAAGCAGACTGAGAGGTTGGATGAAGGCACTCCTGCCCTGAAACGCAGAAAGCTCCCCATACCCTCACGGGCATGAGGAGCTTTTTCTTATTTTTTCTCTTTTTCCGGCACCAGCGCACACACCAGCCGCACCATCCACGGCAAAAACGGCAGCCAGAGCAGGGCGCAGCAGACGTTGAAGGCGGTGTGGGCATTGGCGATCTGCCGGGAAATGACTTCCAGCTCCGGGCCTTTGGGGGAGATAAGCTCCACCAGCCGGACGAACCAGGGCAGCAGCACCGCCGCCAGCAGACTCCCGCTGAGGTTGAAGCAGCTGTGGGCCAGTGCGGCGCGGGCGGCGTCCTTCCCCTGCCCGATGCAGGCCAGCAGGGCCGTGACCGTCGTGCCGATGTTGTCGCCCAGGAGGACCGGCACCGCCCCGGCAAGGCCCAGCACGCTGTGGATGCCGTCCGGCCCGGCCTGACGGGCCACGTTCTGCAGCAGCGCGATGGTGGCCGAACTGCTCTGCACCACCATGGTCATGGAGAGGCCCAGCAGGATGCCCAGAAGCGGCGACTCCTTCACCCGGGTCACCCAGTCGAGAAAGACCGCCTGCCCGGCCAGCGGCTGCAAAGCCCGGCCCAGGATGTCGATGCCCTCGAAGAGCAGCCCGAAGGAGAACACCGCCTCTCCCACGGCCCGCCAGCGGGGCCTGCAGGCCGCGAAGTCGAGGAGAAAGCCCAGAAACAGCACCGGGTACACCAGCGTCTGGACATCGAAGGCGATGAGCTGTGCCGTCATGGTGGTGCCGATGTTGATGCCGTAGATGACGGCCACCGCCCGGGGCAGTTCCAGCAGCCCGGCGCTGACGAAGCCGATGACCATCACCGTCGCCGCCGAGCTGCTTTGGAGCACCGCCGTCACGGCCAGCCCGGTGAGGACGCCCAGCAGCGTCGTGGCCGTCAGCCGGGCCAGCAGCCGCTTCATGGCGTCGCCCGCCGCCCGCTGCAAGGCGCGGCTCATCCTGTCCATCCCGTAGAGGAACATCGCCAGCCCGCCGAACAGCGCAAAGAGCATCTGCATCCCCTGCTCCATCCGCACACCCCCTTGTCCGTCAGTGTATGAGGGGTGGACGGGCGGTATGACGGGAAGGCTTCTTCTCTGTACGACCTCTCAGTCTGCTTCGCAGACAAGGCCGGGTTGCGGCAGCGCGTTAGCACTGACGGAGAGGTCGGACTACAGAGAACTTTCTCTGAGACCCGCGCGTTATCTGAGAAAGTGACGTTTTTCACACGCAGCATCGTTCAAAAAGTCACTTACGCAAGGTGATGAAGTGACCCCTGCTGCGTAAGTGAGTCACTTACGCAGATACCCTCACTTACGCAAGTTGCGTAAGTGACGTTTTATAATTATAGTACGTTATTTTTTGGTCACTTTCTCACATAATCTACCTCAGTAGAGCGTATCACTTCATCAGCCCCATCGTCCAGGCCCGGACCAGCAGGCCCAGCAGGACGACGGCCAGCAGCACCACGGTAAGGGCGCGGCTCTGGGTGCGCTGACGCTTCTTGCGGCGGGCCGTGGTCTGCATATTCTGGCGGCTGCGGCTGTTCCGGCCAGAGGTATTCCGGCTGCGGCTGGATGTCCCCCGGCCTGAAGCGGCACGATTCCCGCCGCTCTGGCGCTTGCGGGATGTGCTGCCGCTTTTCTGGGACTTCTGACGGCGGGGCGCTTCGTCCTCAGCCTTCTTCTGAGGCTCGATGGTCTCCGACGCGCCGCAGCGGGACAGAAAGTCCTCCGCCATCCGGTAATACTTCTCGAGGTCGCCGGTGGTCAGGGCCGTTCCCTCATAGCCCGCTTCCAGCTCCTCCACGGCCTCGTTGAACCGGATCGCCGCCTGTGCGGCTGCGGTCCTGTCGGAGGCGTGGGCGGCCTCATTGCGGGCCATCCGCACCGCGTTGCAGGCGCGGCGGGCCGCTGCCGGGTGGGGCGTATTGCCCAGCAGGTCCAGAGGCCGGGCGGCGTCCTTTTCCGGGTCCAGCAGGATGCGCATACAGAGGGTGGTATCCAGCTGCTGCCAGCCGGTGCGGCCATTCAGCTCCGGCAGGCGCTCGTAGTAGTCGGGGCTCTCCTTCTGGCGCTGGGCCAGATGCTTCATCAGGGCGTCCACGCTGTGAGCGCCGGGCTTTTCCTCCCAGTGCCAGCGCAGCAGTTTCCGGCTGATGTCGTCGCAGGCCGCTTTTATCTCGAACGCGGCCTGCAAAGCTTCGTCAGGCATAACTTCACTTCTCCTTGTTAAACCTCTCCGTCACGCCTACGGCGTGCCACCTCCCCTATCGAGGGGAGGCCTTGGCATTCCGTAAAGCTTTCCCTCTTCGCCAGAGGCTCCCCTCGGTAGGGGAGCTGTCTGCGAAGCAGACTGAGAGGTTATTCCTTAAATTAAAAGCGGAGGAAGCCTCTGCCTCCTCCGCCGTACATCCTATTTTACATCATGAACTGAGAATACACGAAGCCGCACAGGGCGATGCCCGCACACACGATGGCGGTGATGGGCGGCACCCAGCGGATGAGCGTCTCAGCGATGCTGTCACGGGGGTCTTCCTCTTCGCAGTCGTCCTCCTCGTCCAGCGGCTTTGCCTGCAGGCGGGACGGCGCGGCGGCGGGAGTCGAGGGTACCACACGGGTGCCGTACTTCTCCACCTCTTCGTCCGGCGCAAAGGACTTGGCCGGGCGCACCGGCTCCGGCTGGCGGGGCAGGACGCGGGTCGCCTCCTGCTCCGGGGCGCGGGACACCACGCGGGTCGCGTCCATCTCAGCGGCAGGCTCATAGTCGGGCGCAGGCTCCGCCGCCCGGGGCGGGATGATACGGGTGGCTTCCTCCTGCGCCGCACCCACGATGCGGGTAGGCTCCTCAGCAGGCGCAGCCGGGCGTACCGGCTGGGCCGCAGGCTGCGGCTCGGGCTGGCGCACCGGGGCTTCCGGCTGCAGCAGGGTGTTCAGCGCGTTCTGCAAAAGGATGCGGTCACTGCCGCACTCGGAGCAGTAGACGGTGTCCTCTTCCTTCGGGTGGAAGGCACCGCAGGCGCAGTACCAGCCGTTCTCGAAGACCTGGGGCATGAACTTCATGCCGGTGCGGTTCATCCGGGCTTCGAGGGCCTTCTGCATCTCGACGCTCAGGCGGCGGGGGGCCGGCAGGCGCACCCGCTTGATGCTCTCGAGGTGGACGACCTTCCTGCCGCTGTAGACATTGCGCAGGGTGACGTCCACGCTGGTGATGGCCTTCTGGGTGACGAAGACGGCATCGTCCATGCCGAAGCTCTCGCCGGGCTTTGCGGTAAGGTCACGGTACTCGAACTCGTCCTCACAGAGGATGACGCCGTCCACGCCCTTGCACTTGAAGTGGATCTCCAGTGCCGTCAGGGTCACGCGGGAAATGTTCTTAAAGGTCAGACAGACCGCGTGTTCGCCGCTGACTTCGCCCTTGAGCAGCTCCACGCAGACGAACTGCACCGGGCTGCCCGGGGTGTAATAGTTGGCCCGTGTCCGCGCGACCGGTTCAAAATTTTCCTCCACAACACTCTCCCCTTTCTCTTGGTTTACTGGTTGGCTTCGCCTTCATCCGGCGTTTCGGGGGCCGGGGCTTCCTGCGGGGCGGCATCCACTGCCTCAGCAGGTTCGGCAGGCTCCGCAGCCTCTGCGGTCTCGGCCTGTTCCACAGGCTGGACAGCGGGCTGATCCTCGGCGGGCTTTGCATCGGGGTCCTCACGCTGGGGCAGGGTCTCGCCTGCCATCACGGCGTTGAACTCCTTCTCGTTCAGCTTCTCGCGCTCCATCAGGGCCTGTGCCAGCGCATGGAGCTGGTCGATATGCTCCGTCAGGGTGCGGCGGCAGGTCTCGTAGGCCTCGTCGATGATGTCCCGCATCTCGCTGTCGATCTCAGCAGCGGTGGTCTCGCTGTAGCCCTTGCCCTGACCGAGGTCGCGGCCCAGGAAGGTCTCCTCCTGAGAGGTGCCGTAGACCACAGGGCCAAGGCGCTCGGAGAAGCCGTACTTGGTGATCATCTGGCGGGCGATGTTCGTCGCCTGCTGCAGGTCGTTGGACGCACCGGTGGAGATGTCGTCCAGGATAAGCTGCTCGGCTACGCGGCCGCCCAGACTGGACACGATGTCCTCGAACATCTCGCCCTTGGTGACGTAGCTGCGGTCTTTCTCGGGCAGATACATGGTATAGCCGCCGGCCTGACCGCGGGGGATGATGGTGATCTCATGCACACGGGGGTGGTGCTTGCAGTAGAAGCCCGCCACAGCGTGGCCCGCCTCGTGGTAGGCGGTGAGCTTTTTCTCTTCGGGGGTGACGACCCGGCTCTTCTTCTCGGGGCCGGCCATGACCTTCATGGAAGCCTCTTCGATGTCCTCCATCGTAATGGCCTTGCGGCTGCGGCGTGCAGCCAGCAGAGCGGCCTCGTTGACGAGGTTCTCGAGGTCAGCGCCCGCAAAGCCTGCGGTGCGCTGTGCGATGACCTTGAGGGAGACATCCGGGGCGAGGGGCTTGTTCTTGGTGTGGACCTTCAGGATCTCCTCGCGGCCCTTGACGTCGGGCAGGCCGACGTAGACCTGACGGTCGAAGCGGCCCGGGCGGAGCAGGGCCTTATCGAGGATGTCGGCACGGTTGGTGGCCGCCATGACGATGACGCCATCGTTGGCCTCGAAGCCGTCCATCTCGACCAGCAGCTGGTTCAGGGTCTGCTCGCGCTCGTCGTGACCGCCGCCGAGACCGGCACCGCGCTGACGGCCCACAGCATCGATCTCATCAATGAAGATGATGCAGGGCATGGTCTTTTTTGCCTTGTCGAAGAGGTCGCGCACACGGGATGCGCCGACGCCGACGTACATCTCGACGAAGTCAGAGCCGGAGATGGAGTAGAACGGCACACCGGCCTCACCGGCGCAGGCGCGGGCCAGCAGGGTCTTGCCGGTACCCGGAGGGCCGACGAGCAGCACGCCGTGAGGGATGCGTGCGCCCAGAGAGTTGAACTTGTCGGGGCTCTTGAGGAACTCCACGACCTCTTTCAGCTCCTCCTTCTCTTCGTCTTCACCGGCCACATCGGCAAAGGTGGCGGTCTTCTTGTTCTCGTGCTCGTCCTTGACCTTGGCTTTGCCGACATTCATGATGCCGCCGCCACCGCCGACGCCGCCCCGCATCATCGAGAACAGCAAAAAGCCGGTGCAGCCCAGCATCCCCAGATAGAAGATGATCTCCATCCAGGGGATGGTCTCCTTGAGGGAGGTGTAGTCGTAGGTCATGGGCGCGTCGGGATTCGCCGCGTCGTAGGACTCGATATACTTGTCCACGTTCTCGATGAAAACGTAGGCGTAGGGCAGTTTATAGCGGACGGTGACGGTGCCGTCGTCCTCCTGCACTGCGCCGGTGGACTCCGACGAGGAGGAGAACATCCCGCTCAGCAGACCGCCGGTAGACTGCACCGTGCTCTGGGTGGAGGAGACGTCCGGCAGGGGCAGGTCGCCTTCTTTCAGGTTCAGGGTGATGACGCTGGTGTTGCGGTCCAGCGTGAAGGCCGTGACCTGATTGTGCTCAAAGTAATGGACGACGGTGGAGTAGCTCATGGTCGAGCCGCTGGTGCTGCCCGACCCGCTGCCCATCACCGACCAGACCATCAGCACGGCGGCCAGCGCCAGTGCGAGGATGAGCGGATTGATACGAGGTCTCTTAGGTTGCAAAAGGATCAACTCCAGTTCTGGTTTTATTTCTTACTTTTCGTAGACGCTGGGTTTGAGTACGCCGATGTAGGGCAGGTTGCGGTACTTCTCGTCGTAGTCGAGGCCGTAGCCCACCACGAACTCGTCCGGCACCGCGAAGCCCTCGTAGTCCGGGGCGATGTCGGCCTTGCGGCGGCTGGGCTTGTCGAGGATGGTGCAGATCTTCACCGAGTTCGGGTTGCGCATCTTGAGCATCGGCACGAGGTTCGACAGGGTGATGCCGGTGTCGAGGATGTCCTCCACGATGAGCACATCCTTGCCGGAGAGGTCGCCGTCCAGATCCTTGATGATCTTGACGAGGCCGGTGCTGGTGGTGTTGCCGCCGCCGTAGCTGGACACCACCATGAAGTCGATGCTGCACGGGATGCTCACAGCGCGCATCAGGTCGGCCATAAAGACCACCGAGCCCTTGAGGATGGAGACGAGGACGAGGTTCCTGCCCTCATAGTCTTTGCTGATCTGAGCGCCCAGCTCAGCCACTTTCGCTTTCAGCTCCTCTTCCGAAACGAGGACCTTCAAAATATCGTCATGCATGCTCATGATTCGATTCCTCCAAAATTTTCTAGTTCCACCTGCAGCAGCTGCCCGGTGTCCGGCCCGGGGGCCAGCCCATCGGCAAAGCCCTCTCCGCAGACCCACAGCACCTGTCTGCCTGCCGCCAGCAGCGGCAGCGTGTCCCGTTCCCGGGGCGGGATGCCCGCCTCGTTCATCCATTTGCGCAGCTCCCGGTCTACCCCCCGCCCGGCCGGACGGAAGCGGTCGCCGGGCTGACGGCAGCGCAGCCGCAGAACAGGACATATCGAGTTTATTTTAGCATAATCTGCCTGATTTTTTAAGTCTTTTTTATGAACACCCTGTGTTTTTTCTTCAAAACAGGCCGAAACCACCCGGATATGCAGCTTTCTGCCGCCGGGCAGCGGATAATCGCCGCCCTCCGGCAGGGATACTTCAAATTTCGGACCGTCCGCTTTTTCGCCCTGTCGGCGGGTGTTTTGATCGGCTTCCTCCCGCCAGAGCACGCCGTCCCGGGCGCAGAAGCGGACGGCGTCGGTGAGCTGCACCGCGCCGCTGCCCTTTTCCACAAGGTCGGCCAGCAGGCGGATATATTTTTCCTCCGCGTCCCGCACCGGCTCCACAAGGCTGTGGAGGGCCATGTCGAGGATGAGCGGGTCAGTCTGCCGCAAAGGCTCTGACATCCACACGGGCTGGCCGCTGCGCAGGGCGTATCCCGCCCCGCCGGGCAGGCTTTTTGCGTCCGTTGCCCGGGCCGAAGCCAGCAGCGCATCCGCCTGCCGGGCGAAGTATTCGTCCGCCTTGGCGGCTTTCTCACAGAAGCGGGCCAGATTGCGCTCGGCGGCGCTGTTGACCCCGCAGAGGGCGGGCAGTGCGCCGTGGCGCAGACGGTTGCGGGCGTAGTCGTCGGCGTCGTTGGTCTCGTCGGTGACCCAGCGTTCGCCGCAGGCGCGGCAGACGGCCTCGGTGTCGGCCCTCGTCAGGCAGAGCAGAGGCCGCAGATAGCCCGGGCGGCTGGGCCGGATGCCCGCCGCGCCGTGGAGGCCGGTGCCTCTGGCCAGCCGGAACAGCAGCGTCTCGGCCTGGTCACTCCCAGTATGGGCAGTTGCGACGGCATCTATCCCGTCGGCCAGCACCCGCTCAAAGCAGGCATACCGCAGGCGGCGCGCCCAGTCCTCCCCCGCCCGGGGCTTTCCTGCCTCGGCTTCCAGCTCAGCGGCATGGAACACCCGCAGCGTCAGGCCCAGCCGGGCGCAGACCTCCCGGACGAAGGCTTCGTCCCGGTCCGCCGTCTCCCCCCGCAGGCCGTGGTTGACGTGGCAGACCGTGAGGGCGATGCCCTTTTCCTCGGCCAGCGGGCGGATGAGGCAGAGCAGGGCCATGCTGTCGGCCCCGCCCGAAACGGCCAGCGCGAGATGCTTTTTGCCGTCCAGCAGCTTTTCCCGGGCGCAGAAGCCGCGCACCGTCTGTAAGATCTCTTCGTAGTTCATCAGCGTTTGAAGTCCACATCCATAAAGCGGGTGTGGGCGCCGTCCCAGCCCAGCGGCACCGTGCTGGTCTCGCCGTGACGGTTCTTTGCCACGATGCACTCGGCGGTGTCGGCGTCCACCTCCGCGCCGTCGGGGTTCTGGCTGGCGTAGTAGGAGTCGCGGTAGAGGAAGAGGACGCAGTCGGCGTCCTGCTCGATGGAGCCGGAGTCGCGCAGGTCGGACAGCTGGGGGCGGTGGCTGGAGTTGTTGCCCTGCTTTTCCACCGCACGGGACAGCTGGCTCAGAGCGATGATCGGCACGTTCATCTCTTTGGCCATAATTTTGAGGTTTCGGGTGATGGAGCTGATCTCCTGCACGCGGTTCTCGCTGCGCTGGCCGCTGGTCATCAGCTGCAGATAGTCGATGACGATGAGGCCCACGTTGGGGCGGGCGGGGTCCTGATTGACCCGGCGGATCTTCGCCTTCATCTCGGTGATGGTGATGCCCGAGGTGTCGTCCATATAAATCGGTGCGTCGTGCAGTTTTTCGGTGGCGAGGGCCAGATACTCCCAGTCCTCGGCCCGGAGCGCACCGGTGCGGAACGCCTGACTGTCGATGCCCGCTTCAGCGGAGAGGATGCGGTTGGTCAGCTGCTCCTTCGTCATTTCGAGGCTGAAGATGGCCACCGGCACCTTCTGCTGCATGGCCACGCGGGTAGCGATGTTCAGCGCGAAACTGGTCTTGCCCATACCGGGGCGGGCAGCGAGGATAATGAGGTCGCCGCGGCCAAGGCCGGTGAGGACGGTGTCCAGCAGCCGGAAGCCGGTGGGGATGCCCTTATACTTGTCGGCGTCGGGGCCGCTGATCTTTTGCAGATTTGTCAGCGTCTCCACCATGCTGGAAGAAAGGGGCGTCAGGGCGCTGGAATCGCGGCCGGAGCGGATCTCATAGATGCGCTGCTCGGCGTTTTCCAGCAGCAGGTCGGCGTCGGGCTCGTCGCCCGCGTCCTGCAAAATGTCCTTTGCGACACCCATCAGCTGGCGCACCAGATACTTTTCCTGCACGATCTGCGCATACGCCTTGACGTTGGAGATGCTGGGGACCGTCTCGGCGAGGCCGGTCAGGTAGACTTTCGCCTCGTCGGCGCTGGGGAACACGCCGTCCGAGATGACGGCGTCCAGCAGGGTGACGAAGTCGATGGTCTGGTCGCTGGTAAAGAGGCGGAGCATCTCGGAGTAGATCTGAGCGTTCTGCCGGGTGTAGAACATCTCGGGCCGGATGATCTCGACGAGGTCGGTCAGGGTCTCGGGTTTCAGCAGCACCGCGCCCAGCACGCTCTGCTCGGCCTGCATATTGTAGGGCAGGTTGATGCCCACGCTCTCGAGGTTGAGTTCGTTATAATGTCGTTCGTTCGGCATGGTCGTTATCCTTCTGCTTTATTTATATAAATGCCGTAAAGCCAAAAAGCGCCCCCTGCCGAGAGGGGGCGCAGATAGCGGTCAAATCAGGCCTGCTCCACTTCTACCTGGACCTTGAAGGAAGCCACGACACCGACATGGAGGCGGACTTTGCCGTTAAAGACGCCCGCGTCCTTGATGTCCTTGGTCTCCAGCTCGATCTTCTTCTTGTCGATGGGAGAACCGGCCAGCTGGGCCAGAGCCTCAGCGACTTCCTTGCCGGTGACCTTGCCGTGCAGACGGCCGGAGGCACCGCCCTTGGCCTTGATGACCACGGTCTTGCCCTCGAGCTTCGCGGCCACAGCCTGAGCGGCGGCCACGTTCTCAGCCTCGTGGAAGTCGGCAGCGGCCTCCTTGCCCCGGGCGATATTCACCGCGCTGGCGTCGGCCACAGCGGCCAGCTTGCGCGGGAACAGAAAGTTGCGGGCGTAGCCGTCGGAGACCTCGTGGATCTCGTCCTTCTTGCCGATGCCCTTGACGTCCTGCTTCAGAATCACTTTCATGATAGTATCCCTCACTTCTCACCGGGAAACCGGTGGATTTCTATGGTTAGTATACAGCAATCGGGCTGTTACGTCAACGCTTACGCCAGCTCCCTGCCCACGACGTCCAGCGCCGCCTCGATGACCTTATCCATGTCGTAGTACTTGTACTCGCCCAGACGTCCGCCGAAGATGACCCCCGGCTCGGCGTCGGCCAGCTTCTTGTACTCGGCGTAGAGCGCGCCGTTCTTCTCGTCGTTCACCGGGTAGTAGGGTTCATCGCCGGGCTTCCACTCGGCGCTGTACTCGCGGCTGATGACGGTCTTGGGCTGGGTGCCGAACTCAAAGTGCTTGTGCTCGATGATGCGGGTGTAGGGCGTCTCGGCGTCGGTGTAGTTGACGACGGCGTTGCCCTGATAGTTGTCGGTGTCCAGCGTCTCCGTCTCAAAGCGGACGCTGCGGTACTGCAATGCGCCCAGCTTGTAGCCGAAGTAGGCGTCCACCGGGCCGGTGTAGACGACCCTGTCGGCCAGCTTGTCCAGCTCTGCCTTCTCGGCCAGATAGTCCACGCCCAG
>ENA-ORCM01001277-ORCM01001277.1-human-gut-metagenome-genome-assembly--contig:-NODE-1277-length-21785-cov-47.030265_pt1 | contig 21785 bp, 17 predicted proteins | sample MGYA00242906_ERZ507928 | MGnify/ENA primary metagenome ERZ507928 (study PRJEB26167, sample SAMN06115497) | human gut metagenome | host: Homo sapiens | place: China:Shanxi | collected 2015-05-07...
GCGATGCAGACTTTCTCTCTCATTCCGTCGAAAGCTTCGCCTAATTTTTCCTCGCTGTCCGTATAAAATCTTGCTGTGTCAAAAAATGTAATGCCCGCTTCATACGCTTTTCTCGCCAGTTTTACCGCATCCTCCGTACTGACTCTCTGGATCGGCAACGCACCGAATCCATTTTTATTTACTTTGATCCCTGTACTTCCTAGTACTACCGCTTCCATAACTCTTATTGTTTTCCTCCTTAAATCGTATTTTAACCACTATTTGCTCCCAGCCTCATCTATGCATTCTATTGTTTTAGATATGGGAAAAATAACTCACTCTTATTTCGCTTATCAAACATATTGTTATACTGCAGTATCTCATAGTTTTTCAGCCATCTGGCGTCCTCACCGGCCGCATCCTCCACATGCAAAAATCTTCCCTGTGATTTTGAATAAAAACCTCTGGAATTGACTGCAGGAATTTCTTCCATCATGTCAGCTAAAAACTGGTTATATGCCGGAAGCGTGATGCCCGCACGCTCTAATGCCAATGTAGACAGATAATTAAGACTTGTCAACTCAACATTTTCTTTTTCGCTGTCATAATTTGTCCAGATGAAAAATGGTACTGTATAGAGATTTTCAAGTTCCGACAGCGTCAGTCCCCCCAGACCTTTTCCATTCAGATACGGATAAAAGCTGGATGATAAACTTGGCTGATGATCTCCGAAAAAGACGATCTCCACCGGATCATCCACTTTTTCAAAATAGGAGATCAGATACTCTAATGCAGAATCACTCTCATGAATCAATGACAGATACTGGTTCACATCCGGATAATTGATACCGAGCATCCGTGCCTTTTCATCAAAATTATCATATTTTTCCGTATAACCACCATGATTCTGCATGGAAATACTCATGATAAATAAATCTTCATTGGACTTTTTGCTCTCATAACGGTCAACGATCTTTTCATACAGTTCCTGATCTGTAATATAATCACGTAAGATCTTGGTCTGGTCAAAATCATCTATAAAGTGTGACTCATCAAATCCCATATTCGGATATACAATATTCCTGCTCCATCCGGTCTCATAATAAGGATGCATTGCCACACAGGTATATCCGATATTTTTCAGATCTGACACCAGTGACGTCGGCGTATCGGTAATGTACTGCTGATAGACAACCGAACCGCTCGGAAGAAATGCCATGGAGTCGCCGGAGAAGGTGGCGGAAGTGATCAAGAAAGATCTTGGGGTGAGTGAAGCGGCTGATGTGGAAACACACGAGGCGGATGTGCGCGGTGAAAAAGTTGAGGCACATACAGAAGAAACATCTGGAAATGGTCAGAAGACAGAGACAGGAACGGATGATCCATATATGAACAGTTTATATGGAAGCAGTACCTATGGTTCTGGCAGTTATAATCAGAAAAATACTGCTTATGCCGGAGGAACTTATGGCAGTCAGAATGCGTCCGGTCAGACCGATATGGAGAATCTGAAAAAGGAAAATCAGAAGAATAAAACAGAAAAAACAGTTTTATGGGTGATTCTCGCAGTTTTGACAAGCCCGATCTGGATCACGGTTGCAGCGGTTCTGGCGGCGATTCTTGTAGCAATTTTAGCGTGTGTGTTTGCAGTGGCAGTCAGCATTGTTGCAGTGATGGCGGCGTTAGTGATCATTGGATTTGTATTGGCAGGCATTGGTGTCGGATATCTTTTCACAAAAGGCGTGGCAGTAGGTCTTGGACTGTTAGGCGGTGGACTTTTGGTTCTTGCGCTTGGAGTACTTGCAGTGTGGCTTGTGGTATGGTGCTTTGGCTGGTTTGTCCCATGGGCAGTGAAAGGCATTGCAGGGCTTTGCAAAAAGGCATTTAGTAAGACAAAGAGAGGAGTGTGAGATGAAATGAAAAAATTTACAAAGATTATGTTGATCATTGCAGGAAGCTTAGCCGCACTCGGAATTGTTTTCAGCGGTATCGCTGCAGTGATGGGAGCCGGATGGTCAACCATCCACCGGAAAGCACTTGCCGGTGAACTTGATTTTGGCAACTGGCATATTGGCAATGGAGTTTATTATGCTTATGATCAGGGACATGGCATCTTGGATCATTTTTGGGATGATGATTATGATGACGATGATGATTGGGACGACGATGACTGGGATAATGACGACTGGGATGATGAGGATGACGAACTCATGGATGATAATAGGGCGGTGGAGAGTTTTGGTTCCTGGATCCTGAATCTTACGGATTTGAAGAGTGAACCGGCAGGAACGGAAAGCTGCATTATACCTTATCCGGCATCAGAAGCTGCTTCCCTGAAACTGGAACTGGATGTGGTAAATGAACTTATTTTTGAAGTGTCGGATTCTGCGGATGAGATCAGTATTAAAATGGAAAATGGGTATCAGGATTATCTTTCTACAAAACAGAAGGATTCCAATCTGAAGGTATCCTATCACAGCGGACACCACCATTTTGAGAAAGGACCGACCTTTACGGTAGTTCTGCCAAGACAGTGCGAAAATCTGACACTGGACATTGTAGTGGGAGCCGGGGATGTTTCCATGGAAAGCGAAGCGTTTACGGCAAGAAAAGTAAATGTGTCTGTCGGAGTGGGAGAACTCTCTGTGAATCAGATCTCAGCCAGTGAGAAGGCTGTGTTTGAAGTTGGAACAGGAGATGTGTCGATTCTGAATGGACAGTTCCCGAAAGTGTCCATCGAAGCCGGAGTTGGAGATGCCGTGTTCAGCGGAAGCGTTTCAAACAAACTGGAAGTAGAGACAGGAACCGGCGATGTCAATGTCTCTCTTACCGGAACAGAGAAAAGCTATGCATTTGATCTGTCTGCCGGACTTGGAGAAATCAGGTTGAACGGGCAATCGAAAGGGGCTTTTGATGCGGAGTATGAGACCGGCAGCAACGGCGGAGCAGAAGTGGAACTGACTGCAGGAGTGGGAGATATTTCTGTTTTGACGGAAAAATAATAAGGATGTTTCATGAACGCCCTTATACATATGGATAAAAATTGAAAAGGCTCAGATCGGTGTGTTGTACGTCTGCAAAATCCGGTCTGAGTCTTTCTTTCCTTTGGTATGTCCTGCTTATTTCCATACTTTGTCTTTTTAATCACAATATGATATGATGAACACAAAAGAAAAAACATACAAGAATTTGTATATTTTAATTAGGAAGAACAGGAGCAAGGGAATGGGAAAAAGAACACGGATTGTTTTATATGCGCTGTCACTTGTGACAATGCTTGCAATGGTGACACTGATTATTTTTTCACATGGAAGACAGAGCGGTGAGCCGGCGAAAGATGTGCTGTCCGAGACGGATATCAGCAGCACGGAGGAACCGGTTCAGATACCGGAAGCGGAAGAATCAGAAGAGACGGAAGCAGCAGACGGGCAGAACAGGATCCAAAACGACACAGAACAGGAAGAAGCGGACATAGCAGGTGGAGAAACGGACAAGCAGGCAGAAGCAGGGAATACCGAAGAAGACGGCAGCACAACACTGATTTTTACAGGGGATGTACTGTTTGCAAACGCCTTTAAAAGCAACTATGATGCGGGCGGCATTGAAAAAGTGATCGAGCCGCAGCTGCTGCAGGAGCTGCAGGATGCAGATATTTTCATGGTGAATAATGAGTTCCCGTTCAGTAACCGTGGAGAGCCGATGGAGGACAAACAGTTTACGTTTTGCTGTGATCCGAAATATGTGAAGGCTTTAAATGAGATGGGCGTGGATATTGTATCACTCGCCAACAATCACACCTTAGATTATGGAAGAGATGCGTTGTCCGATACATTTACGACACTGGACGGAGCCGGTATTTTGTATGCAGGAGCCGGAGAGACTAAAGAACGCGCATATGAATTACAGATTATCGAGAAAAATGGAAAAAAATTTGGATTTCTTGCGGCGTCCCGCGTGGTGCCGGAATCAAACTGGAAAGTGGAAGAGCGGACACCGGGAATGCTGACCGCTTATGATGATACAAAATTGGTACAGTTGATCAAAGAAGCGCGGAGTGAATGTGATTTCCTGTCGGTCTATATCCACTGGGGCGTGGAATACGATGCGTATCCGCAGGACTATCAGACAAAGATTGCCACAGATTGTTTTACTGCAGGGGCAGATTTGATCCTTGGAGCACATACACATTGTTTACAGGGAATCTCCTATATCAGTGGAAAACCAGTCTTTTACAGCCTTGGAAACTTTGTGTTTGGACAGAGCATTGATAAGACGGCTGCAGTGAAAGTACAGGTTGCGTCCGATGGAACCGTATCTTATGGATTACTTCCGGTTTATGCGGCAGGGGGCACAACAAAACTGATGGATACAAACAGTGCATCAGCACTGTATCAGTATATGACACAGATTTCAAATGGCGTTACGATCGGTGCGGATGGAAAAATCAATTAAAGGGGAGAAGAACATGAAAAAGAAACTTATGAGAATGCCGAAGGTGGTTACGATACTCGTTGCGATACTGATTGTAGCGATTTTTCTTGGAAGTATGGATGTAGCAGCGTTTTTCCTTGCCAATACAGTTTCACTTCCGGGTTATGGAAACAGCATGATCGCAGAGTTCGCGGCAGGGGTGGTTGCATTCCTGTTTTTATGTCTGTTTGGTTATGTTGGAATATTGAAAGAAAAGGGAAAAGGATTTATCAATGGACTTTATATTGGTGGATTCCTGACAGGATACTGTTGTCTGGAACTGGCGGCACAGCTTTATGTGCAGATGATGACACCGGATACAAAAGTCGTATCTGCATTGGAAATCCTGTTCTTTGCGGCAACCATGTTTCTGATCGGATGGACGGAAGAACTTGTTTTCCGCGGTGTGATCCTGAATCTGTTTCTGGAACGTTTTTCCAAAACAAAAAGAGGAATTCTCTGGGCGGTCATTCTCAGCAGTGTATTGTTCGGGGCGGTACATTTGACAAATATTTCACAGGGAGTAACTGTGACGAGTGCGATGATACAGGCAATCAACGGTGCATTTCTGGGTGTGATCTTTGGCGCGGTTTATGCCCGGTCAAGAAATATCTGGTTAGTGATCACTTTTCATGCACTGGTCGATTTCGCAAGTCTGATGGGCAGCGGAATTTTTGGAGTTGGAACAACGGTGGAACAGATCAACCAGATGTCTGCCATTAATTTGATCGCCGTTCCTGTTTTGCTGATTCCGTGCATTGTGCTGCTTCGTCCGAAAAAACTTCTGGAGATGGAGCAGGAGGCAAATCATATCGTGGTGTTTGATACATTTGAGGAGGCAGACCGAAATGCTGCTCTGTCGCTTGCACTTGGAATGATATCCATTTTGACTGGCTTTATGGGATATGGTCTTGGCATTGGAATCGCCGGACTGATCGGTGGCAGACTTTCGAGAAAGGTGCAGCCGGAGAAAAACGGAATGGCACTGGCAGGTATGATTTTATCTGGAATCGGCATGGCGGTATCGATCATTGGAATGATCGTGCTGTGTTTTGTCTATTCAAATCTGAATGGGTTCTCTGCCGTTATGATGATGAATGGTGTGAAATGATTTTAAGGCAAATAAGCTAAAACAAGTTTACATTTACTAAAAATAAGGTTATTATTTCAATAACCTTTTGAGAGAGCGGTAAAATCTTTCAAAAAATAGCAGGAAGAAGATAGGAGAGTTGCGATGAGTTACATGGAAAACTACAGAGAATGGTGTACAAACCCATATTTTTCAGAGGAAACAAGAGCAGAATTAGAAGCAATCAAAGACAACGAAGCAGAGATCGAGGATCGCTTCTACCGTCAGCTTGAGTTTGGAACCGGGGGACTCCGCGGAGTGATCGGAGCAGGAACGAACCGTATGAACATCTACACCGTAAGACAGGCAACACAGGGACTTGCAAATTATATCATTTCCCAGAACGGACAGGAAAAAGGCGTTGCCATCGCCCACGATTCCAGAATTATGTCACCGGAATTTGCCGAGGAGGCAGCACTCTGTCTGAATGCAAACGGAATCAAGGCTTATGTGTTTGACAGTCTTCGCCCGACACCGGAACTTTCCTTTACAGTCCGCGAACTTGGCTGTGTTTCAGGAATTGTGATCACAGCAAGCCATAACCCAAGAGAATATAATGGATACAAAGTTTACTGGGAGGACGGTGCGCAGATCACACCGCCTCATGATAAAAATATCCTTGCAGAAGTTGCAAAAGTAACATCTTTTACACAGGTTAAGACCATGGCAAAAGAAGATGCCGTGAAAGCCGGACTTTTTGTGACAATCGGAAAAGAAATCGACGACCGTTACATGGAAGAACTGAAAAAACAGTCCATTCATCCAGAGATCATCAAAGAGATGGCAAAGGACATCAAGATTGTATACACACCATTACATGGAACCGGAAATCTCCCGGTGCGCCGTGTGTTAAAAGAACTTGGATTTGAAAATGTCTATGTTGTAAAAGAACAGGAACTTCCGGACGGAAATTTCCCGACCGTAGCATATCCAAACCCGGAATCTCCAAAGGCATTTGAGCTTGCCTTAAAACTTGCAAAAGAAGTGGATGCAGACATCGTGCTTGCGACAGATCCGGACGCAGACCGTCTTGGCGTATACTGCAAAGATACTAAGACCGGAGAGTATGTGACTTTCACCGGAAATATGTCCGGAATGCTCATCGCAGAATATATTTTAAGAGAGAAAACAGCAACCGGAACGATGCCTGAGAATCCTGCGCTTGTAGAGACTATCGTTACAACGGACATGGCAAAAGCGATGGCAGCTTCCTACGGCGTGGCACTGATCGAGGTACTGACCGGATTTAAGTATATCGGAGAGCAGATCAAATGGTTTGAACAGAACCACTCCCACAACTATGTATTCGGTCTGGAGGAGAGTTATGGATGCCTTGCCGGAACATATGCAAGAGATAAAGATGCCTGCGTGGCAGTCATGATGTTGTGCGAGGTGGCTTCCTGGTGCAAAAAACATGGAAAAACATTGTGGGATGCCATGATCGACCTGTATGAGAAATACGGTTACTACAGAGAGGGACTTTCCACGATGACCTTAAAAGGAATCGGCGGAGCCGCCCAGATCCAGCAGATGATGAGTGATATGCGGAGCGATCCAAAGAAAACACTCGGTGGATTTGAAGTGCTTGCAGTCCGCGATTACAAAGAGGATACAAGAAAAGATTTAAAGACCGGGGAAGTGACAAAAACAGGACTTCCGGCTTCCAATGTTTTATATTATGAACTTTCTGACAATGCATGGTGCTGTGTGCGCCCGTCCGGAACAGAGCCTAAGATCAAATTCTACTATGGAGTCAAAGGCACCTCTTTGCAGGATGCAGAGGAAAAACTGGAAGCATTAAAAAAGGATCTTGTGGAAGAATAGATAAATGAATATTTGCAGAAGTTGTGATTGCCTCTGAGAAAAAGTAAATATATAATTTAGATTTAATATTTATGCCAAAATAAAAAACAAGAATCAGAGACAGAGAAGGAGAATCACATGTTTGATGACAAATTTGTTTGGGGCGTGGCAAGCAGCGCATATCAGGTAGAGGGAACTGACCCGGATGACGGAAGAGGAAAGACGGTCTGGGACACTTTTACGGAGCAGGGACGCATTTTTCAAAATCAGAATGCGTACACAAGCTGTGATCACATGCACCATTATAAAGATGACTATGCATTAATGAAAAATCTCGGAATCAAAGCATATCGTTTTTCCTTAAACTGGGCGCGGATTCTGCCGGAGGGCACCGGGCGTGTCAATGAAAAAGCGATTGCGATGTACCGTGACATGATTCTTACAATGAAGGAAAATGGCATTACACCATATATTACCCTGTTTCACTGGGAGTTTCCACAGGCGTTGCAGGAAAATGGCGGCTGGCTGAATGAGGAAGTGGTAGACTGGTTCGGGGAATATGCAAAAGTGGTGGCAGAGAATTTTTCGGATCTCTGCGAGTATTTTATCACGATCAATGAGCCACAGTGTGTGGTAGGACTTGGGCATTTAAGCGGTGTCCATGCACCGGGATTGAAATTGTCGATTCCGGAGACTTTTCAGATCGCGCATAATCTGTTGAAAGCGCACGGACAGTGCAGAAGATATCGGGGCTGCCAGAAAAGTTTATTTTGGATTTTACAATCCGATGGATAACTGGACCTGGAATATCTCATGGTTTTCAGACCCGGTCTTTTTAGGTCATTATCCGAAAGAGGGACTGGAAAAATTCAAAGAGTATCTGCCGGAGATCACAGAGGCAGATATGCAGCTGATCCATCAGCCACTGGATTTTATGGGACAGAACATATATAATGGCTATTATGTGCGTCAGGGCGCAGACGGCGAACCGGAGTTTGTGGACCGGGAACCGGGATTTCCAAAGACGGCGTGCAACTGGCCGGTGACACCAAAAGCATTTTATTATGGAATCAAATTTTTGACGGAGCGGTATCCGCTTCCTTTGTATATCACAGAAAATGGTATGTCCTGTCATAATAATGTGAGCTTTGACGGCAGAGTACATGACAATGACCGCATCACGTTTCTGGATTCCTACATCGGAGCCATGCAGAGGGCATATGATGAGGGAGCCAATATCCGCGGTTATTTCCTTTGGACGTTTCTGGATAATTTTGAATGGTCCGAGGGATATAAGGAACGTTTTGGCATGATTTATGTGGATTTTATGACACAGCGGAGAATTGTAAAAGATTCTGCGTTTTGGTATCAGAATGTGATTGGGACAAATGGAGGTAATTTATCAACAAATCAGACCACGAAAGAAATTTTATTTTTAGATCCGGTATGTACACACAACATCTGGGGCAGTACGCGATTGAGAGAGGATTTTCATTATCCGGTCGAAGGTGATGATTTATGGGAGTGCTGGGGAATTTCTGCACATCCAAATGGAGACGTAACTTTAAGAGACTGTGGATTCCGTGGAATGAAGCTGTCTGAATTGTGGAAAAAAACATCCGGAAGTTTTCGAAAATGTGGACAGTGACCGTTTCCCACTCCTGATTAAAATTATTGACGCAAAGGATGACCTGAGCATTCAGGTACATCCAAACGATGATTATGCAAAAGTTCATGAAAATGGTTCTCTTGGAAAAACAGAGTGCTGGTACATTTTGGACTGTAAGGAAAATGCAACGATCGTCATCGGACACAATGCAAAGACAAAAGAGGAATTAAGCAAGATGATCCATGAGGGAAAATGGAGCGAGTTTATCCGTGAAATCCCAATCAAAAAAGGCGATTTCCTTCAGATCGATCCGGGAACAGTTCATGCGATCAAAGGTGGAACGTTAATTTTGGAAACACAGCAGAACAGTGATATTACCTACCGCGTTTATGATTATGACCGTCTCTCCAATGGAAAGCCGAGAGAGTTACATATCGACAAGAGCATTGACGTGATTTCTGTGCCTGCAAAATCCGTTGCAGACAGCGTGAAATCTGTGGCAGACCTTCCGGTCAATACGTTAAATGAACTGTATGCGTGCAAATATTATCATATCTATAAAATAGAAGTTTCCGGTAAAATGACTTTTGAGCAGAACGCTCCTTTTATGAATATGACAGTGACGGAAGGCAATGGAATCGTCAATAGCCAGCCGGTGAAAAAAGGAGATTATTTCATACTTCCAAATGGCTTCGGAAATGTGGAATTGCAGGGTGACATGCAGATCATTGCATCCACGATATAAAATCCATGCAAACAGTCTTGAAGAATCTTGAGGGGTTCTATATAATAAAAAAAGAGATAGATAATGCCAAATTTCCGAAATTAACCAACCGTGTGCAGTCCGAATCCAGATAACAGAAAAACATAATGAATCATGACAAAGAAACCATTTTTTAAAGGATGGTTTCTTTTTTTTTAGTTCATTTAAGGTTAGCCTGATAAGATATGCGCAAAGGAAAGGAGACACTTATGGCAGATCAGATGATATTTAAAAGGTGTGAGATCAAATATATGTTGGATATCACGCAGGCGGAACTGTTAAAAAATCAAATGAAACAGTACATGACCGCAGACGAGCATGGAGTGAGTACAATATGCAGTCTCTACTTTGATACACCGGACTATCTGCTGATCCAAAGATCAATGGAACACCCGGTTTATAAAGAAAAACTGAGATTGAGAAGTTACGGCACGGCAGACAAGGACACGACCGTTTTTGTGGAACTGAAAAAGAAGTATGAGTGCGTTGTATACAAAAGAAGAATTGCAATGACGGAGGACGAGGCAGAACGTTACCTGCTTTTTCATGAAAAAGTAAAAGACACACAGATCACCAGAGAAATTGATTACTGTCTGAAAAATTATAAAAAGCTGGCTCCGGCAGTGATGCTTTCCTATGAGAGAGAAGCTTTTTATGCGAAGGACGATCACGAGTTCCGGATTACGTTTGATCAGAACATTCTCTGGAGAAATTACGACCTTTCTCTCTGTAAAGGAATTTACGGGGAAGCAATTTTAGATAAAAATAAAGTGCTTATGGAAGTGAAAACGGCGGGCGCAATACCGCTCTGGATGGTTCGTTTCCTGACAGAAAACCAGATTTACAAAACGTCATTTTCCAAATATGCGACCGCTTACCGCACGATTTATGAGAGAGAGAAGAGAAGCTGTCCGCCGGAAAATTTCTTTGTGTTTACCGGAGATGAGGTTGTGCAGCAGGCAATAAAATGTTAAAAAAGAAATGGAGAAATTAATATGTTAAACAATTTATTTACAGGAATTTTTGATGCAGCAGGTACGGCGGTAATTTCCGTGCCGGATTTTTTACTCTGTATTGTGGTGTCACTGGTGATCGGGGCATTCATCACATGGGTTTACACTTATAAAAGCCGCTATACGACAAGCTTTGCAGTGACACTCGCAATGCTGCCGGCGATCGTTTGCATTGTCATTATGATGGTAAACGGAAATGTAGGTGCCGGAGTGGCTGTGGCAGGAGCATTTTCGCTTGTACGTTTCCGTTCTGTGCCGGGAACTGCAAAAGAGATCGGAACCATTTTTCTTGCAATGGCGGCAGGACTGATCGCAGGGATGGGGTATCTTGGGTTTGCAGTACTGTTTTCACTCATTATGGGAGCCGTGATGTTTGTGTTAAATGTGACCGGATTCGGTGTGAAAAAAGCAGAAGTAAGAGAGAAAACACTTCGTATCACAATCCCGGAGGATTTAAATTACGGAGCAGTATTTGATGATCTTTTTGAAAAATATTTATCATCCTGCGAAGTAGTCGCTGTGAAAACTTCCAATATGGGAAGTCTTTACAAACTCACCTATCATGTGACGTTAAAAGACAATGCGGAAGAGAAAACATTTCTCGATGAATTGAGATGCAGAAACGGAAATCTGGAAATCAGTATGATGAGACAGGAGGCAAATGTCAATGAGTTATAGAAGAAAAAAGCTGCTGGTGCTGTTTTGTGCCACGGCATTATCCATGACGACAGTGGCTGGCTGTGCAGGAAAAAATAGCAGTACTGACAATATTGTTTCTACGGAAACAGAAGTAAATGCGGAAGAAATTGCAGCACAGAGTGAAACAGGAACTTTTTCAAGTGCAGATATGTTTACTGAGCGGGATCTGGCAGGAACCTATGAGGAGAGTGGGGCAGTTTATGTCACACTTTCCGATGATGATATCACGGGGGAAACGGATGGCGTTGTAATCAATGGACAGACGGTGACGATCACGGCAGAAGGGACTTATATTTTTTCCGGAACACTGTCGGAAGGACAGATCGTGGTGGATGCTGATAATGCGAAAGTGCAGATCGTATTTGATAATGTGGACATTACCTGTGCTTCAAGTGCAGCCGTGTATGTAAAAAGCGCAGAGAAAGTATTTGTAACGCCTGCAGAGGGATCGCAGAATACGCTTCGCAATACGGATGGATATGTTGCGATTGATGATAACAATATTGATGCCGTGATTTTTTCAAAATCAGATCTTACGTTAAACGGCACCGGAAGTCTGACGATCGTATCAGCAGACGGACATGGAATTGTATCCAAAGATGATCTGAAGATCACAGGCGGTACATACGATATCACAGCAGCAGGGCACGCCTTATCGGGAAAAGACAGTGTGCGTATCGCAGATGGAACCTTTATTTTAACCGCAGAAAAAGATGGCATTCATGCGGAAAATGCAGATGATGAAGAAAAGGGCTATATTTATATTGCAGATGGTGATTTTACAATCACAAGTGATGGCGATGGCATGGACGCTTCGAATATCGTACAGATCGAGGATGGAACATTTGACATCACAGCCGGGGGCGGCGCTGCAAACAGTCAGAAAACACATGAGTCAGACATGCCGGGTGGACCGGGTGGCGGAATGCCACAAAACGGCGAGAAACCGGACGGAGAAAATATGCCACAGGATACCACAACCGACGAGAGCGGCATCAGCACAAAAGGAATCAAGGCAGGTGGCAGCATGTACTTAAATGGAGGAACTTACCAGATTGATTCCGCAGATGATTCCATCCACAGCAACGCAAATATTACGATCGCAGATGGAACATACACGCTTGCGACAGGCGATGACGGTGTGCATGCAGATGATGCACTGATAGTAAATGGCGGTACGATCACCGTGACAGAGAGTTATGAAGGTATGGAAGGTCTGACGGTGACGATCAACGATGGAACGATCGATATCACTGCAAGTGATGACGGTATCAATACAGCAGGCGAGAAAATGGAATTAAACGGTGGATATATCCACATTCTGGCAGGCGGCGACGGTGTGGATTCCAACGGCGATCTGACGATCAACGGTGGTGAGATCTACATTGACGGTCCGTCTGACAACGGAAACAGTGCGATTGATTACGGTGACCGGTCGTCTGCGTATGTGAACGGCGGAATGCTTGTGGCAATCGGTAGTAGCGGCATGGCAGAGGGGATGAGTGATTCTTCCAAACAGAAGGTTCTTATGGTAAAATTAGGAGAACAAATGGAAGCCGGCGACGTTGTGCTGACAGACAGTGAGGGAAATGTGATCGTAAGTTACACGGCATTAAAATCCTATGACTGTGTGATCATCAGCACCGCAGAGGTGGAGAGCGGAGCAACGTACACGCTCACAACATCGGGAACGACGACAGAAGTGACCGCAGAATAAAAACAGCTGAGGGCAGGAATCGGTATCACTGTGAAATAAACGAAAGGCATGGGATTTTGTATGAGGTTATTGCTTGCAGAAGATGAAGAGGATTTGAGCCGTGCGCTTGTCACGGTGTTAAAACATAACAATTATTCGGTAGACGCTGTGTACGATGGTGCAGAAGCCTTAGATTATCTGGAAAACGGCGACAATTATGACGGTGTGATCTTAGATATCATGATGCCCAAAATGGATGGTATCACCGTATTAAAAACAATCCGCAGACATGGAAATTCCGTTCCGGTCCTGCTGCTCACAGCAAAGGCAGAGATTGATGACCGTGTGGAGGGTTTAGACAGTGGCGCAGACGATTATCTGCCGAAACCATTTTCCATGAAAGAGCTTCTGGCGAGGATCCGGGCAATGACAAGGAGGCAGACGGACACGACCGATAATGTGCTGACATTTGGCGATATTGCACTGAACCGTTCTACTTATCAGCTCACAGGACCGGAGAATCCAGAAGGTATCCGTCTTGCTGGCAAGGAATACCAGATGCTTGAAATGCTCATGTCTAATCCAGGACAGGTCATTTCCCCGGATCTTTTTATGGATAAAATCTGGGGCTACGATTCAGAAGCGGAACAAAATGTCGTATGGGTATATATTTCCTATCTGAGAAAAAAAATAACCTCCATTGGAAGTCAGGTGAAGATCAGGGCGACCAGAGGACTTGGATACTCATTGGAGAAAGACAATGCTTAATAAATTAAGAAGAAAATTTATTGCGATTGCAATGCTGTCGGTTTCTATCGTGCTGATCGCAATTGTCGGAACGATCAATATTGCAAACTACATCACTACCAATCAGGCGCTGGATGCAAGACTCGCCCTGATCGCTGACAACGGAGGTACTTTCCCGGATATGACACCCGGAGATTCTGGAAAAAAATTGGAACCTAAGACAGATCAGCCACCGGCAATGAATGACCTCCAAAAACACGGAATTTCGCAGGAAAGCCCGTTTGACACCCGGTATTTTACAGTGACGATCGCATCGGACGGTACGGTGGGGTCTGTGGATACCGGAAAAATTGCTTCCATTTCAGCCGGGACAGCGGAGGAATACGCAGCGGAGCTGTGGAAAAAAGGAAAGAAAAAAGGCTTTTTCGCTGATTATAAATATCTTGCAACGGACAGTGACGGCACGACGATGTATGTATTTTTAAACTGCCAGCGGGAAATCTCTACAATCAGAACGTATGTTCTTACGAGTGCGGGAACAGGAGCACTCGGACTTGTCATTGTGTTTGTCATGATCTACTTTTTCTCCGGAAAAGTGTTAAAACCGGTGTCAGAAAGCTATGAGAAACAGAAACGCTTTATCACGGACGCAAGCCATGAGATCAAAACGCCGCTCACGATCATCGATGCCAACACCGAAGTCATAGAGATGATGGAGGGGGAAAACGAGTGGACGCAGAGTACGAGAAAACAGATCGCAAGACTGACTTCCCTCACGGAAAAACTGGTGTTTCTCTCCCGCATGGACGAGGAAGGGACAAAGCTGGAAAAAGTGTCATTTTCACTTTCGGATGCAGTGCTTGATACCGCAGAGGGATTCCGCTCTGTCGCAAAAACAAAAGGAAAACAATTTGAGATCAATGTGGCAGAGCATGTGGAATATATCGGCGATGAGAAAAATATCCGGCAGATGATCTCCCTGCTTTTGGACAATGCAATGAAATATTCCTCAGAGCAGGGCATCATCCGCATCGCACTAAAAACTTCCGGAAAAAACAAAATTATCACCGTGTGGAATACCACAGACCAGATCGAGAAAGGAAAGCTGGATATGCTTTTCGAACGTTTTTACCGTATGGACGCTTCCCACAATTCCAGGACTGGGGGCTTTGGAATCGGACTTTCCGTCGTGTATGCGATCGTGAAAGCACACAAGGGCAAAATCTCAGCCAAAAGCGGGGACGGAAAATCAATCTTATTTACCGTGGTATTGTAGTGTCTGTCTTTCCCCTCTCTCCCGGCTTTTACTTGGTTTCATTATGGAATAGATAAAAGGGTTCCTTATAAAACTTGCTCGAATTGCGGCTTTATCAGTGTTCACATTTTGACTTTTTTGATTGTTTATATTCATTCAGAAATGGACAGTCCGCACAATGTGTCCCAGACGGACACATTGCGTGGACTGTCCATTGATGAATGTACATAAACTTAAAGTCAAAACGTGAACACTGATAAATGCACTCAATTCTCACAAAAGTTTTATAAGGAACCCTTTTAACCATTCCATAGCTTTACACTTTGACAAAAGCCGGGAGAGAGGGGGAAGCCAGATGCTACAATTCGTCAAATGAAATCTGATTTTTCGTCAGAAAGCGTTTGAGGAGTGTGTCCCACTCGTGCTCAAGCGTTTTGTCGGTCGAGAAGATCCGGTAGGAGATACCCGTGGTCACGGTCAGTTCTCCATTCTGGAAGCGGATATTTAAGAACACTGCGGAAATATCATTTTCCGTGAAAGAACTTCCGGTCTGGGAGAGGGTGCGTTTGAGATTTTCCGGCGATAAAAGGAGGGAAAACTTGAAATAAGAAGGAGTTTTCTTTCCTTTGATCAGGTTGAAACAGGAACTGCGCAAAAGACCATACGGAACAAAGGAAAGCCCGGTAAGATTCTGTTCTTCGAGTTCTTCTAAGGTGTAGAAGTCTTTTTGCAGCGTGCCGTCGATATGGCAGGATACATTCGTTGTGATGACAGCCTCCTGAATGAGAAAGTGGTCAAACACATCCTGGCACAGTAATTTATTCATAAAGTCTTTGACTTCGGCAATTTTTAAAGCAATCATAAAATCCTCCCAAAAGAAAATGGTATCAACATAAATTTATCATTGGTTTGTTTTCTTGTAAATAACTGAAATGACAAATTAGAGAAAATATGCTAGAATACAGAGGATTTGCGAATGCAAAATACGGAATAATGATACAGATTTGCAGCCGCAGATAAAAAGTCTGAGGTTTGATAGAAAGGTTGGTAACAGATATGACAGAGACAGAAAATTTATTTGATTTACTGGAAAAAGGAATCTCACCGGCGCACGCAGTGAGCGCATGCGAAAAAAGACTGACGGATGCCGGTTTTGAAGTGGTTGATTACGGTACGGCATGGAACTTAAAAGCGGGCGGAAAATATGTGATAAATCATCATGAAACGACATTGTTTGCATTCACATTACCGCAGAATTGGAGTGACAGAGAGCCTGCGATCCGCATTGCAGCAGCACATACAGATTTCCCATGCTTAAGGATCAAACCGTCCTGCGATATTCAGACAAACGGATACGCACAGGTGAATGTGGAAGTTTACGGCGGCGCAATCTTAAATACATGGCTCGACCGTCCACTCGGTGTAGCCGGAAGAGTTGCAGTGCGCAGTGGGGATGTGTTTACACCGAAAGTGGTCACGTTCCAGTCTGAAAAAAATCTTATGACCATCCCGAATCTTGCAATCCACATGAACCGTGAGGTGAACAAGGGCGTGGAATTAAATAAGCAGACGGAACTGCTCCCAATCTGCGGACTTTCCGATGATGCAGACTATTTCCTTGATTTTCTTGCAAAAGAGCTTGCTGTGAAAAAAGAGGATATTCTGGATTTTGAGCTGACCATTTATAATAAAGAAAAGCCGGAGTTTGTGGGATTAAACGATGAGTTTATCTCTGCATCCAGACTCGATAACTTAAATTCCTGTTCTGCACTGGTGTCTGCGATCATCGACAGCGACAGGGCGGACGGCATGAATCTCATTGCACTGTTCGATCACGAGGAGATTGGAAGCCGTTCCAAACAGGGTGCCGGTTCCATTCTGCTCCATGATATGCTGGTGCGCATTCTGACCGAGTGTGGACTGGAAAAAGAAGTGTGGAACAGACTGTACAACAGCATGATTTTATCTGTGGATGTGGCACATGGACTTCATCCAAACTATGCCGGAAAGATGGATCTGACCAACAAGCCGGTGCTTGGAAAAGGATTCTGCATCAAGGAAGCATGCTCGCAGTCCTATGCGACAGACTGTGGTGCGGTCGCAGTGATCCAGCAGATCTGTGAGAAGGATCAGATCCCATATCAGAAATTTGTGAACCGTTCGGATCTTGCAGGAGGCGGCACATTAGGCTCGATCGCATCAGCGTTACTTCCGGTAAAAACAGTAGATATCGGAATCCCATTGCTTGCAATGCATTCCGCAAGAGAACTGATGGCAGCAGCAGACCAGCAGGCATTGAAGGATCTGGTGAGCGCTTATTTTGGCTGAAAGGCAAAAAAGATACATACAGCATGAAGTATGCATTTGACAGGAGAATCAGGTGAGAAAAAAATTTTTTTCCTATGTGGCAGGGAGTGCGGCGTGTGCAGCACTCATTCTGCTTTCGGGGTGTCAGCAGACAACTGATCAATTATCCAATATTACCCGCTATGTGGAGGAGAAAATTGCAGAAGGAAAAAACACGGAAGTAAGGGATACAGTGCAGGAGACGGACACTGAACAGGCAGCAGTTTCCGGGGAAACAGAGAAGCAGGCAGAGCCATCCGTTGAAAGGCTGTCCGTGGGCTGTTATGCATATCAGACGCTTCCGGAGGAAGTACGCACTGTGTATGATGAGGTTTATGATGCGATTCTCTATGAAAAAAAAGATGTGGCGCTGAGCACGTTAGACAACGAAGTCCTGCATCAGGCGTATGTTTCGGTGATGGCGGACCACGGCGGACTGTTCTGGGTATCGGGCTACACTTACACGCAGTATACCAGAGGGGAAAAGCTGGTAGATCTCCATTTTACACCAAAGTTTACCATGACGGATGCCGAGCGGATGGACATGCAGGCACAGATCGACGAGACAGTCAGTCAGATTTTGGCAGGGATCGATGCGCAAGCGCCGGATTATGACAAGGCAAAATATGTGTTTGATTATCTGGCTTCGAATGTTGCGTACAGCACAGGTGCGCCGGACAATCAGAACATTATCAGTGTGTTTGTCAATGGGGAAACGGTTTGTCAGGGATACGCTGCAGCAACGCAGTATCTTCTGGAAAAACTGGATATTCCCTGTGCAGTGGTGGCCGGAACGGCAGACGGACAGTCTCATGCATGGAATCTGGTAAAGCTGGATGGGGAGTATTATTACATGGATACGACATGGGGAAATGCCACCTACAGCGGTGATGGAATGGGGCTGGATTCCTTTATCAATTATAATTATTTTGCAGTTACGACCGGGGAATTACAGAAAACGCATCAGCCGAATGACGATATTATCGTTCCGGTGTGTCAGGCGGTAAAAGACAATTATTATGTCCATGAAAATCTTTATTTTGACACATGGGATGCAGACAACATCGGAAATGTATATCGGACTGCCTATGAGCAGGGAGATGGTTTCTGCTCCGTCAGGTTTGCAGACAGGGAGCTGTATGAACAGGCATTCTCCTACTTTATCACGGATCAGAAGATCGTGCATTACTGCAAAGGACTGACATCTTTATATTATCTGGAAGATTCCGACCAGAACGTGCTGACTATAAAATTTTAATAAAAATCATAATATCCTCTATACAAAGTAAAGTTTTTATGTTAATGTTACGTAGTAATCAATACTACATGTAATAGAAAAAAGAAACTTTTGATATAATAATGAATAACATTTAGAAAACAAGGAGGCTAAATCCTCTGCTCCTGTAAGGACAGTCGCATTTTGCTTCGCAAAACAAGGAGGATACTATGTATAAGATTGTAATAGACAGTTGTGGGGAATTACCGGAAGAATTAAAACAGGACGGACATTATGAGACCGTTTCATTGGAGCTGGAAGTAGACGGATGCCGCATCAGGGATGACAGCACATTTGATCAGTCAGACTTCTTGAGAAGAGTCAGAGAGAGCCTGAAAGGACCAAAGTCCTCCTGCCCGTCACCGGAGCAGTATATGGATGCTTATGAGGGCGAGGCAGACCATGTTTATGCCGTGACACTGTCCGGTGGTTTAAGCGGCTCTTACAACAGTGCAGTACTCGGAAAGAATCTATATGAGGAAGAGCATGGAGATGCAAAGAAAATTTATGTGTTCAATTCGAGATCCGCGTCCATCGGTGAAACTCTCATCGGCATGAAGATACAGGAATTTGAGGAAGCCGGATGCGGTTTTGAAGAGGTTGTGGAGAAGGTGGAAGAGTACATCAAGTCCATGAACACCTATTTTGTATTGGAGACATTAGAGACATTGAGAAAGAATGGCAGACTTTCCAACCTGAAAGCATTTATTGCCAATTCATTAAATATCAAGCCTGTTATGGGCTCAACGAAGGAGGGATTAATCTGCCAGTTAAGTCAGGCGCGCGGCATGAACAAGGCGCTTGAGCGCATGGTGAAGGATATGATCTCAAAGACAAAAGACTGTGAGAACCGTATTCTTGCGATCTCACACTGTAACTGTCCGGAGAGGGCAAAAGCAGTGAAGGAAAAAATCGAGAAGATTGCGAAGTTCAAAAAGATCATCATCATCAATACCGCAGGTGTCAGCAGCATGTATGCCAACGACGGCGGCGTGATCATGGCAGTATAGTCAGATGCAGACATTAACATACGAAGAAACAGTAACAGCGATTGAAAATAAAAGAAGATTTGGAAACTTAAAGGGTGTCGAGATCTCAAAGATAATGTTAGAGCAGTTAGGACACCCGGAGAAAGATTTACGCATCATACACATAGCAGGGACGAACGGCAAAGGCTCCGTCTCTGCTTTTTTGCGCTCTGTTTTCGAATGTGCAGGATTGAAAACCGGGATGTTTACTTCTCCACATCTGGTGGATTTCAGGGAGCGCATCCAGGTGCAGGGAGATATGATCTCAAAAGCGGATACCATGCGCCTTGGAAACAGACTTCTCTCTATGGATTTTGGCATTTATCCGACGATGTTTGATTACTGTCTTGCAATGGCATTGCTTTATTTTAAGGAACAAAAGTGTGATGTTGTGATTTTGGAGACAGGACTTGGCGGAACGTATGATTCCACGAATGCCTGCGGAGTGCCGGATGTGACCGTCATTGCAAAAATCGGTTTTGACCATATGGCGATCCTCGGGGACACACTCGCCCAAATTGCAGCAGAGAAGGCAGGAATTATCAAGCACGGCACAGCGCTTGTGTTAGAGAGCCAGGAAAAAGAAGCGATGGACGTGTTAAACAAAGCCGCAGAGCGTGCAGATATCAAAACTATAAAAGTCGTAAACTTGGATGAGATCAGGATCCTGCCACAAAAGGACGGAAAACAGTGTTTTTCATACGCTGGATACGATGCAGTCACAATGAAAATGCTCGGTGTGCACCAGTATGAAAATGCCGTGGCGGCAATGCTTGCAGCAGAATTATTTTTTGAAAAATATTTTGCAGGAAAAAAGAATGTGCCGGAACGGAAAGCTTTGCAGCATGCGATCCGGGAAGGAATCGACCGGACACAGTGGATGGGACGCATGGAACTTGTGAGCAATGATCCGTTTTTCCTGATGGACGGCGCGGATTACCAGATCCTCGTGGAAGCGGATTTTTTAGTCAATCTCTATGAGGACGGAGCCGGGAAGGAGGCGGCAAAAAACGCAGGAGAGCGCGTATTTCGTACAGCATCCGGAAAAGCAATCCTGCATGAGATGTATGATCTTACAGAGGAAAAGTAAATCTCATAAAATATCCATTGTATGAATAGTTTAGATTAAGTAAACATTCTGGATTTTTTATGAAAAAGAAGATTGAACTTGTTATGGCAGTCATCCTGCTTACATCCGCTTTTTTTCTCGCAAGGAAAGGAAGCGTTCTGGTCAATAACGGCAAAGCGGAGGAAAAAGAGATCTGCATCGCGATCGATGCCGGACATGGCGGAGATGATCCGGGAAAGATCGGGATCAATGACGCAAAAGAAAAAGACATCAATCTTTCGATCGCGTTAAAGCTAAAGAAGCTGTTAGAAAAAGAGGACATCAGGATCGTACTGACCAGAAAAGACAAAAATGGTCTGTATTCCGCGGGGACATCCAATAAAAAAGTAGAGGACATGCGAAAACGCTGCGACATCATTACAGATGCGATGCCGGTGTTTACGGTGAGTGTCCATCAGAACAGCTATACGGAGGAGTATGTAAAAGGAGCGCAGGTCTTTTATTTCGGACAGTCTGCGGAGGGAAAAGAACTGGCAGAAACGCTGCAGGAGAGCCTGCGTGTAAATCTCGATCCGGATAATGACCGGATGGCAAAGGCGAACGAGAGCTATTATCTGCTCAAAAAGACACCAACGCCGACGGTGATCGTGGAGTGTGGCTTCCTAAGTAATACAGAGGAAGCAAATCTTTTAATTACCGAGGAGTATCAGGATAAAGTGGCAGAAGCGATAAGAGACGGGATCCTTACCTACTTAAATGGAGGGGAAGAAGGCACGGAGGAGACAGGAAGCACAGAGACTGTGAAAAGATAGAAAAGACGGAAAAAGGAAACAGAGCGGGATGCACGAAGCGCATCCCGCTATGTTTATAGAAAATTCCTGTTATGCTGCAGTGCGAAATCTG
>ENA-ORCM01001281-ORCM01001281.1-human-gut-metagenome-genome-assembly--contig:-NODE-1281-length-21712-cov-9.711209_pt1 | contig 21712 bp, 18 predicted proteins | sample MGYA00242906_ERZ507928 | MGnify/ENA primary metagenome ERZ507928 (study PRJEB26167, sample SAMN06115497) | human gut metagenome | host: Homo sapiens | place: China:Shanxi | collected 2015-05-07...
CTGCTGCCAGCCGTCCACGATCTTCTGCTTGAAGATGCCGTACTCGTACAGGATGGAGTAGCCGGTGCCGCAGATGCTGGTGGTAGCCATGCCGTCCAGATAGCAGGCGGCCAGACGGCCCAGGCCGCCGTTGCCCAGACCTGCGTCCGGCTCTTCCTCGTAGATGCTGTCCAGGCTGATGTCAGCCTCGGCCAGAGCCTTCTGGGCAGCGTCATTCAGGCCCAGATTGAACAGGCTCATCTTGAGGCTGCGGCCCATCAGGAACTCCATGCACAGGTAGTACACCTGCTTGGAGCCGGTGCCGATGGCCTTGGACTGGAACTTCTTATGGTTCTCGCTCATCATCTGGCGGCAGATGAGGGCCAGAGCGCGGTAGATCTGCTGATGAGATGCAACGCTCAGGTCAACACCATATTCGCTGGTGAGCTTGTCCTGAAGAATTTTTGCAAATTCTTTTGTAGTCATAAATGAACTCCTATCCGCACGAATGCTTAAATTTTTTGAATTAGTACGGTGACAGGGCATTTCTCCTCTAATTCCCTCGCCCCTCGCATAACACATAACAATAGTATTATAATCACTCCGGGTGGGGATTGCAAGAAAAAGGAACCATTTTTGCCGTATCTGACATTTTTATGGCAATGTTTCTGACAAATATGCCAAAAATTCAAAAATAGCACTTTTTCTCGCGCACTATTTATATTATAATAAAGGGAGACAAGGGCCGTGTTTGCCCCGAAATGCACCGGTTCGGGCGGGTAATTCGGGGACAAACTCGGCTGAACATGAAAAAGCCGCAGCTAAACGCTCCTGTCAGGGCTGAAATAGTTTCCGAAAATCCCGGAAACAGCGGAAAATGACCGGAAATGACCGGCCCAGCAGGGCGTGCGCTGCGCAAAGTGAGGACGATATGGTAAATAAAGTGAGAGTGACCATTGCAGGCGCACCCTACGCCATTGCAACGACCGATACCGAGAACTACATCACCACACTGGCCAAGAAGCTGGACGATGACATCACGAAGCTGCTGGACAACAACGGCAACCTCTCTGTGACCAAGGCGGCGGTGTTCTGCGCGATGGACTATCTGGACGAGTACCGCAAGAGCGCGGGCAGCGCCGAGAATATGCGCAGCCAGATACAGGACTACATTTCCGATGCAGCCAAGGCGAAGCTGGCAGCGGATAAGGTCAAGGCGGAGAACGAGACCCTCAAGCGGGAAAATGCCGCTCTGCGGGAACAGCTGGCCAAGCTGCAGCAGAAGTGACTTACATTATATAAATGTCAAAGGAAGAGCTATGTCAAAAATTGAGATCCTTGCCCCTGTGGGCAGTGAAGAAATGCTCCGCGCAGCAGTATTCAGCGGCGCGGACGCAGTATATCTGGGCTTTTCCGGCTTCAACGCCCGCACCGGTGCGGGCAATTTTGATGCCGACAGCCTGAAAGAAGCCGTCCGGTTCTGCCATGCCCGGGGCGTGGCCGTTCATGTGGCGCTGAATACCACCGTCTACGGCGGCGAGCTGGCGGGTCTGGCCGACGCCGTGCGGGCCGTCGCCGCCAGCGGGGCCGACGCCGTCATCTGTCAGGACCTCGCGGTGGCGAAGCTCATCGGGGACATCGCGCCCCAGCTGCCCCGCCACGGTTCCACCCAGATGAGCGTCCACACCCTGCAGGGCGCACTGGAACTGAAAGAGCTGGGCTTTGCCCGGGTCGTGCTGGCCCGTGAGCTGAGCCTGCCCGAGGTGGAGCACATCACCAAGCACTGCGGCATCGAGACGGAGTGCTTCGTCCACGGCGCACTCTGCATGTGCGTCAGCGGCCAGTGCTATATGTCGGCTTTCCTGGGCGGACGGAGCGGCAACCGCGGTTCCTGCGCCGGCCCCTGCCGCCTGCCCTTCGAGGCCAACAGTCTGCCCGAGGGCAAGCCGGGCCGTCTGCACCACCTGTCCCTCAAGGACAACTCCGTCATCGACAAGCTGGACAAGCTGCAGGCCATCGGCGTGGCATCGGCGAAAATCGAAGGCCGTCTGCGGACGCCGGAGTATGTCGCTGCTGCCGTCAGCGCCTGTCTGGCGGGCCGCGAGGGCCGCGCCTATGACCGCGACCTGCTGAAGAATGCGTTCAGCCGCTCCGGCTTCACCTCCGGCTATCTGGACGGAAAGATCGACGGCACGATGTTCGGCGTCCGCAGCGAGGCCGACGCCGAGCTGACCAGGAAGACCCTGCCCGCCCTGCGGGAGCTGTACCGCCGGGAGCGTTCCCGGGTGCCGGTGGAGATGAAAATTGAAATTGAAGAGGGCGGCGAGAAGCTGACCGTCACTGACGGCACCAACAAAGCCTTCGCCTACGGCGACGCCGAACCTCAGCCCGCCCGCACCGACCCCACCGAGAGCCTGAGCCGCAGCCTGAGCAAGACCGGCGGTACGCCTTTCTCTGCCGAGAAGATCGACGTGGAGATGGACGGAGGCCCCTGGTTCGTGCCGGGCAGTGCCGTCAACGAGCTGCGCCGCGAGGCACTGGACGCCCTGCTGAAAAAGCGGGAGACCCTGCGCCCGTGGCCGGTGAATGAGGTGGAGCTTCCGCCTCTGCCGCTGCGCACTCTGCCGCCCCACCGCACCCTCCGCGCCCGGTTCGAGCGATGGGAGCAGGTGCCGGAGCAGGCACTCAGCGGGGTGGAATACCTCATCCTGCCCATCGCGCAGGCCGACCGCGTCCCCCGCGAGTGGCGGGAGAAGACCCTTCTCGAGCTGCCCCGCGTCATGTTCGGCGCGCTGGAAGAGGATACCGCCCGCCGCATCGCAGCTACGCAGGACGCGGGCTTTGCAGGCTATGAGGTGAGCAACATCGCCCACCTGCGGCTCTGCCGCGGCCTGCCCATGACCGGCGGCTTCGGCCTCAACGTCACCAATAACCTCGCGGCCCAGTATTATGCGGACCTTGGCCTCCGCTCGGTGCTCATCCTGCCCGAGGTGAAGGACAGCGACATCAGCACCATCGCGCCGACTCGTGACGGCAAGCCTGTGCCGACCGGCGTCATCACCTACGGCCATATGCCGCTGATGGTCACCCGTGCCTGCCCGCTGCAGAACATCCACGACTGCGCCCACTGCGACAAGACCGGTCTGCTCACCGACCGCAAGGCGAAGAAGTTCCCGGTGCGGTGCGGGCTGGGTGTCCGTACTATTTATAATCCCGTCCCCATCTATATGGGCGACAAGCCCGGCGCACTGACCGTGGACTACGGCGTGGCTTACTTCACGCTGGAAAGCAAGGAAGAGGCCGCCGCCATCCTCGACAGCATCCGCCAGCACGCACCGTTTGAGGGAGAGTTCACGAGAGGATTGTACTTTAAGGGAACGAACTGAACTATAGCCTAAGGGAGGCTGTGCCTCTGTACAACCTCTCCGTCACGCCTACGGCGTGCCACCTCTCCTAGTAGGAGAGGCTTTGGCATTCCGTAAAGCTTCGCCTCTTCGCCAGAGGCTCCCCTCGGTAGGGGCAACAACGACGACCACCGCCAGTGGCGGAAGCAGGGAGTCGCTGTTGGGGCAGCGGCCAGCAAGACGCGCGCAATGCGCAGCGGATGCTGGGAGCCGCAACCCGGCCTTGTCTGCGAAGCAGACTGAGAGGTTGTACCAAGACGCACCTGCCCTTGAACAGCAAATAAATTTATGAGGTATACTATGGAACCCATCACTGTAAAATACAAAGTGTTAGACTCCCGCGCCAGGACGCCCGCCTACGCCACCCCCGGCTCTGCCGCCGCCGACCTGTGCGCTGTGCTGGATGAGCCGCTGACCGTCCAGCCCATGCAGCGGGTGCTGGTGCCTACCGGCCTTGCCATCGAGCTGCCCGGCGCACACGCTGTGGCGCTGGTCTATGCCCGCAGCGGCCTGTCCATCAAGCACGGCCTCTGCATGGCAAACGGCGTCGGCGTCGTGGACAGCGATTACCGCGGTGAGCTGAAAGTCCCGATGGTCAATCTGGGCGCGGAGGCTTATACCATCCAGCCCGGTGAGCGGGTGGCCCAGCTCTGCATCGCGCCGGTGTACACGGCGGCATTCGTGCAGGCCGACGCACTGGATGAGACCGCCCGCGGCGAGGGCGGCTTCGGCTCGACGGGGAAATGATGATGAAGAAACTGATCTTAGCCTCCGGCAGTCCGCGCCGGAAGGAGCTTCTGAGCTTATACACGACGGATTTCACCATCTGCGTCAGCGATTTCGACGAGAGCGGAGTCACTGCACCCACTCCGGCCCAGCTGGTGGAAAAGCTGGCCCGGGGCAAGTGCCTCGCTGTGGCAAAAGACCATCCCGGCGCGGTGGTGCTGGGATGTGACACCGTCGTGGATGTGGGCGGCGAAGTCTTCGGCAAGCCCCACAGTGTGGAGGACGCAAAGCGGATGCTCCGCGCCCTGTCCGGCGCGACCCACGAGGTGCATACCGGCGTCTGCGTATCGGACGGCGTACGCACCGAGAGCTTCGTGGACAGCTGCAGAGTGACCTTCTTCCCGATTTCGGAAGGGGAGATCGACGCCTACACGGCCACCAAAGAGCCCTACGACAAGGCCGGTGCCTACGCCATCCAGGGCCGCGCAGCCCTCTGGCTCGACCGGCTGGAAGGGGACTACTACACCATCATGGGCCTGCCCGTCAGCCGGACGGCCCGTCTGCTGAGCAGATTCTGATGCGGGACACAGAAAAGCGGCCCCGGCGGCCAAAAATGAAAAAACTCGAAAAAGTTTACGGAAATGCTTGAGAAAAGCGCGCCTTGCGGCTATAATAAAAACGTGTTATTCTGCGATGAGCTGCCCGTTGGTCTGAGCGGGCGGCTCTGCGTTTTGGAATAGACCCTGGAAAATCGTAAGGAGAGAAGACTATATGAGTTTGTTTTCAAAGGATGTTGGTATCGATCTCGGTACTGCCAATACCCTCGTTTACATGAAGGGCAAGGGCATCATCATGCGTGAGCCCTCTGTTGTGGCCGTGGACACCAAGAGTGACGAAGTGCGCTGCGTGGGCGCTGAGGCAAAGGCCGTCATCGGCCGCACCCCCGGCAGCATCGTGGCGGTCCGCCCCCTGAAGGACGGCGTCATTGCCGATTTTGACATCACCGCCAATATGCTGGAGAACTTCCTCAAGAAGGCCTGCGGCAACAGCATGTTCTCCCGCCCCCGGGTGGTCATCTGCATCCCCTCGGGCGTTACCGAGGTGGAGCGCCGGGCTGTCCGTGAGGCCACCCTCAAGGCCGGTGCCCGTCAGGTGTCGGTCATCGAGGAGCCCATGGCCGCTGCCATCGGTGCGGGCCTGCCCATCAGCGAGCCCACCGGCAGCATGATCGTGGACATCGGCGGCGGCACGGCCGAGATCGCCGTGATCTCGCTGGGCGGCATCGTGGCCTCCCGCAGTGTGCGCATGGCCGGTGACATGTTCGATCAGGCCATCATCGCCTTTATCAAGCGCAAGTACAACCTGCTCATCGGTGAGCGTACCGCCGAGCAGATCAAGATCGAGATCGGTTCCGCCTACGTTCTGGACCCGGAGCTGACCATGGAGATCAAGGGCCGCAACCTGGTGGACGGCCTGCCCAAGAACATCGTGGTGCACTCTGAGGACGTGCGTGCCGCCCTGCTGGAGTGCCTGGAGAAGATCACCAGCGCCATCAAGGAGACGCTGGAGCGTACCCCGCCGGAACTGAGCGCCGATATCATCGACCGCGGCATCACCCTGACCGGCGGCGGTGCCCTGCTGCGCGGTCTGGATCAGCTGATCCAGAGCGAGACCGGCATTGACGTGCATGTTGCCGAGGACCCGCTGGACTGTGTGGCCAAGGGCGCCGGTGCAGTGCTGGATCATGTGGATGTGCTGCACGACGTGCTGGACACCGACGGCGGTCATATGTAATCAGCGGCCCGGAAGCGGGCTGCCGGATCTCTTGCGGAAAAGCTATTGACGTTGCACCTGCGCTGTTTTCCGCTGCAAACAGGACCCTTGCGCGGATGGCACGGCTGTCCGCGCTTTTTTTGTGAACGCGCAGGTTTGCTCCGAATGGGAGGACAGACCCCTTGAAAGATTTTTTTGACACCTGGAAATTCAAGATCCTGGTCATCGTGGCGGTGTTCCTGGTGGGCATCATGGCCTATGCCGGTGCCAACGGCCGCCTGACGGCAGCCCCGCAGGAGCTGCTGAGCGTGGTGCTCACCCCCCTCCAGAAGGTCACGTCGGCCCTCAGCGGCGGTGCGGCCTCGGTGTGGGAAAAATACACCAGCATCGACGATGTGATGGACCGGAACGAGCAGCTGGAAGCCGAAAATGCAGAGCTGCGCCAGCAGATGGTGGACTACGACCGCATCAAGGCCGAGAACGACGCCTACAAGGCACTGGCACGCATCCAGGACACAAATTCGGAGGCGAGCTATGTGTCGGCCTTTGTCATCGGCCGTGACCCGCTGGATGAATTTGGCGGTTTTACGCTGGATCAGGGCAGCACGGACGGCGTGGCGGTGAACGATGCCATCATCAGTGACCGGGGCTATCTGCTGGGCGTGGTGGTGGAAGTGGACGCCACCAGCTGCAAGGTGATGACCATCCTGCACCCCAGCTTCAACGCAGCGGGCGTGATCTCCCGCACGCGGGAAAACGGCATCATCACCGGCAGCGCCGACTATGCCGCCGACGGTCAGTGCGTGCTGACCAATCTGGACCGCGCCACCGAGGCCCGCAAGGGCGATCAGGTGATCACCACCGGTCTGGGCGGGGTGTTCCCGGCAAACCTGCTGGTGGGCACTGTGCAGGAAGTGGTGCCGGAGCAGAGCGGCAAGTCCTCCAGTGCGGTCATCCTGCCGGGTGCCGACCCGCGCACGGTCAAGCATGTGTTCATCATTACCGAATATTAAGGAGGCAGATATATGGAATCTCGCCGCAAGCGCAGCCGCAGCCAGATCCTGAAGTGGTGCTGCTATGTGCTGGGCCTGTTTGTGTGTGCGGCGCTGCAGACCACGCCGGGGCTGTTCCAGCTGGGTCAGGCAAAGCCGCTGCTGCTGCTGCCGCTCTGTCTGGCCGTGTCGGTGTGTGAGGGCGAATTTGCCGGAGCACTGTTCGGCATGGTGTGCGGCCTGCTGTGGGATTACACCGCCGGGCGCACCGTGGGCATGCTGGCACTGGAAATGATGCTGCTCTGCTTTGCCGTGGGCGTGCTGGTGCAGCTGTACCTGCAGAGCGCTCCGGGCAACTTTGCGGTCATCTCGGCCGCAGCGGCTTTGCTGGTGCTCTCCTGCGACTGGCTGTTCTTTTACCGGATGCCCGGCTACAGCGGCTCGGCACAGCGCTACCTGTGGTTCGTGCTGCCCTCGGCGGCCCTTACCATTCCGGCGTCGCTGGTGGAGTTTGCCATCGTGCGGCACATTTACAACAAGTTCAAGATCGACAACGGCGTGGTCTGACCGCCGGAGGAACTACGGATGAACCAAAACGAACGCAAGACCGTCATGCGGCGCATGGTGCTGCTGATCGCTGTGGCGGCACTGGTCATGGGCCTGTACGCCCTGCGGCTGATCTTTCTGCAGCTGGTCAATGACGACGAGTACAAGTCCCAGGCCACCAACACGACGGACTATAACTTTACGGTCACCGCTGCCCGCGGCGACATCGTGGACAGCACCGGCAAGCGCATTGCCACCACGACCACCAGCTACAACGTGGTGCTCAACAAGCTGCAGATGGGTGACGAGGATCTGGACAGCCTGCTGCAGCGGGTGGTGGAACTGTTTGAGAAAAACGGCGAAAGCTGGACCGATACCCTGCTCATCAGCCAGCCGGACGCGGCGGGCAACTATACCTTTACAGCCCGGGATGACAGCAGCAGCGACCAGCGGCAGCTGACCACGATGAAGGAGAACCTGGGCCTGCAGCAGTATGCCACCGCCAACGACGTGATGGAAATGCTGGTGGAGAAAAACAACCTGCAGGATCTGCCGCTGCGCTGGCAGCGCACCCTGGCCGGCATCCACTATGAGATGGAATTGCAGGCATTTTCCAACGTGAACAACTTTGTGATGGCGGAAAACGTCAGCGACGTGACCGTGGCCACCATCAAGGAGAACAGCCTGTCGCTGCCCGGCGTGGAAATCGTGCAGACCAGCACCCGCAGCTACGAGCAGGGCGATATCGTCCCGGCGGTGCTGGGCCGTGTGGGCAAGATCACCGCCGAAAAGTGGAAGGTGACCGACGAGAACGGCCAGGTGACCTACCCCCTGCGGGACAAGGGCTACAACATGAACGATGTGCTGGGCATCTCGGGCCTGGAGTCTGCCTATGAGGATGAACTGCGCGGCAAGGACGGTGTGGAGACCATCACCCGCAATTCCGACGGCGTGATCGTGAACACGCAGCTCACCACTGTGCCGGAACCGGGCCACACGGTGCAGCTGACCATCAACAGCGACTTCCAGCGGGCGGTGAACAAGGCATTGGCCAACAACATTGACATGATCAACCGCACCTACAACACCGGCAACATGAAAGCGGCAGCCGGTGCGGCGGTGGTCATTGATGTGAAGAATGGCGGCGTGCTGGCGGCCTCCAACTACCCCAGCTTTGACCAGAACCTGTATGCCACTCAGTACGACGAATACAGCGCCGACCCCAGCCTGCCGCTGTTCAACCGCAGCCTGCAGGGTCTGTACACGCCCGGCTCCACCTTTAAGCCGGCCGTGGCCGTGGCCGCACTGGACAGCGGCCTGATCAACCAGTATTCCACCGTGAACTGTACAGGTGTGTATACCTATTACAAGGACTACCGTCCCCGCTGCACCCAGCACGGCCACAGCGGCAACATCAGCGTGGTGGATGCCATCAAGTGGAGCTGCAACATCTTCTTCTACGATGTGGGCCGCCGCCTGACCAGTGACGTCTACGACGCCTATGCCTACAAGCTGGGTCTGGCTCAGCGCACCGGCGTGGAGGTAAGCGAGAGCCTGGGCCGTCTGACCACCAAGAACGACAGCAACTACAACACCTCACTGGACATTCAGGCGGCCATCGGTCAGGGCAATACGGTGGTCACCCCCATTCAGCTGGCCACTTATGCGGCTACGCTGGCCAACAACGGTGTGCGCTACCGCACCCACTTCGTCAAGGCCATCCTCGACACGAATACCGGCGAGGTGATCCATGAGACCCAGCCCGAAGTGATGGATGTGGTGGAGGACAACGGCACCACCTTTGCACTGGTGCGGCAGGGCATGAAACTGGTGCCCAGTACCATCACCGGCAAGATCTCCAGCTACCCGATCGCCATTGCCTGCAAGACCGGTACCCCCCAGCGCAGTGAGACCTACGCCCCCGGCAAGCACTACCTGAACGCGATGATGATCGCCTACCTGCCGGCCGACGACCCGGAGATCGCTATCGGCATCACGGTGGAGTACGGCGGCTACGGTGCCCGCACCGGTGATCTGGTGGTGGACATCGCCAATGCCTACTTTGCTATGAAGGATGGCACGCTGGAGGTGGAACCCTATGTGAACCCTGCTCTGAGCGCAGATCCTTCGGATGACACGACCGGCGCGGCCGATACCACGGACACTGCCGGTGCCGCACAGGATGAGACACAGCCGGAGCAGGGAAGTGCAGACTAACGTCGTTTTGCGGTGCACACTCTGAAAATTTAAGACAAAATTGAATATTCTGTATAAAAACCGGTTGTAAATGATTGGATTTTGTGATATCATTTTGTACAAAGGGAAATTTCCGCAAATGACACGACAGAGGAGAGATAACAGATGACGATTGCACTGATTGCGCATGACTCCAAAAAGGAGTTGATGGTTCAGTTTTGTACGGCGTACTGCCGCATCCTGAGCCAGCATAAGTTGGTGGCGACCGGCACAACCGGCAAGCTCATCGCCGAGGCGACGGGCCTGCAGGTGCAGCGTTTTCTGGCCGGTGTGCAGGGCGGCGACCAGCAGATCGCGTCCCGCATTGCCTGCAATGAGATCGACCTGCTGTTGTTTTTCCGCGACCCCATCAATGCAAAGCCCAGCGAGCCCAACGAGATGACGTTGCTGCGCCTGTGCGATGTGCACAACATCCCCATGGCCACCAACATCGCCACTGCCGAGGTGCTGATCCACGGCCTGGAGCGCGGCGATCTGGACTGGCGCGACATCGTGCACCCCCAGAACGACTGAGGCACGAAACCTTTATCCACAACAAAAGGCACCGCAGAAGCGGTGCCTTTTTTGCGTCCCGGAACGGGGAACTATGAAAAAAGTTGTCTTACAACTGGAGCTCCTGCGCCAGCTCAGCCAGATCTCCGGCGTCGAATTCGCCCAGAGGCAGCAGCAGACGGGCCAGCGTCTCCTGCGGCAGGGCAGCCAGTGCGGTGCTGTCATCGCGGGCAGCGTCCACCGGGGGCAGCACGGTGTGCACGCCGTCGGTGCCCACCTCCAGCCGGGCGCGGCTGCTGCTGCCGATGTACTGGATGCCCAGCTTGTCGGCGGCGGTGAGCAGGGCGGCGAACTGCGGCCAGGCCCCGGCGGCTTCCGGCTGCTGGGCCAGCGCTTCGGCGTTCAGCAGGATGCACTCGATCCCCAGCGCCTCGGCGGCTTTTTTGGCTCTCTGTGCGGCTTCGGCCTGCTCCGGGGCAAGGCGCACCACGGCACCCACCACGGCAAACCCCTGCTGCTGCAGGATGCGCACCGCCACGGCTGCCTCGGTGCTGCCGTCCATCTGCATCAGGACCTTGTCCTGGCTCTCGTAGGTGTCAAACCCGCTGCCGGGCAAAAATGTGTCGTTCATGTTCCCTGCCTCCCGCCGTGTGCTTTGCTTTGGGCTACGGCCAGCTGGTCGCAGCGTTCGTTTTCCGGATGGCCTGCGTGGCCCTTGACCCAGACGTATGTGATGGTGTGTCTTGCTTCCTGCTCCAGCGCCTGCGCCCAGAGGTCCGGGTTCAGGGCAGGAGAGCCGTCCGATTTCTTCCAGCCGCGGCGCTTCCAGCCTTTGGCCCAGCCCTTCTGCAGCCCGTTGATGACATATTGGCTGTCGGAGCAGTAGCGCACCTCGCAGGGCTCCTTGAGCTGGCGCAGGGCCTCGATGAAAGCAGTGAGCTCCATGCGGTTGTTGGTGGTGCTGGCGTCGCCGCCGCTCAATTCCTTTTCGTAAACTTTGCCGTTGAAACGGTAGCGCAGCACAGCGCCCCAGCCGCCCGGGCCGGGGTTGCCGCTGCAGGCACCGTCGGTGTATACTTCGACCTGCTTCATGCGGGTTCTCCTTTATAAAGTAGTATCTCTATTTAGCGCTATTTTGGCCGGGATGTCAAGGGGCAATGCATAAAGACGGCACCCTTTGCCAAACCTTGGAATTGACAAAACCGGTGCGAAATACTATACTAAGCGTAACAAAATGCGTATAGGGGCGCACCGAAGGCGTGCGCTCAGACGTTCCTGCAGAAAAGCCGCGGTCGCATCGAACAGATGGACTGTACGGGCTGAGGGATTCTTGTGGAACGACCAGCGGTGCCAAAAGCACGCTGACAGGACAATTCTATACGGTGCATCCAACGGAAGCCGATGCAAAGATCCGGTGCTTCCCCATGCAGCGCACGGCTGTCTCCCTTGTGGAGACGGTCCGCGCCGCCATTATTTTTGGAGGTCAAGAATGGCTCAGACGAAAGAAAAAGAAAACACGGTCCCGGCTGCCCGCGCAAAGCAGAACGCAGCCGCAGCCCCGGCAGCGGCCGGGGAAAAGCGCCCCCGCACCACCCGGCGGCCCTACTACAACCGCCGCCCCCGCCGCCCGCAGCAGCCCAAGGAGGCTGCAACGCCCATCCACATCTACCCGCTGGGCGGTCTGGGCGAAGTGGGCAAGAACATGACCGTGTATGAGTGCAACGGGGACATGATCATCGTGGACTGCGGTCTGGTGTTCCCGGACAGCGAGATGTACGGCGTGGACATGGTGATCCCGGACTTTACCTTTGTGGTGCAGAACAAGGACCGCATCAAGGGCCTGCTCATCACCCACGGCCACGAGGACCACATCGGCAGCATCCCGTATCTGCTGCAGAAGTTCGACCTGCCCATCTACGGCACCCGCCTGACCTGCGGCCTGATCCGGAACAAGCTGGAGGAGTTCGGCCTGGCCGGCAAGACCAAGTTTGTGGAGATCGTCCCCCGGCAGAAGATCAAGCTGGGCTGCTTCACCGTGGAGCCCATCCATGTGAACCACTCCATCCCGGATGCCGTGGCCTTTGCCATCGACAGCCCTGCCGGCACCATCATCCAGACCGGCGACTTCAAGATCGACTACACCCCGCTGGCCTGCGGTGTGACCGACCTGTCCACCCTGGCCGAGTATGGCCAGCGCGGTGTGCTGGCCTTGCTGAGCGACTCCACCAACGCGGAGCGCCCGGGCTTTACCGCTACCGAACAGAAGGTGGCCGCCGGTGTGCGCAGTTTGTTTGCCCGCGCCCGCAACAAGCGCATCATCATTGCGACCTTTGCGTCCAACATCTACCGCGTGCAGCAGATCATTGATCTGGCCGTGGAGGATGGCCGCAAGGTGGCCTTCAGCGGCCGCAGCATGGTCAACAACACCGCCATGGCCCAGGAGCTGGGCTATATGCACATCCCGGAGGGGACGCTGATCGGCGTGGACGAGCTGAACCAGTACCCGCCGGAGCAGGTGGTGCTGATCACCACCGGCAGCCAGGGCGAACCCCTGAGCGCACTGAGCCGCATGGCCTCCTGCAGCCACCGTCAGGTGCGTGTGGGCCCCGGCGACTTCATCATCATCTCTGCCAACCCCATCCCCGGCAACGAAAAGAGCGTGACCAAGATCGTCAATGGTCTGCTGCTGCTGGGTGCGGAGGTCATCTACGAGAGCATGTACGACGTGCATGTGTCCGGCCACGCCTGCCAGGAGGAGCAGAAACTGATGCTCACCCTGACCAAGCCCAAATATTTCCTGCCGGTGCACGGCGAGTACAAGCAGCTCAAGAAGCACGCCCTCACGGCGGCCAGTCTGGGCATCCCCACCAGCAACATCCTGATCGCAGAGAATGGTTCCAACGTCATCCTCAGCCAGGACGAGATGAAGCTGGGCGAGCCGGTCACCGCCGGTGCCGTCATGGTGGACGGCCTGGGCGTGGGCGACGTGGGCAACGTGGTCCTGCGGGACCGCAAGCACCTTTCTGAGGACGGCCTGGTGATCATCGTGGCTACCGTGGACAGCAAGACCGGCAAGGTGCTGGCCGGGCCGGACCTCGTGAGCCGCGGCTTCGTGTATGTGCGCGAGAACGAGAGCCTGATGGACGGTGCCCAGAGCATCGTGGAAAACGCACTGGAACGCTGCGTGGACGAGCATGTGCGCGACTGGAACAGCGTCAAGACCCGCGTGCGGGAGGCGTTGAGCAGCTATATTTACCGGCGCACCAAGCGCAGCCCCATGATCCTGCCCATCCTGATGGAGGTATGAGCAGGGCGCGCCGCCGGGCGGCACAGCATATGACCGGGAGGCAGAAAAGCAGATGAAACAGAAACCGAGATGGACCATGGAGATGCTGACCGCAGCGCTGGCGGTGCTTTGCGCCCTGCTCACGCTGGTCCTGCTGATCCAGCGGCCCAGCATCTGGCCGGTGCTGCTGGCACTGGTGGTGGCGTGGGGCATCTGCATGGCGGCGTTCCGCTACCAGCTGCGCCGCTGGCTGTCCCGCTGGGTGCGCGGCGACAACTTTGAAAAATCCAAAACAAAATTCAGTCTGGAGCAGCTCTCACAGCCGACGGCTCTGCTGTCCGGCGAAACGGTGCTGTGGTACAACGAGCAGTTCCGTGCCCGTCTGCTGGGCGGGCAGGATATGCTGACCAGCCGGGTGCAGAAGGTACTGCCCGGGCTGGACCTGCAGCAGTGCCGCACCCAGCAGGGCCAGCTGCTGACGCTGGCGGACGGCTTCTGGAGCGTGCACAGCTCCACGGTGCCCGGCGGGGCCGAGTGCATGACCCTGCTGGTGCTGAACGAGGAGACCGCCCTGCGCAAGATCGAAGCGGAGTACAAGGCCAGCCGCCCGGGCTATCTGGTGTTTCTGGTGGACGGCTATGACGATGTGTTCGGCGACATGCTGGACAGTGAGCGCGCCCGCCTGCTGGAGGGCATCAACCGCATCCTGGAAGATATGATCGGCCGGGGCAGCGGTTTTCTGCGCCGGGTGGCCAGCGGCCGTTACATCGCCGTGGTGGAAGAGCGCCAGATGGAGCAGTTTGCCAAGCGCGGCTATGACGTGCTGGACAAGATCCGGGCTCTGGACCCCAGTGTGAACCTGTCACTGTCCATCGGCATCGGCCGCGGGGCCAAGACCCTGCGGGAAGCCCAGGACATGGCTGTGCAGGCGCTGGACATGGCGCAGGGGCGCGGCGGTGATCAGGCCGCCGAGATGACGCCGGACGGCTTTACCTTTTACGGCGGCGTGAGCCATGGCGTAGAAAAGCGCAGCAAGGTGCGCAGCCGCATCGTGGCCGACCAGCTGGTCAAACTCATCAAGGAAGCGGACCATGTGGTCATCATGGGCCACCGCATGAGCGATCTGGACGCCATTGGTGCCGCCGAGGGCGTATTGCGCATCTGCAAGATCTGCGACGTCCCGGCGGTGATCGCCGTGAAGCGGGACGCCACGCTGGCGGGCAGCCTGATCGACGCGCTGTGCAGGGCGGGCCAGAAGGATGACTTCATCGACCCGAAGGACGCACTGCCCATCATCTCCAAGCGCACCCTGTGCGTGGTGGTGGATACATACCAGGTGGGCCTTGTGGAAAGCAAGGAGATCCTGGAAAAATGCGGCAAGGTGGCTGTCATCGACCACCACCGCAAGGGTGTGGGCTACATCCAGAACCCGGATCTGGTCTGCCACGAGCCCTATTCCTCCTCGGCCAGTGAGCTGGTCACCGAGCTTTTGCAGTATGTGGGCGACCGCGACGACAAGCCCAACCGGGTGGAAGCCGAGGGCCTGCTCTCCGGCATCCTGCTGGACACGCAGGACTTTACCCTGCACACCGGCGTGCGTACCTTTGAAGCCGCTGCGGCCCTGCGCCGTTACGGTGCCGAGACGGAGCGGGTGCGTCAGCTGTTTGACGTGACCATGGTGGAATATGCGGCCAAGGCCGAACTGGTGGAGCGGGCACGGATGTACAAGAACTGCGCCATCTCGGTGGGCGGCGAGATCGCCCCGGAGGCCCGTGTGGCCATCGCGCAGGCCGCCAACGACCTGCTGCGCATCCAGGGTGTGGACGCCAGCTTTGTGGCGGTGCAGGTGGGCACCGGGGTGAACATCTCGGCCCGCAGCCTGGGGGCCGTGAACGTGCAGGTGATCATGGAAGCACTGGGCGGCGGCGGCCACCAGACCATGGCAGCGGCACAGCTCAAGCACATCACCCCGGAGGCGGCCCGCTCCCGCATCGAGACGGCCATTGACAACTACTGGGCATCCCAGAAAAAGAGCGGTGCCGAAGAAAAATGAGAGTGAGAGGTTCTTCCCATGAAACAGTATGATTACCTGATCGTCGGTGCGGGCCTGTATGGTGCCGTGTTTGCCCACGAGGCAAAGAAGGCCGGCAAGAAGTGCCTTGTCATCGACAAGCGCAGCCACATTGCGGGCAACATCTACACCGAGCCGGTGGAGGGCATCAATGTGCACCGCTACGGTGCCCACATCTTCCACACCAACAACAAGACCGTGTGGCAGTATGTGAACCAGTTTGCGGAGTTCAACCGCTACACCAACAGCCCGGTGGCCAACTACCATGGCGAGATCTACAATCTGCCCTTCAACATGAACACCTTCAACAAGATGTGGGGTGTGGTGACCCCCGCCGAGGCAAAGGCCAGGATCGAGCAGCAGAAGGCGGAGGCAGGCATCACCGACCCGCAGAATCTAGAAGAGCAGGCCATCAGTCTGGTGGGCACCGACATCTACGAAAAGCTCATCAAGGGCTACACCGGCAAGCAGTGGGGCCGCCCCTGCACCGAGCTGCCGGCCTTTATCATCAAGCGTCTGCCGGTGCGTTTTACCTACGACAACAACTATTTCAACGCCCTGTATCAGGGCATCCCCAACGGCGGCTACACTGCCATGGTGGAAAACATGCTGGAGGGCACCGAGGTGCGCCTGAATGCGGACTATCTGGCTGACCGTGAGGCGCTGAACGCGCTGGCCGACAAGGTGGTGTACACCGGTCCGGTGGATGCCTACTTTGGCTACCGGCTGGGGGCTTTGCAGTACCGCAGCGTCCGCTTTGAGACCGAGGTGCTGGACACCGACAACTATCAGGGCAACGCCGTGGTGAACTACACCGATGCCGAGACCCCCTACACCCGCATCATCGAGCACAAGCACTTCGAGTTCGGCACCCAGCCCAAAACGGTCATCAGCCGGGAGTACAGCGCCGAGTGGAACAAGGGCGACGAGCCGTACTACCCGGTCAACGACGCCAAGAACGGTGCTCTGTACGCCGAATACAAGCAGCTGGCCGATGCCGAGCCGGGCGTGATCTTCGGCGGCCGCCTGGGCGAATACAAGTACTACGACATGGACAAGGTCATCGAGGCGGCACTCGATGTGGTGCAGAAGGAACTGGCGTAAAAGCCTGACCGTTTAGAATGGCCGCCGCGTGTGCTCTGGCCAGAAATAGCGGAAATAAATTGGATTCTTGCACTTCCGGAACGCCTGCGGGCGTTCCGGAAGTGCATTTTTCACAAGAGGGGCCGGAGAGAAAACATTCTGCACAACTTTTTGCAGGGAGAAGTTATCAACGGCAGCAGCTCCTTGCGTGAAAGGGTGTTTGGAGCAGCCCGCAGGCTGCGACAAACACGAAATAAATCATAAACTTCCGATGAATATGGTCAGAGCGAAGCGGAGACCATTTTAAATGGTTGGCTGCCCCTCTTGCTCAAAGCCGACAAATGCGCTATACTATAAACACAAGAACGGCACCGGGGTTCCGGTGAAAAGTGAGGGATAAACATGAAAGTGATTCTCAAGCAGGATATCAAGGGCATTGGCAAAAAGGACGAGATCCATGAGGTGTCCGACGGCTACGCCCGCAACTACCTGTTCCCGCGCAAGCTGGCGGCTGTGGCCGATGCCAGCGCTGTGAACGTGGCCCGCGGCAAGGAAGCCGCAGCCGATTTCCACGAAGCTGAGAATGTGGCCGCTGCCAAGGCACTGGCCGCCAAGATCGAAGGCAAGACCGTGACCATCAAGGCCAAGGGCGGTGCCTCCGGCCGTCTGCACGGCAAGGTCACCGGCAAGGAAGTGGCCGAGGCTCTGGCACAGCTGGCCGGTGCTCCCATCGACAAGAAGAAGATCGAGATGGAGACCCGCGACATCAAGGATGCCGGTGTGTTCAACGGCAAGGTGCGCCTGCATGTGGGCGTTGTGGCTTCCTTCAAGATCCAGGTGGAAGTGGAACAGGCCTGATTTTTCTGCCAATCTGCGCCCCCTCACAGCAGGGGGCGCTTTTTGGCTTTACGGGAATTGACAGAAGGATGAACGACCATGCCGAACGAACGACATTATAACAACGAACTGAATCTGGAGAGCGTGGGCATCAACCAGCCGTTCAACATGCAGGCGGAGCAGAGCGTGCTGGGCGCGGTGCTGCTCAAGCCCGACACCCTGACCGACCTGGTGGAGATCATCAAGCCGGAAATGTTCTATACCCGGCAGAATGCGCAGATCTGGAGCGAGATGCTGCGGCTGTTCACCAACGACCAGACCATTGACTTTGTGACCCTGCTGGATGCGGTCATCTCGGACGGAGTGTTCCCCAGTGCGGACGAAGCCAAGGTGTACCTGACCGGTCTGGCCGAGACGGTGCCCAGCATCTCCAACGTGAAGGCCTACGCCCAGATCGTGCAGGAAAAGTATCTGGTGCGCCAGCTGATGGACGTGGCCAAGGATATCCTGCAGGACGCCGGGGACGAGCCGGACGCCGACCTGCTGCTGGAAAATGCCGAGCAGCGCATCTACGAGATCCGCTCCGGCCGGGATTCCAGCGCCCTGACCCCGCTTTCCTCCAGTATGGTGGAGACCCTGACCAACCTGCAGAAGATCAGCGGCCCGGATGCCGACAAGTACAAGGGCATCCCCACCGGGTTCCGCCTGCTGGACACGGTGCTCACCGGCCTTGGCCGCGGTGACCTGATCATCCTGGCCGCCCGCCCCGGCATGGGCAAGACCAGTTTTGCGCTGAACATCGCCACCCGCGTGGCCATGCAGCAGAAGGTGCCGGTGGCCATCTTCAGCCTGGAAATGACCAAGGAGCAGCTCACCAACCGCATTCTGTCCGCCGAGGCCGGCATCGACAGCCAGGCTTTCCGCACCGGCGCCCTGCGCGCCGAGGACTGGGAGTATCTGGCGCTGGCTACTGAAAAACTCCACGATGCACCGATCTATATGGACGATACCTCCGGCATCACCATCACCGAGATGAAGGCCAAGATCCGCCGAGTGAACCAGGACCCCACCCGCCCCAACGTAGGTCTGATCGTCATCGACTATCTGCAGCTGATGACCACCGGCCAGCGCACCGAGAACCGCGTGCAGGAGATCAGTTCGATCACCCGGAACCTCAAGATCATGGCCAAGGAAATGAACGTGCCCATCATCGCGCTGAGCCAGCTGTCCCGTGCGGTGGAAAAGCAGGGCAACAACTCCAGCCACCGGCCCCAGCTGTCCGACCTGCGTGATTCCGGTTCCATCGAGCAGGACGCCGACTGCGTCCTGTTCCTGTACCGCGATTCCTATTACGCCAGCCAGAACCCGGACGGTGCCGAGGTGGATGCCGACACGGCCGAGTGCATCGTGGCCAAGAACCGCCATGGTGAGACCAGTACCGTGCCGCTGGGCTGGGACGGTGCCCACACCCGCTTCATGGATGTGGATTTCAAGCGCTGAACCGATGAAAAATGAGAAAGACTGCCGGGCTGCGGTGCGGGATTTCTGCCTGCAGAACCGGCTTTTGTGTCCGGGGCAGCCGCTGCGGCTGGCGGCGGCGGTTTCCGGCGGGGCCGACAGCATGGCGCTGCTGCTCCTGTTGCAGGCGCTGCAGCCGGAGTTTGGCTACACCCTCTCAGTCTGCCATGTGAACCACGGCCTGCGCGGCGCCGCCGCCGACCGGGACGAAGCCTTTGTGCGGCAGGCCTGCGGGGCACTGGGGGTGCCGCTGCGGGTGTTCCACGCGGCAGAACTGGCCGACACGGTGGATGCGCCGCCGCCCCACGCCGGGGAGGACTGGGCCCGCCGCCTGCGCTACGCCTGCTTTGAACGCCTGTGCGAAGAGGGGATAGATGCCGTGGCAACGGCCCATACTGCAAATGACCAGGCCGAAACGCTGCTGCTGCGGCTGGCCCGAGGCACCGGGCTGCACGGCGCGGCAGGCATCCGGCCCCGGCGCGGGTGTTATCTGCGGCCGCTGCTCTGCCTGAACCGGGCCGACACCGAGGCGGTCTGCCGGGCGGCCGGGCAGACATGGGTCACCGATGAGACGAACGAGACGGACGCCTACGCCCGCAACCGGCTGCGCCGGGCGGCACTGCCTGCTTTGCAGAGCACGAACGAGGCAGCCGTGGAAAATCTGGCCCACTTCTGCGAGAAGGCGGCGCAGGCCGACGCCTACTTTGCCCAAAAGGCCGAAGCGCTGCTGATGGATGCCCGCCTGTCGGACACGGACCCCGTGTGCTGGCGGCTGGAGCCGCTGGCGGCAGCGGATGCGCCCATTCTGGAAACGGCCCTGCACCGTCTGGCGGCCCCGGTGCGGGACCCGGAAGAAAAATATATCCGGCTGTTGGCGCAGCTGGTGCAGCAGGGCAGCGGAGCCGTGCAGCTGACCGGAAAGGTCCGCTTCTGCGCGGCAGATGGGGTGCTCCGGCAGGAAACACAGGCCGAATCCGCCGGCTGGGACGCCGATGCGGCGGCCGCATTTACCGCAGCCCTGCAGGCCGGAAAAACGGCCCGGATGCCTCTGCCGGGGGGCAAAACCCTGACTGCACGGGTGTTCCCGGCGGATTTTGAAGAAAAAATACAAGTCGTTCATAAAAAAGACTTAAAAAATCGGGCGGATTATGCTAGAATAACTACGTTGTATGCTGGTCTTGTTCTGCGCACCCGCCAGCCGGGGGATGTTTACCGCCCCGCCGGGCGAGCGGTGCACAACCGCCTGCGCAAATGGATGAACGAAGCGGACATCCCGGCGCAGCAGCGGGACACGCTGCCGCTGCTGGCAGCAGGCAGCGAGGTGCTTTGGGTGTGCGGCAGCGGCTTTGCCGAGGGCCTTGCACCGGATGAGACCACGACGCAGATCCTGCAGATGGAACAGGAAACTTGAAGGGATAAAAAGGAGAAACATCATGAGCATGAATGATGACATCAAGACCGTTCTGGTCTCGGAAGAACAGCTGAAAGCCAAGGTTGCGGAGCTGGGTGCACGCATCAGCAAGGACTACGAGGGCAAAAACCTCGTGCTGGTGTCCATCCTGAAGGGATCGGTGGTCTTTATGGCCGACCTGATGCGGGCAGTGACCATCCCCTGCAGCATCGACTTCATGGTGGTGTCCAGCTACGGCGGCAGCAACACCGTGACCAGCGGTCTGGTCAAGATCATCAAGGATCTGGACGGTGATCTGTCCGGCAAGGACGTGCTGATCGTGGAGGATATCCTCGACACCGGTGTCACCCTGTCCAAGCTGGTGCCCATGCTCAAGATGCGCAACCCCAACTCGGTCAAGATCTGCACCATCCTCGACAAGCCCAGCCGCCGCAAGGCCGACATCCAGCCCGACTACGAGGGCTTCCAGGTGCCGGACGAGTTCGTGGTGGGCTATGGCCTGGACTACGACGAAAAGTACCGCAACCTGCCCTATGTGGGCGTGCTCAAGCCCGAGATCTACACGAAGTAAGTCCCGGATCAAATTCACCCTGAACTGGAGTTGATTTTTTTGCAACCGAAGAAACCTCGTTTCAACCCGCTGATCCTGGCACTGGCACTGGCTGCTGTGCTCATGGTATGGAGCGTGCTGGGCGGCGGCAGCAGCAGCGGCGGCTCGTCCTCCATGGTTTACTCCACGGCGGTGCAGTATTTTGAAAACCTGCAGGTCACCAAGTTCACGCTGGACCTGAACACCGGTGTGCTCACCATGACCCTCAAGGAGGGCAAGCTGGACCTGCCCGACCCGTCGTCCGTGAGCACGGTGCAGTCCACCGGCGGGCTGCTGTCCGGGATGCTGTCCTCTTCCTCCTCCGGCTCCACCGGGGCCGAGAAGAACAGCGACGGCACCGTGACCGTGCGCTACAAGCTGCCCTATGCCTCCATGTTCGTCAAGAATGTGGACAGCTACATTGCAGCCTACGACGAAGCAAACCCCGATGCCCCGATGGAGTATGATTATACCCCGCTCAAGGAGAGCATCCCCTGGATGGAGATCCTGTTCTATCTGGCCATGCTGGGCTGCACCGGTTTCCTGCTGTTCTCCATGATGCGCGGCGGCGCTGGCGGCGGCGGGATCATGAACGTTGGCAAAGCCAAGGTGAAGGACGAGCACGAGAACCAAAAGACAGCCACCTTTGCCGATGTTGCCGGTGAGGACGAGGAAAAGGAAGAGCTGAAAGAGGTCGTGGAGTTCCTGAAAAGCCCGGAGAAGTTCAACACTCTGGGCGCACGCATTCC
>ENA-ORCM01001290-ORCM01001290.1-human-gut-metagenome-genome-assembly--contig:-NODE-1290-length-21588-cov-9.469155_pt1 | contig 21588 bp, 20 predicted proteins | sample MGYA00242906_ERZ507928 | MGnify/ENA primary metagenome ERZ507928 (study PRJEB26167, sample SAMN06115497) | human gut metagenome | host: Homo sapiens | place: China:Shanxi | collected 2015-05-07...
CCGCATACTTGTCTGTACACTCCGGTGCCAACGGAGATGGATCATGTAACTCAATATATGTCACTTTGTCAGCCAACGATTTTGGATGTTTAAGGTTTAGGTCCCGGTGAAATCGTAATCTCGTATCAAATTTCTTAGCAGCGTCCACACTGAATACTTTGCTAATTCCGGTCAGCACTTTTCCATAAGCAACCTTTATGTTCATAACTTTCCTCCATCCTTGATTTACAGCAAAGATGGAATATGAACCGTCCGACTTAGATCTGCAGCAATTTGCCCATCTCTAAATCAAACTTGTCCGAAAGGTACGGAAAAACACAATGCGCCGGGGAGAATGTCAGTTCTCCGAAATAGACCTTTCTCTCAAGCTCATACAAGTCCACTCGTACAAACTTGAAGTCTTTTGACAGGATTTTAGCTATCCGAATCATTTCATCTAGGTTTTCCGGTTTCGGTAATTAACCGTTGCCGGGATGCTCCAACCCAGAAGAAACAATTTCAGGAATCGGCTTCCAATCCATGTCAAACAGGTCTAATGTCACCTGCATCGCTTTGTCGCCGTTGCTCTTTCGGTTGCTACACGTCAGCACAAACTGCGGTTCCCCATTAAGGCAATGAAACTTGTAGTCCACAAGTTGATCTGCCTTTTCAAGATACTTTTCAATGTAGAACCGGTGTGGAATCTCAATGTAATGAGGCTCCATCGAGTATGTTCCGTATGTAGTGTCCATCCATCTTTGGATTTCTTTTTTACATTTTTCTGAATCAAACTTAGACTTGTCCGGCACAAGGTAATTCATCTTGCAGCCATGAGTTGCCTTGATTGCAAAACTGTCGGGTAGCTCAGTCAAGTTGATATCTTCAAATCGAGTGTACCCCCCCCCATAAATTGGAACGAGGATATCTCCTAAGCCCTTATTCGTAACATACTCTCGCACTGCATATTTATCAGTACAACTGGCCGCCAATGGAGACTGCTCATGCAGCTCAATGTAAGACACCTTATCAGAAAGCGTCTGCGGATTCTTCAGATTCAGTTTCTTATGATCACGAAAAAGCGTATCAAACTTCTTCGCATTATCAATTCCAGCGACTGCCGTTATACACGACAGTAACCCGCCATATACTTCCTTCTTATTCATTTGAAAGGAGTCCCTCCTTCTCAGGTTTTCTCATTTTCTCTGACGATCACTCTCGGCTTGTTCATAACCACTGTACAATTATCCGGAACATCATCCACTACGATTGCGTTTGCTCCAATTCTCACATTATTGCCGACATGGACATTTCCGATAATTTTCGCACCAGCACCAATTAAGCAGTTGCTGCCAATGGTTGGTGCCCCCCCCCGAGAATTTTGGAGGTCATTCGAGCCAATCGTAACCTGCTGGTAAATCATACAACCCTCGCCGACTTTCGCTCTCTGTGAGATGAAAATCCCGTAAAAACCATGTGGCGTTGCAAAGCGGTTGATATCAGGCAAAATAGGAATGCCCGCACCATAATGCTTTCTGATAATCTTACAAAGATAATTTTCTAAGCAATGTTTCCCGGGGCGTTTCAAAATTTCCTCTCTTGCCATCCAGAAGGCATCAACATCCCCCAAGCCAAACAACGCCTTAATGTATCTCAGTGGATTCATTACACTTTCCTCTTATCAATACCCATTCCAGTGCCCTTGACCCAAGCCCAGCAGCCAAGTTCGTACAGGCTGCGAACCACATTGTGACCTTCAATTTCATGGTAAAGCTGCCAGTGGTACTTTGCCTGTTTCAGCTTATTGCTGGACACCGAGCCTGCACGCCCCATTCGATATGTACCAAGAACTTCTTCCATACCATAGCAGTAATCCGTCTTTTTCAGAATCTTGAGCCACAGGGCAAAGTCGTTTCTCTTTTTAATCGGAGGCACCTCGAACTTGCCAAGTGCTTCCTGATTGTACATCACGGACAGATTACCGATTGGATTGGACAGCCGAATCATCTTTTTGTAGTCCGTTTTCTTCGGAGGAATGAATACCGTGTGCAGGTCGTTTCCTTCCTCGTCCATCCAGCCATAGCCGGTCGCACTAAACTTTGCGCCAATCCGCTCCATAAAGGCGATCTGCTTTTCCAGCTTATCCGGCATCCACAAGTCATCGCTATCCAAAAATGCGATATACTTGCCTGTCGCCCGCTTCATAGCCTCGGTTCGGGCAACCGCCGGTCCTCCATTCTGCGGAAGAACATAGTAGTGGATATTGGGATACTTCTCCAAGTACGGCTTCAGCACTTCGGCAGTGTTATCGGTGCTGCAGTCGTCCACAATCTGAACCTCCCAGTCTGTAACCGTCTGGGCAATCACAGAATCAAGCGATTGCAAGATAAACTTGCCGCAGTTGTAAGTCGGCATAATCACACTAACCAGCATTCTATCGTTCCTCTCCGCATATCAAAGATTACAGCCCAGACTCAATCTCAAGGAGTCTGAGCCGTTTATTCCTTATAAAGCTCTACTAATCGTCCTCAGCAGCGTGATCTACACACTGCTGCTAAAACGTTTTGCTCACTCCTGCCCCATCGCCGTAGTCGCACCTTCCGCTACGCCCTCGGTAGACTCCGGCATGAACAAAATTTTGACGGTTGCCAACATGATCTTCAGATCCTCGATCAGGCTGGGATGGGCAATATACATCAAATCCATCTGGAGCTTATCGTAGGGGGTGGTGTTGTACTTGCCATACACCTGCGCATAACCGGTCAGACCGGCTTTTGCCTGCAGGCGCAGCGCAAACTCCGGCATCTCCTCGCAGTACTGTGCAGCGATCTCCGGGCGCTCCGGACGAGGGCCCACAACAGACAAGTCACCCTTCAGGATGTTCAGCAGCTGGGGCAGCTCATCCAGACGGCAGGCGCGGATAATGTGACCGACCTTTGTAATACGGTCATCCTTGTCGCCGGTGGAGAGACGTGCCACGCCATCCTTTTCTGCATCCACGCGCATGGAGCGGAACTTCAAAATTTCGAACTGCTTGCCATCCTTGGTCAAGCGCACCTGTTTATAGAAGGCAGGACCACCATCGGACTTGACCGCAATGGCTGTGATCAGGAACAACGGGCTCAAGATGATCAGTGCCAGCAGTGAGATCACAATGTCCATCGCGCGTTTAACGAACAAGAATTCCGGGCTTGCCATGTAACGACCGACGCGCAGCATCGGCAGATGGAACATATGCATCGGCCAAGCGCCACTCATGATAACGTCGCCAACACGGGGGATGACAAACATATTGATGCCCTTCCCTACGCAGTGCTTCAGGATAATGTTTCGTTCATGGCTGTGAACACCACTGACAAAAACAGTCTCCATGCCGTCCAGAATGCTCAGGTCTGCCAGACATTCCGACACGCTCAGGGTGACCTGCACATCGTATTTCTGACTCAAGCCGTACTCGTTGATGAGCTTTTCCATGCCATGTCGCACATCGTAGACCACAGCGGTCTTCTGCGGCGGAAAGGTCGTATAGTACCATTTATGTGCGCAGGATGCCCAGATCGCAGCCATCACCAGCTGCCCTACAATTGCCGCAACACCCGGCAACAGATTGCAGAGCTTTGCCGACATCAAGCAGATCACGATGTACAAAATACCATCGGTTGCCATAGCGCCAAGGATCTGGCCATACACCAGCTCCGAGACCCGCTGCATGGACATCCAGAACGCATCGTAGACCTTACCCAGTGCAATGTACAGGATAAAAAACAGACCTAATATCGCAAAATGACCCTTCCATGCCAGATTAGCATAGGTCTGGTGCGAGTAGTACAGGAACCAGCAGGCCGCAAACGGAAGTTCAATCATTAGAACATTCAGAATCTTCACGACCCGCAACATCACATCATGCTGAAATTTTGACATAATCCCCCAATAACTCCTTTAGCTTTTCTTTTTGCACTTCACTCATCTTTTTCCGACCAACCTTGCAGCAGTCGCTTTCTGGGCACATACCTATCGGCTTAACCAGCCTTGTCCGGTCTGGTGAAAATCAGTTCATTTTGCTCCTGTGCGCCTACAGCACGTTTCCGGCTCTCCCACCGCATCCCGATTTCATCCAGCTTTGCGATTCGCTCCTCTGTCAAAACAGCGCAGCTTTTTTCAGGATTCTGGCGGGTGTACCGCTGCCGCTTGACCCAAGTTCCGAGGTTGTAACCGCCCGGTGACACATAATCTGCCGGGACGTTCAGGTTGCCGTGGGCATCAAAGTAGCGCTTCGCTTCCTGATACCCTTCGTTCCACTGGCGGTCATTGCGGTTGCCCCAGTACATCCCGATTCTGGTAAGCCGCTCGACCTGTTCGTCCGTCAGCTTTCCTTTCGGGTGCGCCCATTGCTGGCTTGCGACCCATTGTCCCAGCCGTTCACCAGCCGCTGTCACATAGGAACGTGGGATATTCAGGTTGCCGTTTTCCTCATAGTAGGCGGCAGCCAGCGCATAAGCCTTTTCCCACTTGGCATCGAAAATGTTCCACACCATGCCGAGCTGATCAAGCTGTGCAATGCGCTCTTCTTTCAAGCGGCCATTGAGCTTCTGCTGCCGGGTCTTGATGATCCACTGTCCCAAAGGGTAGCCGTCCGGGTCGGTGTATTTGCCGGGCACCATCAGGTTTCCGTAGGTATCGTGGTATTTTTTTGCCACCTCAAAACCGCGCTGCCACGCAATTTCCTTCCGGTTGCCCCAGACCATGCCGATGCTGTCCAGCCGTGCGATCTGCTGCTCGGTCAGATTGCCTTGGATCTGCCCCTCGCGCACCCGGCGCTGAGTCACCAGCCACACACCAAGGCTCAGACCGCCGGGCGTGGTGTACAGTTTCGGGACGTTCAGGTTGCCGTGTTCCGCATAGTAGATGCTGGCCTCAGAGAAATAGTGCTCCCAACCGGAAGAAAGGCTTGCCTGTAGCTGCTCGAACAGCACCCGGCAATCGTGCACCTGCTCGATGACCTCGAACCGCTCGGTCACGATCTTATCGCCCTCGCCGTTGGCATAGAGCCGATGAACCGCCTCCTGCATCTCACTTTGCAGACCGGATATACTGGTCAAGCCCTCGAAATTGTTGACCACATCCAGAATCAGCGGGGCTGCGGTGTCCCCGGCGGTCAGGGCGCGGCCGATCTGCTGCTTGTAAATAATGGGCGAAATCGTTGGACGGAACAGAATCACGCCAGAAATCCCCTCTACATGGACGCCCTCGTTGAGCATATCGATGCAGAACAGCAGCTTCAGACGGTTGGTCGTATCCGTCTTGAAATCCGCAAAGGCCTTGTCGGTGTTGGGGTCATCCGAATAGGCCTCATACACCACTACGTCCGGGTTGACCCCGGCGAACCACTCCGGGACATGGGATACCATCTCGTCCATGTGCTCCTTGTTGGCGCAGAACACGATGTACTTACCGGACTTATTTGTGATATGATGGGCAAATACTTTATCCAGGCCGTCTGCCTGCTCCAGTGCGCGGCGCAGTGCGTCCAGATATTTCTGATTCACATCCTGAATGCCCGGTGCCCGCAGGTTATCCACCCGTGCCTGATACTTTGCAAGGGCTTTCTGATACTGATAAACCGTGGTCACATATTTCGGGGTAGGCAAAATGCCCCTGACGACTGCTTCGCCAAGGGTCATGTTGCTCGCAACACGGCTATCAAAAAGCTCTTCGGCCATATCTCGGTTATTATCCAGATATCGGATGTTTGTTGCCGTCAGCCCCAGAAGCTTTGCATCCGGGCATAACTTTAATAAAGCCACCGTGCTTTCGCCCCAACATTCAGCACCGGCACGGTGGAATTCATCGAGTATAATATAGGCAGGCTTCTGCGCTGCTATTTCGTCCAGCTGCGCCTGCGTGCAGCACATCAGTTTGGCATAGGTATAAAAGTGAACGTTTGCCAACGGAAAATCCGGGTCGTTCCTTTTCAGGCTCTCCAGCTGGGTCTTAAAGATATATTCACTGGGAGAAAGCCAGATTACGACCTTCTCTGGGTTGTCCTCGATCAGCTTGAACGCAATATAGCTCTTTCCAGTGCCGGTGGGATGGACAATGGCGGCTTTGCCATACCGGTCCATCATCCGGACTGCCGCATGATATGCTTTTTCATTGTGCTCAAACAGACATAATGCCACCTTGTTCACCCCTTTCCGCAACAAAGGGGTATCCTTCACAGTGATAATGGAGGATACCGATCTTTCGACATCGTTGTTTGAATTCTTCTCTTATTTTATCATGGTTATATCTGGGAATCAATAGAAATCCTTACAAATGCATCCCACCTGACCTTAGAAAAAACCTCGCAGAAGCTGAAAGTTTTTTGCGCATTGCCCAGTTCTGCATGAAAAATCCAGCAAAAAACGAAGGTGGACAGAATAAGTGGTCAGAAGGGTGTCCAAGACGCAGGAGGAAACAGAAATGGCACGACGGGGAGAAAACATTCACAAACGCAAGGATGGCCGGTGGGAAGGCCGCTACATCAAAGCGCGTACACCGGAGGGGAAAATCCAGTGGGGCTACGTCTATGGCACGGTCTATGCTGAGGTCAAACGTGTGCTGATTCAAAAGAAAGCAGAGGCAGGCTTCTACAATCTAAAGAGAACCGACCTGACCTTTGAAGCACTGGCTGAGGTATGGCTGCACTCCCAGCGGAATGCAGTAAAAGAATCCACCTATGCGCATTACTCGTACACGCTGCACAAATATCTTCTTCCGGTTTTGAGTAAAGTGCCAGTCGCATCCCTTGAGGAAAGTTTTCTGGAACAGGCTATGCAGCAGATCATTGCGCCGATAGATGCCGCACACAAGCCGCTGGGGAACTCCTCTGCCCGGGAATGCCTCTCGATGCTGCGCCGCATCTGCAAATATGCCGCGCACTTGCGCCTGATCCGTCCGATGGAGCTGGAAGTAGCGCTGCCAAAAGCCATCGACAAAATTTCTGTACCCCTCTCCCCGGCGGAACAGCAGCGGCTTTATCAGTATGTACAGGAGAACCCAACGCCCCGCAAAATTGGCTTATTATTAGGGGTGGAATTGGGGCTGCGTATTGGCGAGATTTGCGGCTTACAGTGGGGCGATTTCGACCTGAAACTCGGAACGCTGAAAATCAACCGGACGGTCTGCCGAATTTCCTGTGAAAATGGGCATACAAAGGTGGTCATCCAAACGCCTAAAACCCGCACCTCCCGCCGGGAAATTCCAATCCCAAAGCAGCTGCTTATTATGCTGAAAAAGCTGCGCGGATGTGTCAGCAATGCTGCATGGTTTCTGTCCGGCAACGAGTCCAAGCCCACCGAGCCCCGCTGCTACCGGAAAAGCATCAAAGCATATCTGAAACAGGCAACTGTCCGGCAGGTACGTCCGCACGCGCTGCGCCATACCTTTGCAACGACCTGTCTGCAGGCGGGGTGCGATGTAAAGACCCTCAGCGAATTGTTAGGACACGCTAACGCCAGCATCACCTTGCAGCGCTATGTGCACTCTGACCTGACCCGAAAGCGCCGGGAGATGAACCGAATTTTCTCCCATCAGGTGTCCATGAGGGGTAGGAACACGCTAAATATGACGTAGTGTCGCATGATTTCTTTGCCATTCCTCCATTATCACTATGGAGGATACTTTTTTTGTTAAATACATTCTTTGCAATTACGCGGTCACACATTCTCTGTATCATAAAATACTTTTGCAGCATACACAGATGCGTATGCATAGCTGCACGGATTTCTGTAACATCATAGTGAGGTGAACTTCATCACGACTGTAAAAGATGCCGTTGCCAAATGCTTTGAACAGTTCTACGACCAGCGGGAGATACATCCCAACGAGTTAGCAACCCACGCCGGTGCATATTCCAAAATCGATTTATTGTTTAACACATAAACATAAATATATTTTTATTCTACAAACTGCACCTCTTGCGAACACAAAAAACGCGTGTTATACTGAAACCATCAAAAAACATTGGAGGTGTCTACTATGCCCCGTCCCAAAGGAAGCAAGAACAAGACCAAGACCGTAAAAGCAACCGTTGACTTTGCTGCACAGATTGCCGAAAAGCAGTCCGCAAAGGAAGCCGCTGCTGCTGAAATCGCATCCATCACCGCTAATATCGATGCGCTGAAAGCTGACCTGAAAACCAAGAAGGCAGCGCTGAAATCCATCGACAAGGAAATCGCCAGAATTGAAGCCAAAAAGATCAAAGCTGAAACCAAAGCTGCGGAATCTGCAAAGAAAGCCGAAGCAGAGGACGTGCTGAAAAAGCTGCTGGCAAGCGGCGTGAGCGCAGACGATATCCTCGCAAAGCTGAAGTGATCTGAAAATTTCTGACGCAGTAGTCGATGAGATCATCTATGTCGCAAGCAGTGCAACTTGGTACCAACTTGCGATTTTTGAATCGGATTTTTCAAAATCCAAATTCAAAATGCTTGTTGGGCTGTGCCCAAACCCCTTGTGTTCTGCATCCGGTGGATGCAGGCTGCGCATTTTTGCAAAATGCTTTTTAATCTGAGTGCCGATGCCTGTGGTATCGGCACTTTTTGCACAGATAGATTCCCGGAAGCAGATAATAGTACTATGCAGCACATCCGGGATTGTGCTATACTTGATTTACACAAACCTGTTTGTCCTAAAAAGTTGGAGGTGTTCATGGCAACACGAACCATTTGTTTTCCCATATCCGGCTACCCCTATTGCAAAGAACAGCCGGTGACATTCACATGGATAAAAGGTAGCAAGCGGCAGAATATCCGTGCCGTCCATGATGCCGTCCATACGACAGACCCGGATGTTTCCATTCTGGAAGTCAGCTCCGCATCCGTTCAGCCGGAGGGTGAGGCTGTTTCTTCTCTGCGGCTTCTGCTGCGTCTGGATTCTGTTGCGCAGGATGTGCCCATCAGCACGGTTTTTGAAGCCGCCAAGGTATTTGAACATGGTGGGCCATTCGCTGACCTTCTGACCTGTGAGCCATCCAAAGTCCATAAGGACACTCGGCTGCGAACCAATGGAAAGCTGCTGCGCTACTCTCTGGAAGGAAGTGAGTATCCGGCAGAGCCATACCCAGATTCATTTTTCGAGTGGCTCTACTGCCGTGCGTTGAAGCAGTTCCCGGAAAAGGCTGCGCAGCTGAGCAGATATCATGCCTTTTCCGATATTGCTGCCGCAGCGGATTCTAAAAAGTATTATGGCGATTCCTCACGGGCGGCTGCAATCTATGTAGGACTTGCAGCGGCAGGAAAACTTCCGTGCATCGATTCCTATGAATCATTCATTGCGGAAGTTTACACGGAGCCAAAGCCCTTGCCCAAGTCTGGAAAATCTGAGACTGCTTCAAAAAAGACACCCGAGGTTTCCGCACCGGCAAAGGAGATTCCTGCAGACGAATCGCCGCAGTCCGATAATGCAAATATTCCGGACGGTGCGCAGATGGAACATATCCTTGAACTGCCCAAAGCGACCTGTCTGCTTCTCTCTTTGGCAAAAAATGCTGGTCTTTCTGCAAATAATTCCAGTGAGCTGGCGTATAAGGGAAAGGAATTTTTTCTTGACGCTTATCAGAAAGCACTAAAAAACAAAACGCTCCAAATCAATGTTCATAAGAACAAGATCACTTTTCCGATGGAAGAGCATGACAGCGGATTTCATGCGGTCGGAGTACTGACCCGTTCGCCTGCTTGGGAATACGGATGGAAGTTCAACTATCTGGCCGAGAATACACCCGGAGCAGAAAAGCCCGAAGTCAAAGCAAAAATCCAGAAGCCTTTGACCGCATTGGAGCATCTGGAACGCTGTGGGTATAAAATCGTTCAGCAGGTCGTGCCGGAAAAACTCCCACCGATTGCCGTTCAGCGGATGGCATGGAAAACAGGCGAGGCTCTTTGCGACCCGGTGGTGGTGGATTTCTTGCAGTTTATCCGAACACATATGCAGAGCGACGGTTCTTTTTCGTTCCGTATCCCAAAGGGTGCGTCCAAAAAATCGTTTGCCACACTTTCAGAGATTGCTCAGACGTGGGACAAAATGGGACTTTTTGCATCCATTGTGATTTACCCGCAGAATATCGTCTATGAACTTGCACAAAATGAAACCGTCCGGCATTTTTTGAGCGGAAAGTGGCTGGAGCTTTTTGTAGAGCATCAGGTTCAGCAGATCCTGAACCGCTATCGGGAGGAGCAGGGCGCAGAAGTTTCGGTTTGCTCCAATGTGGTTCTTGCAGAAACGGCATCCGCAGGGAGCACGCATGAGCTGGATGTCGTGTTCTCCATCAATGGAAAATTTTTCTGGGTAGAAGCCAAATCCTCCAGCCGAAGCATTGATTATGGAAAATATGCTTCTCTGTGCGAAAAGCTGAACGTGACACCAGAAAGCTTGCTTTTGGTCAACAGCGATTTGTCCGTGGAAGAGTGCGAAGGTGTTTCTTATTTCTGGAATTACCGCGTTGCAAATTGTGCAACCATCACACAGGAACTGGAAAGCATGATCGCTAAACAAATTGAAAGCACCGGGAATACTGCTCCGAGTACAGACTGAGCAATAATCAAAAAAGACCCTGAGAACCCTGCCGGATAAGCGGCAAAGTTCTCAGGGTCTTATTGTTTATCAGGCTGCACAAAGCTTGCAGCCCGATGTTGTGGTGTATGACAGAGCAGCCCCCACAGCACAGCAAAACCGGCATTTTTCATAAACATTCATAGCATCGCTGTTTTTTATTTTTAGAGGCGTGAAAGTGTTTTTGAGTATAATAGAATCGTCCCCGGGGGGACATCGGCCGGGAATAGCAAAACAGAAAGGACGTTGCCTATGAGCAAAGATAAATTTCTCGCAGCCTTGCGGCTGCTGCTGTGCATCGTGCTTTGCATGATCGTAGGGGCTCTCATGGTGTGGTTCCTCACATTGAGCGGGCTGGCAGAGCACGCTGGAACAGCAATTGCATTTATCCGCTCGTTCCCTGGGCACCTCGAAGATGTTGCCGAGGTAATGACCGGCGCGCTTTGCATGGCTCTTGTAGGCGGGATGATATGGGAACTGGTGGTGCACTGGAGGGACCTGCTGGCACTGCTGGATGGTCTGTTTGCGATGGTGGGAGCGCTTGTCAGGATCTTCGATCTGGTCAGCGACGATCCCGGGGAGATTTTTGACAAAAAAAAGACCAAACCACAAGATACAAAAAAAGACAGCAAACCGCCTGAAATCGATCTTTGTGCGGACATTGATGAACTTGCAGACACAATTTTGACAGAGGAGGCATCATAAAAAAATGAAGCTTGAAAAAAAGGGACCCAAACCCGGTATGAGGACTGAGACCCGCCTGTGGGTGCTCTCGTTCGTGTTTGTGCTGGCATCGTTTCTCTCTTGGCTTTCCACCCAAAAAGGCATGGTCACGCTGTTTTTCGTGGGTCAGGCCGGGCTAGCGCTTCTGGCATCCGCTGTCGTTCAGATCACGGAAATCGTTTTCAGCGGCCGCTGGAAAAGCTTCAGCTTTTGGCTGGCATTTCTGATTTCGGTCAGCCTCTCTTCTTTCCAATTTGTGGAAACTTCCTACCCCGCCGGGCAGTTCAGAGAAGTAGCTGAAACCGGCGTAAACCATATCTACACAGAGCTTCTGCCTAAAGTCCAGAAAGAATCCGCCACCCAGCTGGATGACCTGCGCACGACAGTTTTTTCCGAGCTGGACGCATTGGAAGCCGCCGCCGCGGATGCCGAAGGGGCGGAAAGCAGCGGAAATATTTTTACTACAACAGATGCGGAGGATCTCAAGTCCCGGTATGCACAGCAGACAAGCCGTTACCCCAAAGGGTATGAAAACGACATCATGTTCCAGAATCTCCTTACGGCGGCAGCGCTGGTGCACAGCGGAGACACCCAGAACGCCCGACTGCTTATCGAGCAAAGCGTTAGCGCACTGGATGAGCTGGTCGATATTGCAGCCACAGGCAAACAAAAAGCCTTCTACCGTGATATCAGAACCGATTTCAATGTCCTTTTGGTCACTCTGGGTGTACAGGAAAATACCGGCGCAGCAGCGGTGAGCGCCGGTGCCAAGGCGATGCGCAGTGCACTGATGCAGGGCACACTGGACACCGCTGCCTTGCGTGCGGATGCGGACACCCTTGTGGCACAAGCCATGGCAGTGGAGCTTCCCATTGATACCGCGAAATTGGCCATTTTACGCGACAGCGTGCTGGATTTTGCAGCCTTGGTCGAGCTGAACACCAGCCTGAAGGAACATCAGGCGGAACAGCCTGCGCTTGCGCAGCGCCTTGCCGCCGCCGGTGCAGCGGAGGATGACCAGCAGGCGCTGGAAGGGGTGCAGACTGTATGGCGCGAGGAGCTGGAAGCGCTCCGCGCTGAGATCGCTGCCTCTCCGCTTTCGAACCACGAGGATCTGACAACGCTGGATAAAATGACCAGCGTCTATCTCCAAAAAGAGCGCAATTCCATCCAGACAACGTGGGCTGTGCTGCACATCCAGCAGGTTGGTATCAGGAACGCTCTGCCCGCCATCGGTTCCATCTTACTTGCTGCCCTACTCGACCTCTCTGCCAGTGCAGCTTTTGAAAGTGCAAAAGAGCTGCGCCGGCAGCGTGCCAAGGAGAGATTTTTTGAAGGCACACAACCAAAAACGCTATACTAGGATCATAGGATCATCGGAGATCCTCTAAATTCATCATATAGGAGAGAAAAGCATGTTTACGATCGTAATTTTTTTGCTGGTCCTGGCAGCAGCTTTGGCGGCGTTGATGCTCATTCTTGATAAGGCTTCAATCAATGATGCGATCGACCGCCTCACCCGTCCCGCCACGCGTAATTATCGTAGTAAAAAGTGAAAGGAGCAAACCCTATGGAACTGTTTTCGGTGTTGGCCGCCTTTTTGGTAAGTCTTGCGGCTATGCTTTTTCTGCTCGCTCGCTCTGGGCGCATTCGTATCAAGCGGCCCTCTTCCCATCATGACCGGGAAGACTGGGAGGATGAGGCGGCCACCGTTGGGGCGGAAAGTATCGTTCTCCGTCAGATATCTATCGCCAGTCAGCACGCAACCACCGTCGCAACGCATCTCGTCCCTCTCCCTGTGAAGGAGGGTTCCTACACCGCCATCATCCCGCCCCGAGGGAAGGCTGACCCTGAGGCAACCGCAGTGGTCACCCTGAGCAAAACGCCCACCATCGCCACGGTCAGCCATGACGAACCCCTCATGATCTACAAGGGGCGTAATCAAACCTACTACATCAAAGTTAACCCCGAGAACCTGAACAAAAGCCGTTTTCGCGGAGAGATCGTCGATGAATTACCTCTTGCTGATGTCCTTTCCGCTAAGGGCAGCTATCAGCCCTTCTTCCTTGGAAAAGAAGCCCTGCTTTTCCAACGCCGCGAGAAGAAGCCGGAGGAAACTACCGGGACTGTGATTCTCGACGACGATACATCTAATAACAAAAAGCAGGCTGCCTTTGAGCGTCCCGCGAAAAAACACAATTTCAAGAATTAGAGAGGAGGGATAAAAGGTGGAAAATATTTCCTACAAGGTCGCCCTTGGACAGCGCCGTATTTTCAGTAGGGAAGGGGCAAAAAGGCTGGTGCCATGTATCACTGCCGTGGTCATTGCGTGGGTCATCAGGGTGCTTCTCACGCTCAAGGCACAGGATGCTGCTGCCGCACAGGCTGCAACGCAGTTCTGGGTGCCGCCCTGCCTCAGCATCGCGGCCATGGTGTTCTGTGTCGGTGTCGGTGCTGAACCGCTCATCGTTTTGTTCACCACATTTCTGGCAAATATCGGCATCACATGCCAACTGCTGCTGGATGCCAACACAGCAAAAAGCCTGATGGCTGGTTATATTTTGGGCTTTGCAGCCTCTTTGATCTGTCTGGGCGCAATCCAGTTCATTTCTCATTGCAGCAAGGCCGTTGTAGAGGCTGCCTCCCTTGTGGTATGTTTCGTCATTTTCGCCGCTGCAATGCTGAGTCCGGCGGTAAACGGCAGCCACATTGCCGTTCAGGTATTAGGTCGGTCCGTTCTGGTGGGTCAGCCGATGCTTCTGGTGGCTCTGGCCGGAGTAGCCGCAGCGATCAGCGACCGCGAAAGCAGTTCTGCCCAGCGGCTCTTGTCTGCCGCCGTAGTTGCCATCATCAATACGCTCTACTATATCGTGATGAATGAAATGGGCAGCGCACTCATTTTTGTCTTAGCTATTGCCGTTATGGTCATTGCCGCAAACGAGGTCGAACTGCTCGATCTGCTCCCTCTCGGCGTATTGGCAGGTGGAACGGCTTATCTCTCGTGGGGTGTACTTAAGATTTTTGGAACGAAGTTTCCGGGTTCGCTTTTTGGCAAGATCTGGAACAAGGTCACACAGCGTCTGGCGTATGTGGATATCCTTTCCAAGATGAATAACCTCTCCAGTGAGGAGCTGCTCGGGGCAGCCTACCAGCCCGTACAAGCAAAAAAATGCTTGCTCACCGCAAAGTTTATCGGTTCCTCTCCCTATCACGTCCACCTACCCGTACAGGCTACGGACTATGTGGCATGCGTGGTCGCCAATAGGCTGGGGGTTGCAGCAGTGCTGGTATTAGTCGTTTTGGTGTACATCATCTTTGCGCTTGGGCTTGTCAACAGTGGCCGCAGCAAAGGCTTCGTTAGTACGCTGGGGCTTGGATGTGCGGGAGCGCTGGCCGCTGCTGCGGTGCTGAACCTGTTAGGTGCAACCAATACCTTGCCGGCAGTCGGCGTCTCTATGCCCTTCGTCAGCGCCGGCACCACGAGCCTCGTTTCCAGTATGGTCATGACGGGCATTGTTGCTCACTCTTCGGTAAAACAAAAGGAGGAGAACCATGAAATTTGAAAAAAAGTTTAGTCGGCGCGCCTTTCTGGGTGCCGCAGTCGCTGGCGGCTTTGCTGTAAGCACCTGCCGCTTCCTTCAGCAGGCAGGGGTCATTCCCTCCTCTGAGAGTGAAAACATCGAAAACTGGCGGACTAAATTTACCAAGGAAGCGCAGCGCAGCCAGACCATCGAGGGCGCCATCGTAGACCGGAACGGTGAGCCCCTGACCGAGCCCGGCGACCCCGGCACCCCGGCCAAGGTACTGGATATCAGCTACGGTTCGCTCATCGGCCTGCGCACCGCAGGCGGCGAGCTGACAGGCTTGCGCCAGACCTATCAGGAGGAGTTGGTGTACAGTACCCTTCCCGGAAAAGGTGCAGGACGCACACTGCATTTGACCATTGACAGCGAATTGCAGAAGGTTGCTTACAGCCTGATTTCTGGTACTCGCGGTACCTGCGCGGTGATGAACGCGCGTACAGGCTCTATGCTGGCCTGTGCCACAAGTCGTGGTACGCTTGAGTTTGACGTAAACCATTACGCAGAGTTGTATGACGTTTATAAGCGTGAGCCAAACTTTTTTGCAGACCCTCTTGTTACCCCCATGGCTCCGGGCAGCGTCATGAAATTGATCACGGCGTCTGCTATGTTGAAAAACGGCGTAGATATGACATATTACGATGATGGGCCTTACCATGGAATCCGCAATTTCAATAAGAAAAGCTATGGAAAACTTGATTTAAACCGCGCGGTAGTTCATTCGTCCAACACATACTTCGCGCACGGCGCAGAAATGGTCGGTACATCAAACTTTTTGAAAGAAGCCGGACAGTGGGGCTTCGCGGACGCGGTTCCTGCTCCCACGGTGATCCCTTCTTACGAAGGGACGGCTCTGAAGTCCTCTCTCGGTCTCCAAGCAGATAGCAGCGAAGCAAACCTCCGCCAGATCGGCTTCGGCCAGGGCAGCGCCCTTGTGACGCCCATACAGGTCTTGCTTTGGTACGGTGCACTGGCTCTGAATAATGATGAAGCTGTTGGCGCTCCGCATATTGTCGATTACATCGAAGATCCCAATACTGTGGAGGATGCGAAATATATTGAGACAAGACCTGCCCTGCCTGCCATGTTTGCCGGATACGGCAAAACTCAAGAGACCCTGCGCGCGGCTTTTGCAGGCGCGGCCGAAGCTTATAAGTTGAAAAACGACAACTTAAAGGCAATTTATGGAAAAACCGGCACGGCGACCCAGCCCGACGGAAAAAACACGACACTGCTTGCGTTTTCCTTCATCACACAGCGTAAGGAAGCCTATGTAACCATTATCACCCGGAGCGATACCGACAAAACATCGGCCATTTTGAAGGAGCCGGCACGGGAACTTTTGAAACACACCTTGGAGGTGATTGAATGAAACTGAAGGTCAGCTGGGCTTCCAGCAGAAACCGGCGCAAAGAGAATCAGGATAATCTCTCCATCGGTGAACAGGCAGCCTTTCCGGAGGGCATCGAGGAGCGCCACATCAGCGGGCAGGTCCTGATGGATATCCGTGAGGATAATGAGGTGCCTTTTGCCGTAGCAGACGGCCTTGGGGGGTGCACCAACGGAAAATATGCCGCAGCCCGCTGTCTGGAAGTGCTGAGAGAGAGCTTTTACAGCTTTTATAATACCGCCACTGAAACCGAAGCAGAGGAACAGACGGCTCTCTGTGAACCGCTGCATACCTGTACAACGGGCGAGTCCCCGCTGCCAGTGCTGCGGCCGGTGAGCCAGCTGTTGCCGCTGCGCGCAGCTTCACTGCTTGAGTATGAAGAAGAAGCAGAACCTGCGCCGTCCCGGCTGATGGCGGCAGCCATGGAGGCGCGGGATGCGCTGGCAGAAACCTACCGCTATGTTGACGGGGGGTGTACGCTGTGTGCAGTCTCGGTGTGCGCAAACGGAGAGGTGGAATGGGTTTCGGCTGGCGATAGTGGCATCTGGTTGCTACACAACGGCAAATTTACTCTCATCAATCATCCGTTGGATAACCGCTATTATTTCCATAAAGCGCTTGGACTACCCGCGGATCCAAGAGAGAAAAACATTCTGTTGAATTATATGGGGGCGACTGACACAGAGCTTCACGCAGGACACTTCCGCCTCCAACACGGAGACACTCTCGTACTTTGCACAGATGGCGTGGATCTGAATCCGCTCAGCCGCTTTTTGTTAAAGCTAAAGGGCAGCGCTGACCAGCTGTGCGCCCTCAGCAATGCCAGCGACAATGCCACCGCAGTGCTTATCAGGTTCGTATAAAAGGAGTTTTTCTATGGCTGAGAGAAAATACTATACCGCCCCCGATGTGGCAGAACGAGCCATTCGAGGTTGTTGGCCGGAGCTCAACTTCAGGCTTGGAGAGCAGATCGGACACGGCGGCATGTCCGATGTATACAAACTGGCAGCCGGCGGCAGGGTCGAAGCGCTCAAGGTCACTAACAGCGCCGCCCGTGCGGACACGCCGGAATTGTTCGAAGACCTTTGCTGGCGAGGCGCCAATGAGCTGGAATACGCCCGCCGCATGTCTGAAGCGGGCTGCGGCGTGAAGGTTTATGACACGGCAGAATTTGCTCTTTCGGATTCGGATAGCAATCGCAGGCTGTTCCTCATCCGAATGGAATACCTTCAGTCGTTGCCTAAACACCTCGAACAACTTCAGGAGGCTGAACGCACTGCGACCGTGCTTGCCGCACTGGAGTCCGTCGCAAAAACCATCCAGAAAATGGAAAAAGAAAAGACGTTGCACCGGGATATCAAGCCGGAAAACATTCTTGTAAAAAACTGCGGTGCATCGCCGGAGTTTTTTCTGACAGATTTCGGGCTGGCCCGGCCGAATTATCTGGAAAGCAAAATGGATAATTTTTCCATCAGCGGGACAGGCTGCTACCGCGCCCCTGAGCTGCTGGAAGGCCGCGAAATTGTTGGCAACAAAAGCGACATATACAGCCTTGGGGTCAGCTTGTACAAGCTGCTGGTGCATAAAGGCAAGAAGCGGCTGCAATTCGACCCGCTTATCTTTGCTCATCAGGTCGATCAGTACAAGGACGTACCGGACGACATTCTGGAGGTCATCCTTGCTTTGACAAAGAACGACCCGCAGGAACGGCTCTCTCCCCAAAAGGCTTCCACGGCGCTGCACAGAGCGCTGTTGGTACATGACAAGGAACGATATGCCGCAGCGCTTAAAACCGCACTGTATGCTCTCCGCGGGCGTTGTGCCAATGCAAACGAACTGGTCAACAGTCTGCCGCGCGGCGCAGCCGCCACCTTGCTGGCGGCAGCAGCAGCCCTGCAGCACAAGGACGCCAAAACCGCGCGGCAGCTTCTCGCAGGAAGCGATCACCCCGCCTGTTGGTTCTACCTAGCTGGAGTTATTCCCGAGCAGGCGCAGAGCCTTCTCGAACGCGCTGCGCGGGCAGGCTACGCGCCAGCGCGTGCAGCCCTGCTGGGGCTGCCAAGGAACCCCCAAAAGCAGCTGGCAGCCCTGCGCGCCGCCTTGCAGCAACTGTAAAAGGAGATAGGAAATGTCAGGTCCTGCTTTGCCCTGGTCGAAGGGCGGTTATTACTATGCGTATCTCTCTTCCCAGGAATGTCATGAATATGAGTTGATCTACGGGAAGTTGATCGAAGATGAATTCGACGTGGTTCTGCCCTGCAAACTTTCTTCCGAGGAGATCACGCGCATCATCAACGCCCTCAAATATGACAAGCCAGAGCTTTTCTGGGTGGACTTCCGCCACACCCATGTTGGATCCACCGCACTGCGGTTTGAAGCGTTTTACAGCGGAGCAACGCTTGAGCGCTGCAAAAAGACAACATTGAACCGTATGGAAAGCATTCTGACCCGAAGCAAGCAGGCTGCCGGCACGACGGACCGTGAACGGGTCTGCTGGCTGCACGATGTGATCGCCGCTGAGACTGCTTATGGCTCCAGCAGCGCCAGCCCCTCTCACGATATTCGCGGCGCTGCCGGCGGCACCAGCGTATGTGAGGGCATCGCCCTGTGGTTCTCCGCGCTGGCTACTCGATTAGGCATACCCAACCGGGTGGTGCTGGCTGACTGCCGCAATGCAGGACGGCTGAACCATGCGTTTAATCAGGTCTGGCTGCCGGACGAAGGTTGGAGAACACTGTATATCGACGTTACCGCCGACCTGCGGCATGACATCCTTACACCACCTTCGCGGCTGCATATCGCACCTCCCGATGCTGCTATTTGGCAAGAGCAGGGGTATGCTCTGCTGCCGTCAAGCCAGATCCCGCGTGTATTCTCATTTTAAAAGAGAACTTGTAAGGGACTGTTGCGCAAAAACGCCGCAACAGTCCCTTCGCGCTTTATGCGGCGTTTTTTTGGTGCTGGCAGCACAAATATGGTATCATAAAGCCGAAAGCTGCACATCCAGTCAAGGAGGAGGAAAATGAGCAAAAAGGAAAAGCGCGTAACGCTCATCCGTTTTGACCAGCGGCGGATACGCAGGCTGCGGCCACTGGCAAGGCTGGTCAGTGGGCTGCTGCCGTGGTGCGGTCCGCTCTCGCTGCTGGCAGGCTGCACCGCCATGGCGCTGGCGAGACTGTCGCTGCGGCAGCTGCTCTTAGAGCTCTGTATGACAGAACTGCTGGTGGCGCTGGCACTGGCGCTGCCTGGGATCGCTTTGCATGAGATCGGCCACATGGTTGCAGCCATAGCCGATGGGTGTGCCGTGGACGAAGTTGGGATCTACGTCTGCGGCTGGCGGGTGACCAGTGCCTATGTAAGCATGGATAGACACCATAACGACCGCTCAGGGGTGCAACAGGCGTTGGCGGGAGTACGCGCAGAGAGTCTTTACGCGGGCGTACTACTGCTTTTGAGCACAGTATGGAACCGCCCTGTTTTCGTTGCAACGAGCGTATGCCACATTTTCTCCATCACGGAACAACTGCTTCCGCTCGCGCAGCATGACGGCGAAGCGGCACTGTCGGCACGGCTCGGGGTGGAAAGTATTGCCGCTCTGGCAAAGATCACCTTTGCACAGCCTGTCCGCTGGCGGCAGCTGCTGCACCGGGGTGCAGACGGGCGGCGAGCGCTGGTGCTGCTGGCGCTGGTGCGCTGGGCAGGCTTCCTTGCGATACTGTTCGTCGTGTTGTTTGCCGTATTTCAGGTTCTGGTACTGTTTCTGTGTTGAGCGCGGCCTGATATCATTACTCCCGCTTTTCAGCGTCATCGCATTTTTGTACGGTTTCTTTTCGTTGTATCTGTTATATTTTTTCAAGCAGTTTTAATTGCCAACCGCAAGTTTTGCAAAAATATTTTCGAAATCCTGTTAATTTTACGCAGATGGCGTTCCACAACACGAGCGACGACCTGCCGTAGCAAAAGAAAGCTGCCGCACTGCTTTTTGTGCGGCAGCTTCTGCTTTTTCTCTGCTGCGCCCCTGCGTGCGCCGACAGTTCCGTTCCGCCTTATTCTGCCCCCGCAAAAGGCCGTTTTTGCCCGCCGTATTTGTGGCCGCAGTGCTGCCCGGCTTTCCCGGGAATGGCTGCCTGTTTTGCCGAAAGGTCGTACTATACCCGAGAAAAAAGCATCAGAACACCGCTCCGGGCATTTATTCTACTGTTTCCTCCCGTTTTTACAATGTTTTTTATAAAAAAGTCTTTACAAATGAATTTTAAAAACTTATTATATGATTATAAGTTCAACTTCTTTACGCAAACATTTTCGTTCCGATTCGTATGGGGCAGCGAGGTCTGCGCTTTCCGCGCCGCTTCTGCCTTGCGATAGATCATTGGAGCCCGCCGGTGCAGCCCCGCTGCATCAGATCAAATACAGAAGGAAGGTTATGTATTATGCCTGAAAAGAAAGTTTCTGCTCCTGCAGCCGAAGCTCCGGCTGCAGAGGGCAAGACCCGCAAATCCACCAAGGCTCCCGCCCGCCGCGGCCGCCCGCCGCTGGCACCCGAGTTGTATGTAGAGATGGGCGGTGAGCAGTACAACATCACCGACATCATCGACCGCGCCAAGGCAGACTACCGCACCACCCACAAGGTCGGCGTGCAGTCCTGCAAGGTGTACGTCAAGCCCGAGGAGGGCGCAGCTTACTACGTCATCAACAAATTCTCCGGTAAGCTGGAACTGTAATTTTTTCACAGAGACGCAGGCAGCACCGCACTGCTGCCGCGCCCGCCATTCCCACATAAGGCTCCATCAAAAAAAGACACCGCACAGCTGTGCGGTGTCTTTTTTATAGGCAGCAGTCGCTCAGAACCCCAGCATCCGCCAAAGGGACTTACGCTCTTCGGCCGGATCCGGGTCCGGGATCTCGAACACATAGCGCTCGGTGGCGTTGATGACAGTGGTGTTGCCGCGGGTGCACACCCGGGGCAGCTTTGCATCATAATTCAGGTGTATGTGCCCGTGGATGAACCATTTAGGCTGATACTCGTCCAGAATCTCGTTGAAGCACTCAAAGCCCCTGTGGGCACGGTCGTCCCCATCGTTCAGCCCTTTTGCCGGGGCGTGGGTCAGCAGCAGATCGATGCCGCCCCTTTTGTGCGCCTGATGCTCCAGCTTGTGCACACGGCGGCGCATGGCCTTCTCGGTGTACTGGTAGGTGTCCTCTTTATTATAGCGCTGACAGCCCCCCAGCCCCATGATGCGCAGACCCTTCCATATGTACACCTGATCGTCCACGCAGATGCAGCCGCCGGGTTCACCCTGAGTCTGGTAGCTGCCGTCGTGGTTGCCGTGC
>ENA-ORCM01001298-ORCM01001298.1-human-gut-metagenome-genome-assembly--contig:-NODE-1298-length-21431-cov-3.614967_pt1 | contig 21431 bp, 20 predicted proteins | sample MGYA00242906_ERZ507928 | MGnify/ENA primary metagenome ERZ507928 (study PRJEB26167, sample SAMN06115497) | human gut metagenome | host: Homo sapiens | place: China:Shanxi | collected 2015-05-07...
TGATGAGGAGGCATTAATCGATAAAATTTTGGCGCGTTTTGATTTGGAAAATAAACTTTTGAATAAAGAGGAATTATTGCGCGACATCGCGCCGTCGCATGAGAGCGCGCCCGAAATCCCCGTAATTTCCGCATCTGAAAAAACTGCTGAAACGGCAGCCGTTTCAGCGGAAACGCTCAGCCCGTATTCGTTCTTCACGCGCTCGCGCTCAAGATAAGCCACAAGGCAGTGGTATACGTTCAGGGAATGCCGCAGAAGTCCGCCTTCAAACGCATTATGATATCGCGTGCTGGCGGGCGCGGTGAAGAAATCGCTGCGGTTTTCGAGAAAGTCCAGCAGCTTGTCTGAGCCTTCCCTGGTGATGTTTTCCTTGAAAATAGAAATAAATTCTTCCTTATCAGTCATTAGTCCCTCCGTATGTCAGGATCAGTTATAGCCGGTGTAGCGGACTCGCTTGCGCGTGATGGTCAGCGTCTCCGGGTCGAATGTGTATTCGTACTGCTTTACGGTGTATTCTCCGTATTCCTTCGCAACTATCCGCTGAATCATCAGACCTGCCGATTCCGGCTCAAGGTGGGTGCCGTAGGGCGCCACTTCCTTCCCGTTTTCGTATACCGCAACTTCAGTCAGCTTAGCGCCGGATACCGCGAAATATCTCGCGTACTGCGGAACCTCTGCTTCGTTTATCATGTGAAAATCAAGCTGTATCAGGTCGGGGTATTCTTTCGCGCTGAAGTCGCGCATGTTTGAGATAAGCTCGCAGCCGTAGGTGAGATCCTGGAGCACGCTTTCAAATATCAGGAATCTGTCGTCCCGCGGGACGTTTATTTTCAGCGTGTCGATTATTTCGCCCTGTTTCAGAAGATCAAGCCGGAAATCCCCGTAGAGAGCGCCGTTTATGTAGGTGGTCTCAAGTTCGGGGGCTTCGGTGGTCTCGACGAGTTTAATGCAGGATATCTCGACGGTGTAGTAATCTCCCTCGGAATATACGTTCATTATAGAGTATGAAAGCCGGCTTCCCTCTATTCTCGGGGACTGCACAGCCGCCGGGATAACATCGTCCGGGGCAAGAGGCTCGGGCGGTGCGGTGGTAGTATGCGGAGTGGTTTCCGTGACCGGAGCGGTGGTCTGGCTCGAAGAAGCAGTCGCAGAAACTGCATTATCAACGCTTCCCATGTTCTCAAGAGCGCAGCCGCAGGACGTCCCGGCTATCGCTGCCATCAATGCGGCGGCTGACAGGGATCTGATTATTGTATTTGCTTTCACGGTATCACTCCTTTCCTTCTGCTGATATACATTATATAAAAAAAACCGGAAAAAATCAAGGTGTTTTCGGAGACACTTTGTAAAACATACCTTTTCCAGAGATAAAATGTGGAACTTCATCGTATTACGGCGCTGATCGCTGCGGCGATACAGTCCGCCCAGATAAGCGACTGCACGTCCTCGTCAGACGGCGCGGCAAGAAACCGCTGATGCGCCTGATCTCCGGTAATGCTGCTGAGAAGCGCGGCGGAGGGTACTCCGACAGCTATTACGGGGATCCCGGCGGAGCGTTCTGAAAGCCCCCTGCGCGGAGCCGCCGCCCCGGATCCCGGCGTTATACCTGCGTCGGTGAGCTGAACGGTGCGGTACAGCCTCCCGGGTTCGTCGCAGCAGAGGGAATCCACGGCGATGATCGCACAGGCTCCCATCTCCCGGGCGGCGGAGCGGACCAGTGCGGCGGTTTCTATTCCGGTGTGCAGCGCAACGTCGGTTTCTATCGCGGCGAGGGAGTAGCGCTTTCCCGACTTCGCGGACAGCCGCCGGACGGTCAGCGCGCCGAGCCGGTCGCGGGTGATGTCGGGATTTCCAAGCCCGGCGGCAAGTATCCTGCCAGTCGGCGGCAGGAGCTGCTCTAGTGCGCGTTTCAGCAGCGCGGGGAGCGCGTTCCCGGCGGGGTCGCCCTCAAGTGTGATGTACCGCCCGGGGCGTCTTGATATAGTTCGCGCGGCGGAGTTCGAAATCCGGATATCTGTTATCTTCACGCCGCCGATGGTGCGGCTCACGCAGCGCGTGCCGGACGTTCCGGCGGGGATATGCGCGGATTCAACTGCGAGGTCGGAGTGTTTCATTACGGTTCCTTTCTGCGGGTATTACGAATGGTTCTCGGCATATTTTTAGCAGTCTAAAGCAAAATAATACGCAAACACAAAAAAACATTGCATTTTTGACCGGAATGCTGTATAATAGAAAATAAATAAATCTCTCCAGGAGGAAAACAGTTATGAAACTTGTTTTTGCGATAGTAAACAATGACGATAGTCACTCAGTATCCTCGGCGCTGACCCAGGGCGGATTTCAGGCGACAAAGCTTGCGTCCACCGGCGGATTCCTTATGGCGGGAAACACCACGTTCATGATATGCTCTGAGGACGGCAAGGTTGACGATGTTATACAGATCATCAGCAAGCACAGCCACAAGCGCAAGCAGTTCGTGCCGAATTCCGCAAGCTATGGCATGAGCAACTATACAAGCTTCCCTGTTGAGGTATCTGTTGGCGGAGCTACCATCTTCGTTACGAATATCGAGAGATTCGAGAAGGTATAATGAAGCTTTACGGAAAAGCGCCGCTTACCGAGCTTCTGACCTCCACGGCGGCGGAGAACCGCCTGCCCCACGCGATCCTGCTAACAGGCGAGTCAGGAAGCGGCAGGCGCACGACCGCGAAGTATATCGCGAAGCTGTTCATGTGCGGAGCACCGCCCTGCGGCGGCTGTGCAGCCTGCAATAAGATAGACCAGGACAGCCACCCTGACGTTATCTATGTTCTGGACAAATGCGGCGGAACGTACAACATAAAGCAGGTCAGGGAGTACGTGTGCGACAACACGGCGGTGAAGCCCAACGACGGAGACATAAAGGTCTACGTTTTCGAGAAGGCGGATACCCTCAGACCAGACGCACAGAACGCGCTGCTGAAAAATATCGAAGAGCCTCAGCCATGGGTGAAGTTCATCTTCATATGTGAAAGCTCAGCGAGCCTGCTTACGACGATACGCTCAAGGGTGACGGAATATTCCATGCCGGAATGTCCAGAGGAAGAATGCGCTAAGTGTCTTGCCGAGCAGTACGGCGTTGACAAGAAAGCGGCGCTGGATAACGCACGCATGATGAACGGAAACATCGGAAGGTGCCTTGAAGCGCTCAACGGCGGAGACGAGCTGAAGCTGATGGAGTCTGCGAAACGCGCCGCCACCGGAATAGCAAAGCGCAGCGGATATTTGCTGTGTACCGCCCTGGGCGAACAGACAGGGCGCAGGGAGTTCTCAGCGGTGCTGGAGTACCTTGCGGGTATCATCAGCGACGCGATATCAGTGCGCGCAGGCGGTGAGCTGTGCTCCTGCGGCAAGAACGAGGCAAAGATAATAGCAGGCGTGTTTGACGACGTGAAGCTTGTCAGCATGCTTGAGAAGATATACGACGTTAATTCCGCGGGTCAGCTTAATATAAATCTGGCGCTCAGCGCGGCGTACCTTACGTCGGTACTTTTATAAAAGATAGGAGAACAATGGATAACAATTATTTCACTGAAAAAATAGCGCCGAAGAACAAGCCGGTGCAGGAAAATACGGAAACAAATCCCCAGCAGACCGCTCCGGCAAATATAATACAGGATCTCTCAGATTTCACCGAGCATCGCCAGAACCACCCGGAAAGCGGCGAGGCTGCGAGCGCGGTTCCGGCTGAAAAAGCGGCTGCTCCCAGAGCCGAGGTATTCCCGCAGGATCTGACAGAACACCGCCAGAATCACCCGAATAATGAGAGACTTCAGCGCAACGAGCGAACTGAGCGAGCTGAGCGCCCGGAACGTACCGAGCGTTCAGACAGATCACGCCAGGAGCGTCCCAATCGCCAGGATAGACAGGACAGACAGGACAGACCGCCTCGTCCTGACCGCCCCGAGCGTTCCGAGAGAGCAGAGCGAACGGAGCGCCGCGCTGAACCTCCCCGAGAGAAGAAGCAGACTGACCCGGACGCAGTGGTTGAGATAATCGGCGTACGTTTCAAGGATGTCGGCAAGGTGTATTACTTTGCTCCGGCTGGCGTGAATTTCGAGCAGGGCGACAAGGCGATAGTAGAGACCGCCCGCGGAATAGAGTGCGGCGAGATCGTGCTGACGAACAGAACCGTGTCCGAGAGTTCTATAGTATCTCCGCTGAAAAGCATAATCCGAAAGGCGACGGAAGCCGACGAAAAGCGGCTTGAGGAAAAGTGCCGCCAGGAAAAGGAGATAATGCAGGTATTCGCGGACAAGATAGCCCAGCATAAGCTCGATATGAAGCCGATAGACGTAGACTGCACCTTTGACGGCAGTAAGATACTGTTCTATTTCACGTCAGACGGCAGGGTCGATTTCAGAGAGCTGGTAAAGGATCTTGCGTCCGTTTACCGCACACGTATTGAACTCCGGCAGATAGGCGTTCGTGACGAGGCGAAAATGCTCGGCGGTCTTGGAATATGCGGCAGACCGTTCTGCTGTTCCAGCTTCCTGGGGGAGTTCCAGCCGGTGTCCATCAAGATGGCGAAGGAGCAGTCCCTGTCGCTGAATCCTACCAAGATATCCGGAACCTGCGGCAGACTTATGTGCTGCCTGAAATACGAGCAGAACTGCTACGAGGAATTCCTGCGCACCACGCCGAAGGTCGGAGCGTATGTCGAGACCGCCGAAGGCAGAGGAAGGGTATGCGAAACGAACCTTCTCACCGGAATTCTCAAGGTGCAGCTCGACAAGAATCCCGACGCGCCCATTGCGGTCAATAAGGCAGACGTGAAGCTGCTGAAGGACGGCAGAGTGCAGGTAAGCAGGGACGAAATAAAAGCCCTCAAGGGACTTGAGGACAAGTAAATATAGTCTTTCGATAAAGGCAGTAATTCGATAAAATGTATCCCCGGGTCGTTGCCCGGGGATGTTTTTCAGAATTTTCGCACATTTGTAACGGTGTACTCTCCGGTTTTCTGGGAATCAGGGTTTACCTTAATGTCAAACCTGATATGGCAGTTGCCGCATGATAAAGCATTCATGCTGTTCATCAGCGGCAGTCTGCGATTGATAAAGTTTCCGCACAAAGGGCAGTAGATTTCGTACATTTGCATAGCTGTTCTCCTTTCGGTCAGTCGTCAGAATGACGGGATTTGTATTCTGCTGCAGCGGCGGCGCGGTCTATTGTGCTTCCGCTGCGGGCTTTTTTCAGAAGCTCGCTGTCGGACATTCCGGAAGCGCGCCCGCGGGCTTCGCCCATCTCACAGATTTTGTTTTTGGTGCCATCGCTGAGTTTTTCCAGACCGTTTCCGATGTGGCTTGCACCGCTGTTGTCGCTTTCAGCAAGCTTTTTTCCGACCGCGCCAAGCAGAAGTATTCCGCCAACAATCCATTCTATCATGATTTTTCCTCCTTTTTCGGGAAGTTTCCCTTATTGATTTAATTATACAAGGTAACCTCTAAAAACCGGGACACGAGCAGATTTCGTACATGACTTATATCAGATGCTAGGCGTCAAACCGCAGTAATACTGTATGTATTTCAAGGTTTGACAACGAAGCAGATGATATAAGTCATAGAAATCTGCCGTGAAGGAGGTTTTTAGAGGTTACCACAATAAAGATGGGACAAAAGCTGTCTGTGTAAAATTTTATGTGCACTTGCTGATTTTCGTAAATCATATTCTCAGATATTAGTGATTCTGGGTAAATTGTATTAGTTTAGACTAACCATGCAAGTTGCGCGGGGTTAACGTTAATTGTCGCTAACCCCGCACTGCGACTAGCTTTGCAGACGAAAAGCGTGTGAAAATTTTCAGAAAGCACTTGACTTTTTCTGAAAATATGTTACAATATAATAAAGACAAAGCGGTACGCTGTGAGTATGCTGCCGCTGTCGTTCATCGGCTGAAGCCGGAACATACTTATATGGAGGTAAATCAATATGGCATACGTAATTTCTGACGATTGCATCGCTTGCGGCGCTTGCGCTGAGGGATGTCCTGTAAACGCAATTTCCGAGGGTGACGGCAAGTACGTTATCGACGCTGACACCTGCATTAGCTGCGGCGCTTGCGCTGGCACCTGCCCTGTAGGCGCTCCCTCTGAGGCTTAATCGCTTTATGAACTGAACTCCCGGATCGTCTGATCCGGGAGTTTTTGTTTTGGCGTTTAAAAAGCGCAAAATCCCTCCCGCTGAATGCGGGAGGGATTTCAGCTTGTCGAAAAAGTAGCTTTTGCCCGCGAAGTGGGCATTTGAAATCCGTTTTTTGCCTCAGCTCTGCCGAGGCAAAAAACACTTCTATCCACGCAAGTGTGCGGTTTGTCGGCATTGCCGGCAAACCGTGCGCGCGGCGCGGATGTTCGGCGGAAAAGTCCCGTTGGGACTTTTTCGACGGTCTCAAATCCCTCCCGTCGAAAACGGGAGGTATTTTGCGTTTTGTGCTTATTCCTCGACAAGTGTGTCTGTGGGAGCTACCGTGTTGGTAGGAGCTGCAGGCTTAGCCGGGATCTTATCCTTGTTCTCCATAACGAGCAGGTTCATTTCAAACGGTGTGAAAACTCTGCCGCAGGGGGAGCCGGGGTTCAGAACCGCGGTTCTGCCCTTGATAGCCTCGAACAGGCGCACGGTGTTGACCTTCATGCAGTTGAATGTCTTGTGCTCTGGTGTTGCAAGCACTGCCATGCGGTTCGGTGATGTGAAGAACGGAATCACCTGCTGACCTTCCTTGTTGGTCATCATCATGACGTTGAGCAGGCGGTTGCCGTTAGAGTCAGTCTGGTTGCCAAGAGCGGCAACTGCGAATACGTCAGCCGCCATCAGGTCGGGAAGCACGGTCTTCCACTTAGTCTTGGTCTTATCCTGGTTAGCTTCGGTGATCCTCTCTTCGAGGACCTTGTTGAAAGCCTTCATCTGGTCAGGGGACATCTGCTGATTAGCCATAATACACTACCTTTCTGTGGTGATCATCTGGTCTTTTCTGCGTTTTCCTTGAGGATCTTTGCGATAACGTCCTCAACGGGGGAAGTACCGAGGTCGCCGTCCTTGCGTGAACGGAGGGATACGGTGTTGTCCTCGACTTCCTTATCGCCGAGAATGAAGAAGTACGGGATCTTCTCAAGCTGGGCCTGACGTATCTTGTAGCCTATCTTCTCGTTGCGGTTGTCTACGGTAACGCGGATATTCATATCGTCGAAGCGCTTTGCAATGCTCTCTGCGTATTCCTTTGCACGGTCCGTGATCGGGAGGATACGAACCTGCTCAGGAGACAGCCACAGAGGGAGCGCGCCTGCGTACTTTTCAAGCAGGTAAGCAAGGGTACGCTCGTAGCAGCCGAGGCTTGTACGGTGGATAATATACGGGTTCTTCTTGGTGCCGTCTACGTCAACGTACTCCATGCCGAAGCGCTGTGCGAGGAGCATATCTATCTGGATAGTTACCAGGGTGTCTTCCTTGCCGAATACGTTCTTGTACTGGATATCGAGTTTCGGACCATAGAATGCAGCCTCGTCGATACCGATGGTGTACTGAACGCCCAGGTCGTCGAGAATTGTCTTCATTGTAGCCTGAGCGATCTCCCACTGCTCGGGAGTACCCTCGTACTTGTTCTTGGGGTTAGCGGGATCCCACTGTGAGAAGCGGAATGTGCAGTCCTCAAGCAGACCTACAGTATCGAGGCAGTACTTGGCAAGCTCCAGGCAGTTTCTGAATTCGTCCTCGAGCTGCTCAGGACGGAGGATATAGTGACCCTCGGAGATAGTGAACTGACGAACTCTGATAAGGCCGTGCATCTCGCCGCTGTCCTCGTTGCGGAACAGTGTGGAGGTCTCGGTAAGTCTCATCGGGAGGTCGCGGTAGCTGCGTTGTCTGTTCAGGAATACCTGATACTGGAACGGGCAGGTCATCGGGCGGAGCGCGAAGCATTCCTTGGTCTCGTCGTTGGGGTCGCCGAGTACGAACATGCCGTCGAGGTAGTGATCCCAGTGGCCGGAGATTTTATAAAGCTCGCGCTTTGCCATATACGGAGTCTTTGTGAGCTGACAGCCGTGCTTTGCTTCAACGTCCTCTACCCAGCGCTGCATGATCTGAACGACCTTAGCGCCCTTGGGCAGGAGAATCGGAAGACCCTGACCGATGTAGTCGACAGTGGTGAAGTACTCAAGCTCTCTGCCTATCTTGTTGTGGTCGCGGCGCTTTGCGTCCTCGAGAGCCTCGAGATGAGCGTTGAGCGCGTCCTTGGACGGGAATGCAGTACCGTAGATACGGGTGAGCATCTTGTTCTTCTCGCTTCCGCGCCAGTAAGCGCCGGTCACGGACGTGAGCTTGAACGCCTTGACCGGAGAAGTGGACATCAGGTGCGGACCTGCGCACAGGTCCGTGAAGTCGCCCTGCTTGTAGAAGGAGATGGGTTCGCCCTTGCCTGCGTGTTCCTGGCAGAGTTCAACCTTGTAGGGTTCGCCCTGTTCTTCGAGGTACTTTATAGCTTCGTCGGGAGCCATTGTGAAGTGTTCGAGGCGTATGGACTCCTTAACGATCTTCTTCATTTCTGCTTCGATTTTTGCCAGGGTGTCGGTGGTGAAGGGCTCCTCGGTGTCGAAATCATAGTAGAAGCCGTTCTCGATAGCCGGGCCGATGGCGAGCTTTGTCGCCGGGAAAAGGCGCTTTACTGCCTGAGCCAGAACGTGGGAGGCAGTGTGGTTGAATGCTCTCTGTCCCTGCTCGTCCTCAAATGTGAGGAACTTAACGGTGCAGCCGTCGGTGAGGGTGGTGCGGAGGTCGCATACCTTGCCGTCGATTTCCGCTGCACATGCAGTCTTAGCCTCTCCGAGTTCTCTTGCCGCGTCGAATGCGGACAGCGGAGCGTCAAACTCCTTGATCTCGCCGTTTCCTAGTGTTACCTTGATCATACTGAACTTCCTTTCCTTGCAGAGCTAAACAAAAGCCCTGCCGTTCAATGTAAATATTCGCAGCTTTACGCTGTGTATCTCTTATTTTACTACTATTCCGCGTAAAAGTCAAGTTATTTGTAGGTTTATGGCGCCAGGCTCAGACAATAATTGACACGATGTACAAAGTGTAGTATAATTAAAAGGCCGGCACTCCGGACGTTAAAACGGAAGGAGGTGCATATCATGGATACCTTCAGCTTTATATTATCCATCATAGCAAGTGTGATCGCGTATTACATATGCAAGTGGCACGATGGAGAGAAGTAACGGCAGGAGCACATAGCAAAAAACCGACCCCCGAGCTGCAACTCGGGGGTCAATTTTTTTGTGCATACATGTGTAGAACCTTCAGCTTTCTACATCTACATTATATCACTGAAAAAATGATTTGTCAAGCGTCAGATAAGCTGATCCTGAATAATATCGGCAATCTTGTAAAGCGGAGCCTGAACCTGCACAGCGCCGATATTGTACGCTTCCATCGGCATGCCGTAAACTACGCAGGTCGCCTTGTCCTGCCCTATCGTGAACGCTCCTGACTGCCGCATTTTAAGCAGACCGTCCGCGCCGTCCCGACCCATTCCGGTGAGGATAACGCCGATGGCGTTTGCTTTGGCGGTATCAGCGACGCTTGAGAAAAGAACGTCTACAGACGGGCAGTGCCCTGAAACCTTCTCGCCCGGCTTCGAAGATACGTAGTATCCCCTGGAGTCCCGGCAAAGCCTCAGATGATGTTCGCCTGCCCCGATAATTACGAGTCCGCGCCGCAGCCGGTCGCCGTCCTCGGCTTCCTTGACCTCCATCGGGCAGTTCTTGTTGAGCCGCTCGGAATACAGCTTCGTGAATCCCGCAGGCATGTGCTGAACAACAACGGTTGCCGGAGAATCCGCAGGCAGATTTTTGATCACCTGTTCCAGCGCCTCAGTGCCTCCGGTGGAAGCGCCAAGTGCAAGCACGACGTCATTTTTGCGAAACCGCTTCGCGGTCGTGGAGAAGCTGGTATGTATCACTTCCGGCTCCTCTGCCTTTGAGTGGTCGCCGTGGAGATCGTATGCGCTCTTTACCGCACGGCAGATGGTCTGTGCGAAGCTCTGCATTTCGGCGGTGGTGCGGGCAAGGGGTTTCTGGATAAACTCTATGCACCCTGCGTCCAGAGCCGCCTGTTTCATGTTATTGGAAGACGACACCGTTATCACCGGCAGATAATACTGCGGAAGCAGCTTTTTCAGGAATGCAACGCCGTCCATGCGCGGCATTTCAATGTCAAGCGTCATGACATCCGGTTCGTATTTCAGTATCATATCCCGTGCAGAGTATGGATCTCCCGCCGTGCCTACCACATCTATTTGGGAATCCTCCCTGATATAGCGGGTCAGCACTTCTCTGAACAGGATAGAATCATCGACCACAAGCAGCTTGATCTTTTTCATAATTCTCCCCCGTCAGTCAGGTGTCAAGCCCTCTGCGGTAGATTGCCGGCTTGACATATTCGAATTTTGTCTCGCCACGCGGAATGCTCTCCGCGTGACCTATGTAGAAATATCCGCCCGGCTTCAGCACATCGTAGAAGCGGTTGACCAGCGCGTTTTTAGTGGGCTGATCGAAGTATATCATGACATTCCGGCAGAATATCAGATCGAACGGACGGCGCTTATATTTTTCGGGCATTTCGTCCATCAGGTTGAAAGGCTTGAAGATTATCTGATCCTTTATCTCCTGACAGATCTCATAGTGCTCGTTGTCTACCTGTCTGAAATATCGGCGCTTCCATTCGGGGCTGAGCCCCTTCATGCCCTCAACGTTGTAGACGCCGGCCTTCGCCTTGTCCATGACGCTGTTGGAGATATCCGTTGCAAGGATACGCGTATCCCAGAGGCTTTTTTCCTTGCCGAAGTATTCGTCAAGAAGCATTGCCGTGGTGTAGCACTCCTCGCCGGAGGAGCAGCCCGCGCTCCAGATACGCAGCTCGTGGTTTTTGGCGTTAGCTACAGCCCAGGGGAGGATTACCTCTTTAAGGTAGGTGTAATGCTCCGGCTCGCGCATAAAGAAGGTGTGATTTGTTGTGAGTTTGTTGAGTATTGTTGTGACTTCCGCACCGGAGGTATCTGCCATAACAGCGTCGAGATACTGGTCGTAGCTGGTGAAGCCGCGCTCGCGCAGCATGTTGCCGAGCCGTCCCTGTATCAGCACGCGTTTGGAAGAAAGGTTGATGCCGAAGTTGTCGTGCATATAGTCAACAAGACGGTGGAATTCGCGGTCAGAGATCTCCATAGGAGTCACCCCTCATCATCAAGCAGCTTGGCAACGTCGAGAATGAGCTTAACGTCGTCGCCGGAGCGTATCATGTACTGAATAAAGGAATTGGTGTTCACGGAGCGGTTCTCCGGAGTTTCGGAGATATCGTGGGAGTGGATATCCTCAACGTCTGCAACGCTGTCGACGATTATTCCGACGGACAGCTCGTTGAAGCTGAGAATAATAATGCAGGTGCGGCTGGTGTAGGGGATCTCCTCCTTGCCGAAGCGGCTGCGGATATCAACGATCGGAACTACCTTGCTTCGAACGTTGATGATACCCTTGATGTAGCCAGGAACATGCGGCACCTTTGTGATGTGCTGCATTTCTATGATCTCGGTGACATACTGAATCTCAATACCGTAGATCTGGTCGCTGATATGGAAGGTCATAACCTTGCCCAGCACGGAATTATCCGTAGAAAGTTTTCTGTCGGTTGACTGCTGCTTAGCAACAGCCTCCTTTATAACATCATTAGTCATGCTGATTCCTCCCTTAACCGATAAGCGTATTGGTGTCGATGATCAGCGAAATGCTGCCGTCGCCCATTATCGTGCAGCCCGAAAGACCCTCGCCCTTGATGTTGTACTTGTTGAGGTATGCGGGGAACGGCTTTACGACTACCTGCTGCTCGCCGATAAGCTTGTCGGCGAAAATGCAGACGCTCTTGTTGTCGGTCTCCACAAGAAGCAGGATACCGTCCTCAAGCTTTGTGACCTCGGTCGGCATATTGAACTTTTCGTGCAGACGGAGGATAGGATAGCAAACGCCGCGTATCATGATCATTTCGTTGTTCTTTGTGTCGCGGAGTATCTGGCTGGATTCAGCCTTGAAGCTTTCGCGGATAGTGGATATCGGCACGGTGAATACCAGATCGCCGACTGTGATCTCCATACCGTCGATAATTGCAAGGGTGAGCGGGATCTTGATGATAAATGTAGTTCCTTCGCCCTTCTTGCTGTCAACGATGATGGAGCCGCCACACTTCTCAACGTTCGCCTTTACAACGTCCATGCCGACGCCGCGTCCGCTGAATTCGGTAACGGTATCATTGGTGGAGAATCCGGGGAGAAGTATGAGATTCTGGATCTCCTTCTCGGTATATTCGCTCTCGGGCTTTGTGAGAATGCCCTGCTTTCTTGCCTTGTTCATGATCTTTTCGGGATCAATGCCGGCGCCGTCGTCGGATACGGTGATGATTACCTCGCCGGAAGCGTTCTGTGCAGTGAGCTTCAGGGTTCCCTTTGCAGGCTTGCCCTCTGCGGTACGTTCCTCAACATGTTCCTCAATACCGTGATCCATGCAGTTTCTGACGAGGTGCATGAGCGGATCCTGGAGGCTGTCCACGATGGACTTGTCTACCTCTGTATCCTCGCCTTCCATAACGAACTCTACGTCCTTGTTGAGCTTCTTTTTCATGTCGCGGACGATACGGTTCATCTTCTGGAATACTCCGGCAAGCGGAACCATTCTGATGGACATTACGGTATCCTGAAGCTCGCTTGTGAGCTTTCTGAGCTGGCGGGCAGCCTTGTTGAAGCTTTCAAGCTCAAGGCCGTCGAGATCAGGGTTGGAAATAACCATGGACTCGGTGGTGATGATCTCGCCTACTATGTCGTGCAGAGCGTCGAGCTTTGCAAGATTGACGCTGATGAGGGACTGCTTCTGAGCGCCGCCGGCAGCAGCCTGAGCCTTTTCAACAGCAGCCTGTGCCTTCTCAACGGAGGTCTGTGCAGGCGCATGCTGAGCAGGAGCGGACGCTGGAGCAGCTGCAGGAGCAGGCGCTGCCGCTGGAGCAGGCGCTGCCGCTGCGGGAGCCGCAGCCTTAGGCTCCGGAGGAAGCTCGGTCTTTGCAGGTTCGGTGGGAGCAGCTGCGGGAGTGCTTACCACTTCGTAGCTCTGAACGTTGAGCGCGCTCTCTATCGCCTTGAGCACCTCGTCAACGCTGTCATGCGGAACGAATGTGATAAGGAAGCCCTTGTCGACGATCTCCTTGGCAGTTTCGGGATTGGTTTCCACATCGGCAGGCTCGAATTCAAGTTCCTTGCAGGCGTCCTTGATGGTGTTTATCAGCAGGAATGCACGGAGGTTCTCCATCTGGCAGCCGTCCTCAAAGAAAACGCGGACAGTGGTCTTGTTGTCTGCTGCGGGCGCAGGAGCGGGCGCAGCGGCGGCAGGAGCCGCACCGTTTGCAGCGACCTCCGGGTCGGGAGCGGCTCCGGAAGCGATAGCCTCAGCCTGAGCCGGGGTATCGCCCTTGGTTTCGCCGACCAGAGCGTCGCGCGCCTTTAACAGCTTGTCGATGAGCTCGCTGAAGTCCATCTGCTCATATTCGCCGTTTATGTTGTTCTGGATAAGTTCAATCTGTGCCTTGTAGGAGTCGGAAACCTGGAATACAAGGTCGTAAACGAAGCTTACGTCGGTGATGACATCAGGGTTCTCGCGGATAACGAAGAACATATCCTCCGCCTTATGCGCCAGCACAGAAAGGTTCTCAAAGCCCATCATAGCTGAGGAACCTTTGATGGTATGCATGATACGGAAAATCTCCTTGATGTCCTCGCTGTCAAAGGAGTTTGCCTGCTCTGTCCTGAGAAGGATCTCGTCAAGCTGTTCCAGCAGTGAGTTGGTTTCGTAGAAGTACATGTCCAGCATTGATTCCATGCCGGGTTCGATTTTTGCCATAATAACATTCCTTTCCATATATACGCTTGAGCGCATATGATATTTTATTAGATATGTGAATGACCAGAGGCAGAAACTGCCCGGTCATGAATTTTCGGGGGTTTTGCCGTGTTTTTTCAAAAAGCCCTTTATTATTCATCAATTTTATGATACAATATACTCATTGAAGAATCATGCGAGGAGGGAAAAAACATGGCGCAGATACCACAGATAAACAATCCTATTACTGCGAAGAACTACAACTACAGCTCCCGACCGATGGATCCAAACACGGAGCCGTTCGATATCGTTAAGCTTGCCGGCGTCCAGGGATCGGGGAACTCCTCATCATCGGGGGCGCGCAGCCGCCTTGAGATGGGCAATCGTGAGCTTATCCCGTTACAGGTGCAGGTCGCGAAGGATCCCACCCTTGCGGTGGAGACTCTGAAGGATCTGCTGAATATCGAGGTGCTGAATCAGGCGCTCATCAACGGCCACACCGAGCTTTACGGAAAGCTGGAGGACCTTGCGGCGTCGCTGTATGTCAAGCCCGAGGAGCTTGTGCAGGAGATCCAGAACCAGGAGCAGCAGAACACTATGTTCAGCGGTCACGAGTTCTACGACGTTCTCCGCGAGGTGGCAAAGACCACAACGGATCCGTCCACCAAGGAGCTTATAGGAAACCTTCTGAAGTCCATCAACTTTGCCCAGAACAAGAACGAGATACTCGGCGCGCTGCGTGCGAATATGAAGTTCCTGTCGGAGTACTTCTCGCCGAACGAGAAGCTCTCTGCAAAGCTGCTGAATCTTTCCCAGGAGTGGGGCGCGGCTGACGCGGATAAGTACTTCAACTACCTCAAGGGCGAGACCCTTGCGGTGATGAAGGACGTCAGCGGAAGCCTTCTGAACGACGAGCGCACGCAGATGCTGATACCGCTTATCACGCACAATCTGTCGCGCTATAACAACAGCCCGTACATGTGCAAGGAGTATTTCAACCTGCTGCTTTCGCAGATATCCTCGGGAACGCTCCGGGAATCGCTGAAGAATTCCTTCAACCGTCTGTATTCTGCGATATTCAACAAGCAGAAGATGACTGACCCGGGTGACGCCTCACAGGCCGCTGCCCAGCCGGAAAATTCTGAAAACTCAGCGGCTGACCAGGCGCAGGAAGTCCCTTTAGATAATTATACAACAAATTCACAACAAAATCAACCACTAACAGGAAATTCGACAGATAAAAATGAAAATTTAAATGCCGAAGGCGACGAAATTCAGCATATCGACGAAAAATCCGGCGATGATATTGGCGAAAATGCCGAGGAACTTCCCGAACTGACCGGTTATGAGAAGCGTCTCAACGAGAGCATGAGCGAAAAGGGATACATGGCTGCGCTTAAAGACAGCGGTTATAACATCGAACAGCAGTTAGCAGCGTACAGCCGCGGACGTCAGACCGGATTGCAGACGCTCCACAATATGGTGAAGGGGCTGTTTATCGACGACAAGACCGGAGAGATGTCGGCGCAGTTCACCCAGGATTTTTCCAAGCTGCATACTATCCAGGAGGTCATAGACAAGCTGAACGAGGTGCTGCGCGCCATGCCCGACCTGCCGATAAGAGAGCGGCTGTACGGCGCGTTCGTTGACGTCATCGACAAGATGGCGCTGAAGAACGAGCTTCCTCAGCACGGAGTGCGCCCGCCGGTAAAATCCACTCTTGACAGTCTTACGGACTTCATTCAGGAAAACATCAACCACCCGGCGCTGAAATCGCTGGACAGCTTCAATGCGACGAATCTTCTTCAGAGCCTGCTGAATGCTCCGGGAGTATTCACGCCGCTTGCTCACTACATACTTCCGCTTGACGTGGACGGAACAAAGGCATTCGGCGAGCTGTGGGTCGATAACGACGAGAACAACCCGAACAACACTCCGGGGACGCAGCGTAACTACCATCTGTTCCTGACGTTCGACGTGGAGAGCATAGGCAGATTCGAGGTCGACCTGTATGCTCTCGGCGATGAAGTAAACCTGACGCTGCTCTATCCGCAGCGCTTTGAAAAGCAGATAGAGCCGATGAAAGACAGAATAAACAAGGTGGTAAGGAATGTGGGGTACAACACCCGGACGTTCGAGACGGCGCCGCTGAAAACTCCGCACAACCTTACCGAGATATTCCCGAAGATAGTCGACAAGCGGACAACGCTGAACACCCGCGTTTAAGGAGGTCATAACATGGAAAAGCACCCGAAGGCTCCTGCGAACAACAAGCGGCTGTACGGGCAGAACGCCGCAGTTGCATTGAAATACAATCCCGACATGAATTATGCGCCGGTGGTGGTGGCTTCCGGACTTGGAGAGCTGGCTCAGAGAATAGTCAACATTGCGGACGAGGCGGGCGTACCGGTCTACCGGGACGACAGCGTAGCGGCTCTGCTGGTAATGCTGAACGCCGGCGAGACCATTCCGAAGGAGCTGTATCAGATAGTCGCGGCGATATACGCAGAGGTCGTCTACACTGCCAACGACATGAGAAAGAAATAAACTGAATGGGGCTGCCGTAACAGCCCCATTTCGATTGCTTCTATCAGTAAGCTTATAAATCTTATGCGTCCGACCCTGAATTGATCAGAGGTCGTCTGCGTCCTGGACAGGTTCGTCGTCAGGGTCGGCGGGTATGCCGGTGTACATTCCCTGGGGGTCGGTCTTGGGCGACGAAAGCTCAACGTCGGCGACTTTATAGGGCTTGGGCTTCTTTTTGCCGCCGGGATTTCCGGTGCGGTGGCAGTTTGTAAGATTGGTAGGATCCTGCATTGTTATCCCTCCGTAAAAAATATCAGGCGCACTTCTCGGTGCGCCTTAATATTATCTGCAATTTTATCCGGTTAATGACTGGAATGTTTCGGGCGGATATCTGCGGTTTCCTCTGTTGTGGTATGCTCCTCGGTTGGTTCAGACTCCGCAGGTTCGTTATCGGGTTCAGACGTTTCGCTTGTCGGCTTCGCTTCACGGGTCTGCTCGTCTATATTTTCGGGCTTTTTCGGAACGTAGCTGTTTCCGCTTGTCGCGCGTTTGAGCGCATTTATCAGTTCGGGAGTGTGCCAGGTAAAGCTGGTGCGGTCGAATTCGCTGCCGTCGTCCCACAGAAATGTGGATATATAATTGTCCCGGCAGAGCTTTGTCAGCATTTCGCAGAAAAACACCCTGCTTGCCTCATCGCTTCCCTTTGCGCCGTATTCTGTAATTATGACCGGTATACCGTTGTCGATGAAAGTCGTTCGGAGATCGTTTATCTGATGTTCCATCCATTCCTGCTCGGATTTGTTTCCCCAGTAATTCTGAATGGAAGCGCGGCAGAACGTCTTGGGCGTGTAGTAGTGAACAGACAGAATACAGTGATTATCGATATCCTCCGGCATTTTGAACCGCGGATCGCAGGTTTTTGTGATGTCTGCGGCGTATCCGGCTATCACAAGATGGCGATACCCGTTGTTTCCGCCGTTGGAGCGCACGGTGTCGACAAACGCCTGGTTGAAGCCGTTCAGTATTTCGTACCCGCGGTCGCCGCCGCTGCCGACGAACTCTACTTCGTTCATGCTCTCAAACAGCAGCCGCTCGTTGTATGTGCGGAATTTGTCCGCGATCTGCGACCACAGGTTAGTGTATCTTGACAGGGTGCTGCGGTAATCCTTTACGGCATTGCGTATCCAGGCGTCGTTGTCGTTGGCGCCGTCGTGGTACACGGTTATTATGACGTACATGCCGCAGTTGTAGGCATAATCAACTACCTGCTGCACTCGGTTGAGCCAGTCCTCGTCGATGTTTCCCGATTCGTCGATGTGTTCTCTCCAGGTTATTGGGAGCCTCACAGCGTTTATTCCGCTGTCGGTGAGCCTCCAGAACAGCTTTTCTGAAACTGCGGGATTACCCCAGAATGTTTCGTCGATGGTCTGCCAGTCGTTTGGCGTGACATCTGGGATATAATCTCCGATAACGTTTGAGAAGCAGCTTTCCAGAGAATAGCCGAGATTCCATCCAATGCGCATGTTCATCACAATTTGCTGAGCGGACATGCTGAGCATGGACGATGGGCGCTGATAGCCTTCGATGTCAATGTCCGGAGTTCCCCCGGAAAACACTTTGTCTGGAGTCAGCGGCTCCGACGTTTTGGAGCTTTCAGCCGAGCAGCCGGTAAGCATAAGCACCGCCAACAGCAGAGCGGCTATTTTCTTCATCGGCGGCACTTCCTTTCATGTGTTAGTTAGTCAGGACTTCATTTAGAGTATAGCACAGTTATACTTTATTGTCAACGCAGCGACTTGTGTGGGGTGAAAAGCTCTCCTCGGCATATATCAAAGGAGAGCCTTTTACATATTCATATTGTTGCTATAAAGCGGATATAAAGCGCGGGGTGTTGGCTTCGTTTTTGATCACGATTATCGTTTTTGAAGTATCAGCTCCATCGAGCCGCTGTATCTATTGCTGATGTCGTAGCGTCTGACATCAAAACCTATTTTATCAAGTATGGGTTTCAGACCATTGAACGAAAAATAGGTGAAGTGATTCATCTGATTCCACATCGGATCGTTAAAGCCATTCATGCGGGTAAATGCGCTTTCATAATTTGGCGTTGACAGCCATAGAATTCCATCTGGAGCCAGCATGTCATATGCTTTTTCAAGCGCTCTGACCGGCTCGCTGACATGTTCGAGTACATCGCCCATGACTATAACATCATACTTTTTGCTGGTTTCGTATTCAAGAAAATCCGCGCATTTTATATTAACGCCGAGTATTCTTGACACGTTTTCACAATCTTCACGGCATATTTCTACCGCTTCTGCCTGATATCCCATTTCCAGGGCGCAGGCAAGCATTTCACCGCACCCTACGCCTATTTCCAGATAGCGAGAGCCGCTGTTGTGAAGCTTGATGTTATTGAACATATCAGAATATACCGACGGGTGGTGAAGCATTGGCAATGTATGAGAGCGGTTATTGGTGTAGTGGCCGTTTATCACGGATCTTGCCTGTATCGGGAAGTTATATGCGTAGAGATTGTGGCAAGATATGCATTTCATCCACAGTTTAGCAGGAGCAAAGCTTGGATTTTTGAATTTTGCCTGATCTGCGCAGTAATAAGGTTCTGACTTATTTGAGCCGCATATGGGGCAGATAAGGCTGATCGAATCCCGTGACTGTTCGGGATCATAAGTGTATCCGCAGCCGTTATAGAGAGTATCGAGGAGATTCGGATATTTCCGGAAATCCTCCATGATAAGATCGTAACATTTTCTCGGTTCAAGTGCGCCAAGAAGAGTCGCAGCGAAATAATGTGCGGTAACGTCTGTAAGGCTGTCTCCCTGACAGAAATCCACCAGCATGCTTATGCATTCCTGATCGCATGTTTTGTCGGTATCTGCGTCTGCCATCATAAGAAGAAAACCGACTTTAACAGTGTGGACTGCCGAGTCATACCATTCGGCGTATCTGCTGTCGGTCATGCGCTGGCGGATAGTCAGTTCCTGCACCAACTTTGCGGACATGCTGCTGAAATTCTGCTGGCTTTCCGCAGCGCGTATACAATTGTCAGCAATATTTTCAGACGTCAGCATTATCGCACCGGACATATCCATGGCTGAATAACTGCCTGTGTGGTAGTCCGCGTCTATTTGGTTCAGCCCGTTTATGATTTCCCTGAGCTTCATAAGGGCATATGTTTTTCCTGCCATTTTTGTTCCTCCCTGGCGGTTTACTGAGCCATTTTAAGTTTAAGCTCGCTTATTTCCGGGTCGTTCGGCGCTATGCCTGCGTATTCATCCAGAAGCTGTGATGCCTGCTGGAACTCTCCGTTATCTATGAGCTGCTTGATGTTTTCCTTTACCGTTTTTGCGAGAATATCCATTTCGGTGACTTGTCTGGGTTTGTTGGTGTCAGCAAGCTCTTTGTTTATTTCTTTTGTAAGAGCGGCAATGATAGGCTTGGCCGCTGGGTAGGTCTTTAGCAGAAGTTTCATTGCAGCGGCGCACACCTTGTAATTCTTCTGTTTCCTTGCGGCTATTATATTGTTCGCCATCGCTGCGCCGAGTGCCTGCGAGGGAACTGAATCAAGATCCTCAACGGTCTCGCAGAATCTTGAGCCTGCTTTTGCCCAGGCAGCCATAACAGCGGATATATCTTTTCCCGCTTCTATCATTATCTGCATTATTGTTTCAAAAACGCGGAGGGCGGACAGAAGCGCCTGCGGCGAGGTCTGTTTGTCAACGTCGTAAGCTGCGGCTGTGTCATACATGTCATCGAACAGATTACGGCAGAATACTGCGGCGGCGTGGAGATCAAATGTATCTCGAAGCAGCGGGGTGATATCCACGCTTTCCTTCAGCATGAAATACAGCAGCTCATAATAAGCGCCGTAGCCGTCGGCGATCATTTTATGCATAAGAGCGCCGGCGTTTCCTGTTTTGAAATGCTCCTCCAGCATATTGAGAAGCGCTGACAGCATGGGGTCGTTTTTGTACAGCTTCTTGAAATAAGCGATCTCCTCCAGCGGATTTTCGTTGGTTTCAATGCTGGAGCGGACAAACGCCTGCAGCAGCAGTCTTCCTTCGTCGTTGAGCTGTTCGTAGAGCTGACCCGCACGGTTGTACGTGCCGGTATTGGTCATGACCAGGAACTCTTCACGCATAAGCTCCTTTATATTAGGACGGTCATATAGTTCGGGAATTTTTACGATTTTAAGATTCTGGGCAGCGATCTGATATTTCTTTGTTTCTATGCAGCACTCCAAGAGTTCAATAAGCGCATTGGCAAGATTGTGTCTGACTGCAACAGCAAAGCAGTAAACAAGCATATCCGGAGATTGAAGCTTTCCGTTTTCAATGCTCTTATATATTCTGAAGAACTCGAGGTAATCTGTGATAGCCTCATCGTTATGGCGAAGCGCTTTAAATGCCACTGCCCTTAACAGGTGCATTTCGGCGTCTGTTCCGAGTGTGCCAGGTTTGATATCTTCGGGGAGGTTAAAGTACTCCTCGGCGATTTCTATGACTTCGTCCCATTTGTTCTTTCGGAAATATTATGCGGCTTTTTCTCCGTAGAAGGCGATGAGCACAGTGTAATTTTTGAGTTCACGGCATTTTTTCATGCCAATGTCCATGTAATAATCGGCCTTCTCGTCAATATAAAGATTATAGCTCTGATAAAGTTGGAGATAAAGGAGCGCGGGCGGATTGGGTTCGGATTTCAGACGTTCTTCGAGCAGTTTTGTGTTTCGTTCACTCTTTCTCTTCTGAAGGTCCCCATCGCTTATGTAGCCGAAGTGATCAGCTATATCATCAAGAATTTTGGTTGGCGCCTGGAAATTCTGAAATGTCTCGTGCACGGTATATTCAAAGCGTGTTCCGTCCATACGTATCATTCTGGGTGAAAGAACATCGGAGTAATGCTTCATGTCGGAATTGTCATAATTCCTTATCGTATAGCGTGCAGACCTGTACTT
>ENA-ORCM01001304-ORCM01001304.1-human-gut-metagenome-genome-assembly--contig:-NODE-1304-length-21354-cov-7.225408_pt1 | contig 21354 bp, 21 predicted proteins | sample MGYA00242906_ERZ507928 | MGnify/ENA primary metagenome ERZ507928 (study PRJEB26167, sample SAMN06115497) | human gut metagenome | host: Homo sapiens | place: China:Shanxi | collected 2015-05-07...
AAATACGGCTTCGACATTGACCCGGATCAGAAGATCTACGATATGTCCGTTTCCCAGAAGCAGACGGTGGAGATCGTAAAGGTACTCTACCGGGGGGCGGATATCCTGATTCTGGACGAGCCGACTGCCGTACTGACCCCGCAGGAGACGGATAAGCTGTTCCAGATCATGCGGAACATGAAAGCGGACGGCAAGTCCCTCATCATCATCACCCACAAGCTCCATGAGGTGTTGGAGGTCTCCGACCGGGTGGCGGTACTCCGCAAGGGTGAGTATATCGGAGATGTGGCCACCAGAGACGCCAACCAGCAGTCCCTGACGGATATGATGGTGGGCCACAGCGTCACGCTGAATATTGACCGGCCGGAGCCGGTGAATGTGACGCCCCGTCTGGTGCTGGACGGCCTGACGGTTTACGATGAGCTGGGTGTCAAGCGGCTGGACAATGTGAGCTTCACCGTCAACGCCGGCGAGGTGCTGGGCGTGGCCGGTGTGGCCGGCAGCGGCCAGCGGGAGCTGCTGGAATCCATCGCGGGTCTTTATCCCATTGCCTCCGGCACCGTGACCTATTACGACCCCAAGGACGGCAAAACCAAAAATCTGGTGGGCATGGATCCCATGGACATCCGCAAGCACGGCATCGCCATGTCCTTCGTGCCGGAGGACCGGCTGGGCATGGGCCTGGTTGGCTCCATGGGCATGACCGGCAACATGATGCTTCGTTCCTGGCGGAAGGGCCACGGCGTGTTCCTGAACCGAAAGGACCCGGAGGATCTGGCCAAGCGCATCTGGCAGGAACTGGACGTGGTGACGCCCAGCACCAATTTCCCAGTGCGGCGGATGTCCGGCGGCAACGTGCAGAAGGTTCTGGTGGGCCGCGAGATCGCGCAGGCCCCGTCCGTGCTGATGACGGCTTACGCCGTCCGCGGTCTGGATATCAATACATCCTATACGATTTACAACCTGCTGACAGAGCAGAAAATGAAGGGCATCGCCGTGGTGTACGTGGGCGAGGATCTGGACGTGCTGCTGGAGCTGTGCGACCGGATCGTGGTTCTGTGCGGCGGTCAGGTGTCCGGCGTGGTGGATGCCCGCACCGCCGACAAGCGGCAGGTGGGCGCTCTGATGACCCAGATGGAAGGAGGCAAGGCAGATGAATAAGAAACAGTCCCTGTTCCACATTGCCAAGCGGGACGCGCTGCCGTGGTACAAGAGCTTCGCCATCCGGGGCTGCGCCATTGTGCTGGCGCTGATCGTCTGCGCCGTCGTCACCATGCTGATGACCGGCGAAAACCCCGTCAGCATTTATGCAACGATTTTCAAGGGCGCCTTCGGCTCCGCCCGAAAGACCTGGGTCACATTCCAGAATCTGGCGGTGCTGCTGGGAATTTCTCTGGCGGTGACGCCGGCGTTCAAAATGCGGTTCTGGAATATCGGCGCAGAGGGGCAGGTACTCATCGGCTGCCTTGCCACTGCGGCCTGCATGATCTGTCTGGGCGATAAACTGCCAAACGCCGTGCTGATTCTCGTCAGCCTGATCGCGGCGCTGGCCGCCGGCGGCCTGTGGGGTTTTCTGCCCGCTTTCTTCAAGGCAAAATGGAACACCAACGAGACGCTGTTCACCCTGATGATGAACTACATTGCCACCCAGCTGGCGGCGTTCTTTATCATTGTGTGGGAGGTCCCCAAGGGCGCAGGCAAGATCGGCATCATCAACCAGAATACGGAGGCCGGGTGGCTGCCGGTTGTCGGCGGGCAGAAGTACCTGCTGGTGATTCTGGTGGTGGCGATTCTGACGGTGTTTATGTATATCTATCTGAATTACAGCAAGCACGGCTATGAGATCGCCGTGGTGGGCGAGAGCCAGCGGACGGCCAGCTATGCCGGCATTAAAGTGGAGCGGGTCATTATCCGCACCATGGTGCTTTCCGGCGCGGTGTGCGGCCTGATGGGGCTGCTGCTGACGGCCGGCACGGATCACACCCTTACCACCACCATCGTTGGCGGCCGGGGCTTCACCGCCGTCATGGTATCCTGGATGGCGAAGTTCAACCCCATCATTATGGTGTTCACCAGCCTGCTGCTGGTGGTTCTGGGGCGGGGCGCCAGCGAAATTTCCAGCACCTTCGGCCTGAACCAGTCCTTCTCCGATATTCTCACCGGCATCATCCTGTTTTTCATCATCGGCAGCGAATTCTTCATCACCTATCAGGTCAGCCTGCGCAAGAGCGGAAAGAAGGAGGCATAAGCTATGTTTTTTGATTTTGCATCGTTCCTTCCACGGGCCGTCATGCAGGGCATCCCCCTGCTGTACGGCAGCACCGGCGAGATCCTGACCGAGAAATCCGGGAACCTGAATCTGGGCATCCCCGGCATCATGTATGTGGGCGGTATCTGCGGCGTTATCGGCGCGTTCTTCTATGAGCAGGCGGTTCCGGCGGCGGAGATGAACGGCCTGCTGGCGGTTGGGATCCCCATGCTCTGCTCCCTGCTTGGCTCCCTGCTGATGGGGCTGCTGTACTGCCTGCTGACCGTGACGCTGCGGGCCAATCAGAACGTCACCGGTCTGGCCATGACCACCTTCGGCGTGGGCGTGGGCAACTTCTTCGGCGGCTCCCTGATCAAGCTGACCGGCAGCGAGGTTCCCTCCATCGCCCTCTCTGCTACCAGCGCCTACTTCAGCAAGTCCCTGCCCTTTGCCGGGAAGCTGGGGGTGTTTGGCCAGATGTTCCTGTCCTACGGCTTTCTGGCTTATCTGGCCATTGTGCTGGCGCTGTTCAGCTCCTATTTCCTCAAGCATACCCGCGCGGGCCTGCACCTGCGGGCTGTGGGCGAGAGCGCTTCCACAGCCGACGCCGCCGGTATCAACGTGACCAAGTACAAGTATTTGGCCACCTGCATTGGCAGCATGATCGCCGGCCTCGGCGGACTGTACTATGTCATGGACTACGCCTGCGGCGTCTGGTCCAATAACGCCTTCGGCGACCGCGGCTGGCTGGCCATCGCACTGGTGATTTTCACCATCTGGCGTCCCAATGTCAGCGTGCTGGCCTCCATCCTGTTCGGCGGCTTCTACATTCTCTACCTCTACATCCCCACAGGAACCAATCTGGCAATCAAGGAGCTTTACAAAATGCTCCCCTATGTGGTGACGCTGGCGGTTCTGATTATCGTGTCCCTGCGGAAAAAGCGGGAGGATCAGCCTCCTGCGTCTCTGGGACTCAGCTTCTTCCGGGAAGAACGGTAAGTGAAAAGCGGCTTTCTGTTGGAAAGCCGCTTTTTTACACAAAAAAGGTCAACCAATCGCAGAAATAATTAAAAGCCAGAAATCATTAGTAAAAATTATAATAGATATGTGAATTTCCTGCTTTTCTTACGGGAAAAACCATTCTATAATAGATCGGTTGAAAAAATAAATCCAAACTGTGCAGCTGCTGCACAGGGATCTTGGGAGGCAATGAATATGGCGAACTGTGCAATCGTTGGTATTAACTGGGGCGATGAGGGAAAAGGCCGCATGGTGGACTACCTCACCAGCCATTATGACGTGGTGGTGCGGTATCAGGGCGGCGGCAACGCCGGCCATACCGTGGTGAATGACAAGGGTACCTTTGCCCTGCATCTGCTGCCCTCCGGCATTTTCCGGGAGGGTGTGGTGAACATTCTGGGAAACGGCGTGGCGCTGGACTGCGAGAACCTGCTGAATGAGATGAACACCATCCGGAATGCGGGCGTCCCCATCACCCCGGAGAATCTGAAGATCAGCGACCGGGCGTCCCTGCTGCTGCCCTGGCACCGGGAATTGGACGGTCTGGAAGAGGCCCGTCTGGCGGACAAGAAGTACGGTTCCACCAAGCAGGGAATCGCGCCGTTCTACTCTGACAAGTACCAGAAAAAGACGGTGATGGCCGGGGAGCTGCTGCATCCGCAGCACCTGAAGGAGCATCTGGCGGATCTGCTGGAGTGGAAGAACCTGACCCTCCAGAAAGTATACGGCGCCAAGGGCTATACCATGGAGGAACTGCTGAACTGGGTGGATACCTACTGCGAGGCGGTCAAGCCCTATATCACGGATACCACCCGCTTCCTGCGGGATGCCCAGAAAGCGGGCAAGTCCATCCTCTTTGAAGCTCAGCTGGGCGCACTGCGGGATCTGGATTACGGCATCTATCCCTATACCACCTCCTCCAACGCTGTGGCGGCCTATGCCCCGGTGGGTTCCGGTCTGCCTACGGCCAAGCTGGACGAGGTTGTGGGCGTGGTCAAGGCCTACTCCTCCTGCGTGGGCGAAGGCCCCTTTGTGTGCGAGTGGTTTGGCGACGAGGCTCAGAAGCTCCGGGATGCCGGTGGGGAGTACGGCGCAAAGACCGGCCGTCCCCGCCGGGTCGGTCCCATCGATCTGGTGGCCACCCGCTACGGCGTGCAGGTTCAGGGTGCGACCAACATTGCCCTGACCAAGCTGGATATTCTCAGCTATATGGACAAGATCCCCGTCTGCGCCCACTATGAGCTGGACGGCCAGCAGACCGATGAGTTCCCGTTCCCTGTCTGTCTGCAGGATGCCAAGCCGGTGGTTGAATATGTGGACGGCTGGCAGTGCGACATTTCCAAGGCCCGCAGCTGGGAAGATCTGCCGGAGAATGCCCGGAAGTACGTGGAGTATGTGGAGAAGGCCATTGGCTGCCACATCGGCTATGTATCTGTGGGCGCAGAGCGGGACAGCCTGATTATCCGGTAACAATACTGTTGGTTTCCCAACGCAGACAGGGAACTGCTGCGCCGGTTTCCGGCGGACTCTATGTAATATTCTGAGTGGAGAGGAACATTTATGAGCAAGGATACGTATGAATCCCCATTGGCTTCCCGCTATGCGTCCCGGTATATGCTGCACCTGTTTTCCCCGGATATGCGGTTCCAGACCTGGCGGCGGCTGTGGGTGGAACTGGCACGGGCGGAGCATGATCTGGGCCTGCCCATTACGGCGGAGCAGGTGGCAGAGCTGGAAGCCCATGTGACCGATATCGACTATGCGGCTGCAGAACAGCGGGAAAAGGAAGTCCGCCACGACGTCATGGCCCATGTGTATGCTTACGGGCTGGCAGCCCCTTCTGCGGCCGGCATCATCCATCTGGGGGCCACCAGCTGCTATGTCACCGACAATGCAGACCTGATCCTGTACCGGGACGGCCTGAAGTATCTCCGGGGGCAGATCCTGTCCGTGATGCTGAATCTCTCTGCCTTTATCCGGCAGTATGCCGCCACGCCGACGCTGGGCTATACCCATTACCAGCCTGCCCAGCCGGTGACGGTGGGCAAGCGGGCCGCGCTGTGGATGCAGGATTTCCGTTCCGATCTGGAGGAGCTGGATCATGTGCTGGCTGCCATGCGTTTTCTGGGCTGCCGGGGTACCACCGGCACGGAAGCCAGCTTCATGGATCTCTTTGAGGGGGACGGAGCGAAAATCGACGAAATGAACCGCCGGATTGCCGCAGCCTTTGGCTTTGACAAGTGCTTCTCCGTCTGCGGCCAGACCTATCCCCGGAAAGCCGACAGCCGCATCCTGAACGTGCTTTCCTCCATTGCCCAGAGCGCTTACCGCATGGCCAACGACATTCGTCTTTTGCAGCATGACCGGCAGGTGGAGGAACCCTTTGAGAAGAACCAGATCGGCTCCAGCGCCATGGCCTACAAGCGCAATCCCATGCGTTCCGAGCGGATCTGCTCTCTGAGCCGCTACCTGATGGCGGACGCCACTAACGCGCCCATGACGGCCTCCGTCCAGTGGATGGAGCGGACGCTGGACGATTCTGCCAACCGCCGGATCTCTCTGCCGGAGGGCTTCCTCTGCGCGGATGCGGTGCTGCGGCTGTGCCAGAATGTGACCAACGGCCTCCACGTCAACGAGAAGATCGTGGACCGTACCATCCGGGAGTATCTGCCGTTTCTGGCCACGGAAAACATCATGATGGAGGCTGTGAAGCGGGGCGGCAACCGGCAGGAGCTGCACGAGAAGATTCGCCAGCACTCCATGGCGGCGACGGCCCGGATGAAAGAGGGCGAACCCTGCGACCTGCTGGATCGTCTGGCAGCAGACCCGGCTTTCGGCATGACCCGCGCAGAGCTGGACGCCGTGATGGAGCCGTCCCTGTACATCGGCCGCTGCAAGGAGCAGGCGGAACAGCTGCTGGCGGAGTATGCGCCGCTGCTGGCGGACGCTAAGACTGCCGACGGCACCATCAACCTGTAATTGAAATTGGAATAAAAAAGCGTGGACTTTTCCAAAAGTCCACGCTTTTTTTGCGGAAAAACCCCACCGGCGCAGCCGGTGGGGCAGATAGCTCAGTCTCTGAAACCGATTACCGGGGCAAGCGAAGAAAGCAGAGGTCACTTTTCCTCGCGGACATACTCCACAAACTGATAGGTCAGGCCGTTTTCCGCGACAGGGGCCTCTGTGCACGCTTCCGCCCATTCCGGCAGACTGTCCAGATCGGGAAAGAAAGTGTCGGCATCCGTCACAGCAGCGTTCACACGGGTGATGTATGCCCGGCTGCACCGATCCAGCAGGGCGGCATAAATACTGCCGCCGCCGATCAGCCAGACGTCGCTGCCGCCGCCTGCCAGTGCCAGCGCCTCTGCCGGACTGTGAACCACCTCGCAGCCCTCCCGCTGAAAAGCGGGATCTCTGGTAATGACGATGTTCCGCCGTTTGGGCAGGGGCCTGCCGCCGGGGAAGGAGTCCAGCGTTTTCCGGCCCATAATCAGGGTGCCGCCGGCGGTGAGGGTGCGGAAGCGCTTCATGTCCCCCGGCAGGGAGAACAGCAGACCGTTATTCCGGCCAATGGCCCAGTTCCGATCCACAGCAACAATCGCGTTCATGACTCCTCCTTAAATGGCAATGGGGATTTTGTCCTCAAAGGGGGCGGGGGTGTAGTTCTCCATGGTGAAGCTGTCGCGGGTAAACGCATAGAAATCCGTGACAGAGGGATCAACGGTGAACTGCGGTGCCGGGGCGGGTGTCTGGGTCAGCATCTTCTCCACAATGGGAACATGGCGGTCGTAAATGTGGGCGTCGGCGATGACGTGAACCAGTTCACCGGGAATCAGGCCGCTGACCTGAGCAAACATATGCACCAGCACGGCATACTGCACCACATTCCAGTTGTTGGCGGCCAGCATATCCTGACTCCGCTGGTTTAGAATGGCGTTGAGTACGTTCCCGGAGACGTTGAAGGTCATGGAGTACGCGCAGGGATAGAGGTGCATTTCGGAGAGATCTGCAAAATTATAGATGTTGGTGAGGATCCGGCGGCTGGCTGGGTTGTGCTTCAGGTCATAAAGCACCCGATCCACTTGATCCATGTCCCCTTCGGGATAGTGGTGCTTCACGCCCAGCTGATAGCCGTAGGCCTTACCGATGGAGCCGGTTCCGTCCGCCCACTGATCCCAGATTTTGGCATTGAGGTCATGTACATTGTTTGACTTCTTCTGCCAGATCCACAGCAGCTCATCCACCGCCGTTTTCCAGTAGGTGCGGCGGATGGTGAGGATGGGGAACTCTTTCTGGAGATCATAACGGTTGACGATGCCGAATTTTTTGATGGTATGGGCAGGGGAACCGTCCTCCCAGCGGGGGCGAACGCTCTGATCGGTGTCCCAGACGCCGTGATCCAGAATCTCCCGGATATTCTGCATAAAGATCTGGTCAGCGTAACTCATGATGCGTCCTCCCCAAAGCTTGATTCATTGCAAAAATTATAAATAGTATAACAGAGCGGGGCTGGATATGCAAGACATTTCCATGGCCGCGCGGCTCTGTAAACGCGCAGGCTGCTTATTTGCTCAGATGGCCTTTCAGGAACTTCACGGCTTCCACATAGCCCTGGAAGCCCAGCCCCTTGTAGGTCTTGACGCAGGCCATGCCTGCGTAGGAGATCTGCCGGAAAGGCTCCCGGCTGTCCACATCAGAGATGTGGACTTCCACGGCGGGAATGGCCACCGCCTTCAGCGCGTCCAGAATGGCCACGCTGGTGTGGGTATAGGCGGCGGGGTTGATAACGATGCCGTCATATACGCCGTAGGCTGCCTGAATGGCGTCTACAATAGCGCCCTCGTGGTTGGACTGGAAAAAGTCCACGCCGATTCCCTCGGCGTCGCAGGCGGTGCGGACGAGAGAGAGCAGGGCCTCGTAATTCTGACTGCCGTAAATGGCAGGCTCCCGCAGCCCCAGAAGGTTCAGGTTCGGGCCGTTGATGACCAGAAATTTCATGACAGTGCCTCCTTGATGGTATTCAGGGTGTCCTCCAGCGCACCGTCGTTGGAAACGGTGACGTCGGCAAACTGCGCGTACAGCGGCTTTCGCCGGGCATAGAGCTGGGAGAGATCCGTGGACTGGGAGATGGGCCGCCCGTCTGTGGGCAGCTTGGAAAGATCCCGCGTCAGGCAGAAAATGGTGCCATTCTGGTGCAGCAGCGGGTAGTTTTCCCGCCGGGTGACGCAGCCGCCGCCGGTGGAGAGAATGATGCCGGAGCGTTTTCCCTGCTCCGCCAGAACTTCCGTTTCCAGCGCCCGGAAGCCCTCCTCGCCGGATCGGGCAAAGATCTCCGGGATGGACATCCCCGCTTTTTCGGCAATCAGGGCGTCAGCCTCCACCGCCTCGCGGTTCAGCGCCGCGCCCAGAGCGGAGGCCACGGTGGACTTGCCGCAGCCGGGCATCCCGATGAGGATGATGTTCCGCAGGCGGCTGTGGATGATGCGCTCCACCCGCTCCAAAGCACTGTCGTCAATGGGCGTGCCGGAGAACTGCTCGCTGGAGCGTTTGGCCTGCGCCACCAGCATGGAAAGCCCGCTGGCATGGGGGATCCCCAGCTCCTCCGCCTGTAGGATCAGCGCTGTCCGGGCGGGGTTGTATACAATGTCCAGCACGCCCTGACAGCAGGGGAACTGCTTCAGATCCACCGCCGCGGAGCCGTTGTGGGGATACATCCCCACCGGCGTGGTGTTGGCGATGATCTCCGCGTCGGCGTGGCGGTCCAGATTGGTATAGTTGTCCGGGCCGCTGCGGGAGATGACGGTGACATGAGCGCCCAGCTGTTCCAGCGCGGCCTTCACCGTAACGGATGCACCGCCGCTGCCCAGCACCAGCGCCTTCTTTCCGGCGGGAGAGATCCCACTGCGGCGCACCATATAGAGAAAGCCGTAAAGATCGGTGTTGTCGCCGTACAGCGTGCCGTCCGGCCGGCGGACGATGGTGTTGACGCTTTGCAGCTTCGCTGCCGCGTCTGACAGCTCCGTGCAATAGGAAACCACCGCTTTTTTATAGGGGATGGTGACATTCAGGCCGTCCCAGCTGCCGGAGGTCAGAAAGCTGCCCAGACGCTCTCTGGGGACTTCAAAGAGCCGGTAGTCGTAATCGCCCAACTCATGGTGAATCATGGGGGAGTAGCTGTGGCCCAGCGTCTCGCCCAGCAAACCGCAATGCAACATCAGACCACCTCACTGTAGCTGCCGAGGTAGGAGAACTCCTCGCAAAGACCGGGAAGCTCACTCATCAGCTGCAAAAACTCCGGGGAGTACACGGAGTTTTCCAGATCGAAATAGAACATGAACTCGAAGTTCCGATCCGGGATGGGGCGGCTTTCCAGCTTGTTCAGGTTCAGCCCCAGCGCGTAGAACCGGTTCAGCAGGCGGCACAGGGAACCCGGCTCATGGGGCAGCACCGCCATCAGGCTGGTGCGGTCGGCACCGGGATAGATCTCCAGCTTTTTGGAGATGCAGATAAAGCGGGTGAAGTTGCTGCCGGTGTCCTGCACGGAGGCTTCCAGACATTCCAGACCGTACAGCTTCATGCAGGAGCGGGAGGAAAGGGCGGCGCAGTGACCGTCGCTCTCAGCCACCTTCTTGGCGGCCATGGCGGTATTTTCGCAGGGAGTGATCTTCACGCCGGGGAAGCCCAGCAGATACTGCTCGCACTGGGTGAGGGCCTGCTGATGGGAGAAGATCTCCCGGATGTCCTCCCGCCTGGTGCCGGGCTTGACCAGCAGGTTGTGATCCACCTTCAGCCGCATACTGCGGACGATGCGGAAATCGTGCTTCATCATCAGGTCGTAGATGGCGTTGACGCTGCCGGCGGTGCTGTTTTCCAGCGGCAGCACGCCATAGCGGCAAAGCCCGCTCTCAATGGCGGAGAAAACGGCCTCAAAAGAGGTGAAGTACATGATGTTGGCCAGCTTGAAGAGCTTGTCGCAGGCCAGCTGAGAGTAGGCCCCTGCCACTCCCTGACAGGCCACGGGAACGTTGGAGGGAAACAGCTTGGGAGTGTTGTCAATGGCGGACTGGATCTCCGCCGTCAGAGCGGTGGAGGCACCGAGCAGCCGGTTCTGATAGCCGCGGCTCAGTTCAAAAAGCAGGGTATACAGGGACGCGGTATAGTCCTTCATGTTTTCCGGAGCCAGCTCCACCACATTCTGAAGCTTCTGACGCTCCCGGATGGGGGCCAGTACCGGCAGGCCATGCTCTTTTTTGTAGGCGGCAATGCCGGCGGCGGTTTCCATCCGCTGTGCGAACAGCTCTACCAGCTGGCGGTCGATCCGGTCGATTTGCACGCGATAATCGCTGAGTTCCATAGGAAGGTGTACCTCCGAAATTTAGATTCCGCCCAGCAGGGCGTCGTATACGGCGATGGCTGCCGCGGCTTCCACACAGGGAACGGCTCTGGGGACGATGCAGGGATCGTGCCGCCCCACCACCCGCAGTGCTTCCGGCGTCAGGGTGTGCAGGTTCACGCTCCGCTGTTCTTTGGCAATGGAGGGCGTGGGCTTGAACGCCGCCCGGAAGGTGAGGGGCATCCCGTCGGTAATGCCGCCCAGAATGCCGCCGCAGTGGTTGGTGACGGTGCGGATCTGCCCGTTTTCCACGGTGAAGGGGTCGTTATTCTCGCTGCCCCGCAGCCGTGCAGCTTCAAAGCCGATGCCGAATTCAATGCCCTTGACGGCGGGGATCCCGAATACAATGGAGGCAATGCGGCCCTCCATACCGTCAAACAGCGGGCCGCCCAGACCTGCGGGCAGACCCAGCACGGCACATTCCACCACGCCGCCTACGGAGTCACCCTCCGCCTTGGCGGCGGCAATAGCCGCCTGCATGGCCGCCCCTGCGGCATCGTCTGCCGCAGGGAAGGGCTTGTCCGCCGTGGAGACGGTCAGGGGGGTGGGATCCTCCACCGTTCCGATGGAGGCGATGCGGCTGATAACGGTGATCCCCCGCTTTTCCAGCAGCTGAAGGCAGATGCCCCCGGCAATGCACAGGGGGGCTGTCAGCCGCCCGGAAAAAGCGCCGCCGCCGGCGTAATCCTGATGTCCGCCGTATTTCACCTGAGCGGTGTAGTCGGCGTGGCCGGGGCGGGGAACCACCGCAAGATTGGCGTAGTCCCCGGAGCGGGTGTTGGTGTTGCGGATGATGGCGGTGAGGGGCGCGCCGCAGGTGACATTTTCCACCAGCCCGGAGAGAAATTCCGGCGCGTCGGCCTCCTTGCGAGGGGTGGACCAGGCGTTCTGCCCCGGTGCGCGGCGTTTCAGGAAGGCTTGCAGGGCCTCCATGTCGATGGCTTCTCCGGCCGGCAGTCCTTCCAGCGTCATGCCAATGGCCGGTGCGTGGGACTGACCGAAGATGGTCAGGCGCAGGTGTTCTCCGTACTGGCTCATAAGGCTCCTCCTTTCAAAGCGTCCAGATCCTCCCAGAACCGGGGATAGGATTTGGAAACGCACTCGCTGCCGCTGACGGAAACGGCGCTTTCGCAGATGCACGCCGCCACAGCGGCGGACATGGCGATGCGATGGTCGCCGCAGGCGTCGGCGGTGCCGCCGGTGAGACGGCCGGCTCCGTGAACGATCAGCCCGCTGGGCTGCTCCTCCACGCTGCCGCCCAGAGCGGTCAGCAGCTGCGCTGTGGTGCGGAGCCGGTCAGATTCCTTCAGCCGGAGCCGCCCGGCATTGAAAATATGGGTATCGCCCACTGCTCCGGCGGCGGCCACAGACAGCACCGGGATCAGATCGGGGATCGGCCCGGCGTCGATGGCAACGCTGTTCAGCTCGCCCCGACGGACGGTCACGGCATCATTTTCCACGGAGATTCTGGCGCCCATGGCGGCCAGAATATTCAGCACGGCCCGGTCGCCCTGAGAGGAGGCCGGGGCCAGACCGCGTACCGTGACTCCCTCCGGAGACAACGCGCCCATGCACAGGAAAAAGGCGGCGTTGGACCAGTCGCCCTCGGCAGAAAGCTGGGCGGGGAACTGGCAGCGCTGTCTGCCGCAGATGTGCCAGGTGTTTCCGGCTTTCCGCAGGGAGACGCCACCCCGCCGGAGGGCGTCCTCCGTCATGGTGACGTAGGCGGCGGATTCCAGCTCGCCGGTTACCGTGAGGGCGCTGCCGCTGTCCAGCAGGGGCAGCGCCATAAGCAGGCCGGAAATATACTGGGAGGAAACGTTGCCGGGAAGGGAAAATTCACCGGGACACAGCTGGCCGCTGCTGTAAAGCAGGTCATTTTCCTGACAGATGGTCATGCCGTGGGCGGTCAGCACCGCATCCAGCGGATGCAGCGGACGCTGGGGCAGGCGCCCCTCCATGTGAAAGGCCACACTGGCCCCCAGCGCGCCTGCCACCGGCAGAAGAAAGCGCAGGGTGGAGCCGCTTTCCCCGCAGGGAAGATGGCACAGTCCTTCCGGTACGACTTCAATGGGCTGCACGGTGATAAGGTCGCCGCTGACGGCGATCTCCGCGCCCAGCGCGTTGAGGCAGCCGATGGTGGCGGCGATATCCTTGGAAATTCCCAGACAGCGGATGGTGACCGGCGTCTGTCCCAGCGCGGCGCAGATCAGCAGCCGGTGGGCCTGAGACTTGGAAGCGGGGATGGAAACGGTTCCCGTCCGGGAACCGGGCTGAACGGTCTGATTCATTGAATCCCTCCCGCTTTCAGCCATCCGGCGACCTCAGCCGCCGGGACGGGTTCCGTCCGGCACCGGCCCATGGCCTCCGGCACTACGAATTTGGTTACGCTGCCGCTGCGCTTTTTGTCGGCTTCGGCGGCTTTCTGAATGTCTGCCAGCGGATAGGAAACCTCCGTGGGCAGGCCGTATTGTTTCAGAATGTCCAGCACCTGCGGCAGCAGGGCGGGATCGCAGATGCCCTTTTCCACGGCGGCGCGGGTGATGGCGGCCAATCCGATGGCCACACCCTCGCCGTGCAGGATGGTGAAATTGCTGCACGCCTCTACCGCGTGGCCGATGGTGTGGCCCAGATTCAGCAGGGCGCGCTGACCGCGGTCGAATTCATCGTTTTGCACCACGTCCCGCTTCATGCCCACGCAGGCGGCAATGACCGGCTCAAACTGCTCCCGGATGGGGGTGGTTTTCAACTGCTGAAACAGCTCCGGGCTGAAGAGAACCGCCGTTTTGATGATCTCGGCGCAGCCTGCCCGGTATTCGGCATCCGGCAGGGTTTCCAGCAGCGCCGGGTCGCACAGCACCAGAGTGGGCTGGTAAAAGCAGCCGGCCTGATTCTTGCCGCTGTCCAGATCCACGGCGGTTTTACCGCCTACGGAGGAGTCCACCATGGACAGCAGGGTGGTGGGGACCTGAATGTAAGCGATGCCCCGCTGATAGGTGGCGGCGGTGAAACCGGCCAGATCCCCTACAACACCGCCGCCCAGAGCGATGATGAGATCGCTCCGGGTGAAACGGCGGTCGCAGAGAAAATTCAGTGCCTGACCGTAGGTGTTCAGATTTTTATGCTGCTCGCCGTGGGGGAATACGAAACGCTCCACCTGAAATCCGGCGTCTGTCAGGGATCGCTCCGCCAGACCGCCGTACAGAGGGTATACCGTGTCGTCGGATATGATGGCGGCCCGGCGACCGGGAAGAAGCCCTGCCGCCAGAGAACCGAGCCGGGAGAGCAGGCCGTGCTCAATGGCCACGTCGTAGGCGCGGGAAGCCGCTACATGGATGGTAGTCACCGGCCGTCCACCTCCTCCTTCCGCTTCCGGCCGTCGTCCAGCAGCTGGATCAGGCTGGGCAGGTCGTCATGCTCCATGGCGTCCTGATACTGGCGGAGATTGTCGATCAGGGTGTTCAGCTCTGCCATAAGGAAATCCTTGTTTTCCAGAAACAGCTCTGCCCACATTTTGGGGGCCAGCCATGCCACTCTGGTCATATCCTTGTAGCTGCCGGCGGAAAAGCCCTTGTGAAGCCCTGCCGTGGGACTTTTGATATAGGCGTTGGACACCACATGGGCCAACTGGGAGGTGAAGGCGATCATCTCATCGTGCTGCTCTGCCGTGGTGACGGAGAACCGGCTGAACCCGGCGGGAGCCAGCAGCTCCTTGACGCGGCTCAGCAGCTCGATGTCGTTGTGATTGGCGGGTACCAGCACCATGGGCGCATTGTGGAACATGGTGGCGGTGGCGTATTTGAAGCCGGAGTTATGGGTGCCGGCCATGGGGTGGCCGCCCAGATAGGTAAAGCCGAACTGCTCTGCCAGCGGGAAGCAGGCGGTGCAGACCACCCGCTTGGTGCCGCAGCAGTCGATGACCACCGGCTTGGGGCCGATGTGGGCGGCGTGCTGCTTCAGGTAGCCGACTGCGGCGGAGGGAATCACGGCAATGAGGATCAGGTCGCAGGTGGAGAGGGTCTCATCCGTCAGGGGACCGTTCACTGTGCCGGAGAGGACGGCGAAGTCATAGGTGGATCGGTCGGTGTCAAACGCCAGAACAGTATGTCCGGCTGCGTGGTAGGCTTTGGCAAAGGAGCCGCCGATGAGCCCCAGACCTACAATTCCAACGGTCATTTCGTCACAACCTCCCGCAGCGCCCGGATCTTGCCCATCAGCGCGTCGAACTGCTCCGGCCGCAGGGACTGCGCACCGTCACACAGGGCGTGGATGGGATCGTTGTGTACCTCAATGATGAGGCCGTCCGCGTTGCAGGCGGTGGCGGCCATAGCCATGGGGGACACCAGCCGGTTGATGCCGGTGGCATGGCTGGGATCCACGATGACGGGCAGATGGCTCAGCTCATGGAGCATGGGGACGGCAGCCAGATCCAGCGTGTTGCGGGTGTAGTCGTCAAAGGTGCGGATGCCACGCTCACAGAGAATGACCTGCTCGTTGCCGTTGGCCATGATGTACTCGGCGCTCATCAGCAGCTCCTTCAGTGTGTTGGCAAGGCCGCGCTTGAGGAGAATGGGCTTGTGGAGCTTGCCCAGTTCCCGCAGCAGGTCAAAATTCTGCATATTCCGGGCACCCACCTGTAACATATCCACGTCCTCAAAGAGAGGCAGATCCACCACGCTCATGATCTCGGTGACGATGGGCAGGCCGGTTTCCTTCCGGGCGATTTTCAGAAGCTCAATGCCCTCGCCCTTGAGACCTGCAAAGTCATAGGGAGAGGTGCGGGGCTTGAAGGCACCGCCCCGGAGCATATTGGCCCCGGACGCTTTGACGGCCTTGGCCACGGCCACGATCTGCTCCTCGGATTCCACGGAGCAGGGGCCGGCCATGACGCAGAAGTTGCCGCCGCCGATCTTCACATCGCCCACCTGCACCACGGTGTCCTCCGGGTGGAACTTGCGGTTGCAGCATTTGAACGGCTCTGTGACTCGCTTGACGGAGTCCACAATGTCAAGGCTTGCCACCAGATCCATGTCCACCTTGCTGGTGTCGCCCACCAGACCCAGAATGGTCTGGTATTCGCCTTCGGAAACGTGGATATGCAGGCCGAGATTCTGCAGCCAGTCCATCAGCTGCGCGCGGTTTTCCCTGGTAACGCCGGGCTTCAGTGCAACGATCATGATGTAGTCCTCCTGAAAAATATAGAGATTCAAATGGTTGTCAAAGGGATGAAAAAACGCCCCACAGGCGTAACCTGTGCGGCGTGAAAATCACCGGGGAAGCTTCCCGTTGCAACACAAATTACCCTTACTATGCACACATAGTAAAGTAGTAATATGCGTAGAACATGGAAGAAGTCATGGTGAATATCTCCTGATTGATCTGGTTTCTTAGGATGGTTACACTGTAGCACATCAAAGCGATGATGTCAACAAACTTCGGCGAAAAAAATAGATAGTTTGCGGCGGGAAAACCAGAGCCGATTCGGCAAAATCACAGCAAACCGGGCAAAATAACAGGAAAATCCCGGAAAAACGAGGCTGTGAAAGGGGAATGAACGGCCTCCGCGGGGCATTTACAGCTCCCGCCTGCCTTCCAGCGCACGGGCCAGCGTGGCGTCGTCGGCAAATTCCAGATGTCCGCCCACCGGGATGCCGTAGGCCAGCCGGGTCACTTTGACCTCAAAGGGCTTGAGAAGCCGGGCAATGTACATGGCGGTGGCCTCCCCCTCCGTATCCGGGTTGGTGGCCATGATGACCTCCTCCACGCCGCCCTGCGCCACCCGCTCCAGCAGGGGCTTGATGGCGATGTCATCCGGGCCGATGTGGTTCATGGGGCTGATGACGCCGTGGAGCACATGGTATTTTCCGTTGAACTCCCGGCCCCGCTCCATGGCGGCCACATCCCGCGGATCTGCCACCACGCAGATCACAGAGCCGTCCCGCTTGGGGGAGGAGCAGATGGGACACAGCCCCCCGGCGGTGAAGTTGCGGCACACCGGGCAGTAGGTGACGGTTTTCTTTGCGGCAACGATGGCGTCGGCAAAGGCCTGCGCGTCCTCTTCCGGCAGGCTCAGAATATGAAACGCCAGCCGCTGGGCGGTCTTTCCGCCGATACCCGGCAGGCGGGCAAACTGTTCAACCAGCGCTTCCAGCGGCGCGGGAAAATACTCCATGATGTTGCTCCTTTATGCGCTGTGGGGCCATGTATGGCCCCACAGTCATTGATGATCTTTCGGAGTTCGCAGGACTCCGTTTGCCTGCGGACAAAATGCTTTGTCCTGAACGCCTTGGGCACGTTCACCAGTCCACGGACTAGCGGGGAGTTCCAAAAAGGGGAATGAATTCCCCTCTTTAGCCCAGATCCATGGCGAACAGCGCCGCCGCACCGCCGGTATGGACGAAGGCGATATGCTCCTGCCCATCGAAATAGCCCTCTTTTACCAGCATCAGGAACTTGGTCCATGCCTTGCCGGTGTAGACGGGATCCAGCAGGATGCCCTCCTGTCGAGCCAGCTCTTCAATATAGGGGGTGTCCTCAGCGTTGGGGATGGCGTAGCCTGCGCCCACATGGTAGATCATGCGGAAGCGGCTGTCCATGTCGGCGGGGGCGGGCTTGCTGACCAGATCGGAAGCCTCCTTCACCAGCTCCGGCACAATGTCCTCAAAGGGATCGGTGTCCACACCCAGACCGGTGGCCTTGGCATCCGGCAGGAACAGGGAAGTGCCCAGCACCAGACCGGCGGTGGTGCCGCCGGAACCGGTGGCAGAGGCCACATGGCTGATCTCGATTCCGGACTCTTTTGCCTGCTCTGCCATTTCCCGGACGCACTCGGCGTAGCCCACAGCGCCCAGCGCGGTGGAGCCGCCGACAGGGATGATGTAGCCCTTGTGTCCCTCGGAAGCCAGCACCTCGCAGCGCTTACGCATCTCCGCGTAGATGTCCTCATAGCTGTCGGTGTCCATGAATTCCACCTGCGCGTTGAAAATGTCGTCCAGAATCAGGTTGCCCTTGTGATCCGTGACGCCCCGCTTTTTCAGGATCAGGGTGCAGCGCATCCCCAGACGGGCGGCGCAGGCGGCGGTGAGCATGGCGTGGTTGGACTGAGCGCCGCCGGTGGTGAACACGGTGTCGCAGCCCTGCTTCTGAGCGTCTGCCAGCAGGTATTCCAGCTTGCGGACCTTGTTGCCGCCCAGCGCGACGCCGCACAGGTCGTCCCGCTTGATCCAGATGTCCTTGTTGTAGATCCGGCTGATATTCTCCAGCCGGTAGAAAGGCGTGGGATATACGCCCAGTTTGATTTTGGGAAGGGTGTTCCAGTTGCTCATGGTCGATTATTCTCCTCGAAGTAATTTGATGCGGGCGGGGATATCCTCCGCCTTATAGACAGCGCTGCCCGCTACCAGCACGTTGGCTCCGGCGTCGATACAGGCCCGGCAGGTATCCGAAGCCACGCCGCCGTCCACCTCCAGCTCGCAGGCGGGGTTGCGTTCGTCAATGAGTTTACGGATGGCGGCCACCTTGGGCATCTGATCCGCCATGAATTTCTGACCGCCGAAGCCAGGCTCCACGGTCATCACCAGAATCAGCTCCACCTGATCGATATAGGGCAGAACGGCCTCCCAGGTGGTCTTGGGCTTCAGGACGATGCCGGCCTTTTTGCCCTTAGCATGAATTTTGTCGATGGCGGCCTGAATGTTTTCCGGGAAGTCCGATTCCACATGGACCGTCACCAGATCGGCGCCTGCGTCGCAGAATTCCTCCACATACCGCACCGGCTTTGTGATCATCAGATGGACGTCCAGAAACATATCCGTGACCTTTCGGATGGATTTCAGTACCGGGATGCCAATGGAGATGTTGGGGACAAACACGCCGTCCATCACGTCCACATGGACATAATCGGCATCGGAGATGCGGTGAATATCCCGCTCCAGATTTGCAAAATCGGCGGAGAGGATAGACGGGGAAATTTTAATCATGGGGACGACCTCTTTTCTGTTGTTTTCCGGCGGAAGAGTCGAACCGCGGAGACAGGCTCCGTGACAGACCCGGCATGGGGCGCATAGGATGGCGCAAGCGGCCTGAGCGTCCCCGTTGATATGCCCCGCAGCGTCCGCCCTGGGTCAGACGCCGCCGCTTTTCAGATATAGGGGGCCGGTGGAAACACCGGCCTCCCATGGGACGCAGTTGCAGTCTTAGTGTAGCAGACGGGAACGCCAAAAGCAACGGCAGAAGAAAAATTTTCTGGTGTTGCAAATGCCATATAAGAACGGCGCTCCTTTATGTTATTTTGTAAATGGATAAAAAGAGCGTTTCGGCACATAAAGACTGCCGGAGCGGACAAGCTATCAGAAAAAGGAGGCTTCCCCATGGAGCTGAAGCATTTGAACGCACAGGAGTTTGAGACAATTTTGCAGAACGGCCAGCCGGCGATGATCGATTTCTCCGCAGTGTGGTGCGGCCCCTGCCAGATCCTGGCCCCTGTTATGGAAAAGCTTGCGGAGCAGTATGACGGCAAGGCGGTTGTGGCCAAGGTGGATGTGGACGAGCAGCGGGAACTGGCGATCCAGTACCGGGTCATGTCCGTACCGACCGTGATTTTCCTGAAGGACGGCAAGGAGGTCGATCGCAAGATCGGCGTCCGGGAGCCGGCGGAGTACACGGAGCGTCTGGACGCCTGCCTGTAAGAAAACAGAAGCCCAAAGCGCCGCATAAACACGGACGGAAGAAAGCCGCGTATGGTCTGATGACCATACGCGGCTTTTGCGCTGCCGCGAAAGACAGCTTGCCGGCGGCCGCACACCTGCCATACCCCGCGCATAGAATACCAGCGGCAGGACTGCAATCCAGATCAATGCAGGGGATGATGACGATGGCTTATTCCGACCGGGAGCTGCTGGCGCGGCTGATCCAGTGCGAGGCGGGCGGGGAGGGCGATACGGGGATGAAAGCGGTGGCCGGCGTGGTGATGAACCGGGTCAACGCCCGCGGCGGGGAATACGCGCGGGTGGGGCAGGGCAGCATCCGCAACATCATTTTCCAGCCCTACCAGTTCGTGTGCGTCTCGGAAACGGAGAACGGCGCCTACAACCCCCAGAATATTTACAATATGCGGCCGGAGCAGATCCACTTTGACATTGCCGACTGGGCCATCGCGGGCAACCGCATCCCGGATGTGGCGGAGTCGCTGTGGTTCTACAACCCCTTCGGCCCCCGGTGCAGAAGCCGGTTTCCCTCAGATGTGGGCTACTGGCAGACCCGCATTGGAGATCATTGCTTTTATAATCCAACGGATGCCTATTACAGAACTTGAGAGGTGTTTTTATGCAGCGCTTTCAGAATACTTACACAGCCGGAGCGGTTCCCGGCCCCAGCACCGGGGACTGGCGGGCGGAGATCAGCGGCAGCGGCACGGCGGGAAGTCACACGCAGGATGCCATGGGGCAGCCGCCGGAGAGAACGGAATTTGCTTCCATGCCCGGCGGGCAGATGGTGCCCATGGGAAATATGCCGGGGATCCGAACAAATCTGCCGGAGGACGTGATCCAGAACCCCCTCAGCGTGGGGGAGGCCCACGAAGGCTCCATCAAGGCCATGCTGGCCCGGAACGAGGGCAACTATGTGGTAGCTACGTTTCTGGTGGGGACGCAGGGAACGGTTTCCTGGGAGGGAATCCTCTACGATGTGGGCAACGACTTTATCACCATCTACCAGCCGGGACGGGAGCGGTATATCGTGATCGACATTTACGCCCTGAAATATATCGAGTTTTACGACACCCGCCGCAGGGAACAGTGCGAGGCCATGCTCAGACAGAACGGTATGTGGGAACAGCACTGAAAAGTTTTCACACAGGGGGGATTGCAGGCGGAAAATGGCTATGCTAAAATATCGGTACCATCGATTGACAAGGGCAGATACGCCTGCCAGCGATGGTATAGTCTCAACAGAATAAGGAGGAATCCCCCATGGATTTTGAAAAGCTGTCCGCAGCGCGCTATTCCCTGCGGAAATTTGATTCCCGCCCGGTGGAGCAGGAGAAGCTGGCTCTGATTCTGGAAGCCGGCCGCAACGCCCCCACGGCGCATAACAAACAGCCCCAGCGGATGTTCGTCATTCAGAGCCCTGAAGCGCTGGAAAAGGCCGATGCCTGCATGGACTGCCATTTCCACGCACCGGTGGTGATCGCTGTGGGATATGACCCGCAGGAGTCCTGGCACCGGGAGACCGATGGCAAGGATCACGGAGAGATCGATGCGGCCATTGCCGCTACCCAGATGATGCTTCAGGCGGCGGATCTTGGCCTTGGCACCACCTATGTGGGGATGTTCCGTCCGGAGGATCTGGTCAGAACGTTCCCTGAGATGGAGGGCCTGCATATGATCGCCATGCTGCCTCTGGGCTACCCGGCGGAGGGCGCTCATCCGGCGAAGCTTCACGGCCTGCGGAAGCCTATGGAAGAGCTTGTTAAATACCTTTAACCGAAAAAACAGGGGGAGCAGCTGCGTTCCCCCCTCACAGGGGTAACAAGTAATTCCTGGGATACCCCGGCAGGTCATCGTATTTACGATGCCTGCCGGGGCTTCTCTGTGTCCTGGGTTTGCTGGGGTTCCGGCGCTTCCATCGTTTCTTCCACATCCTGCTGACCACTGCCGACATAGCCAATGCCGTTGTAGTAGATCTCCACGGTCTG
>ENA-ORCM01001311-ORCM01001311.1-human-gut-metagenome-genome-assembly--contig:-NODE-1311-length-21289-cov-6.131576_pt1 | contig 21289 bp, 14 predicted proteins | sample MGYA00242906_ERZ507928 | MGnify/ENA primary metagenome ERZ507928 (study PRJEB26167, sample SAMN06115497) | human gut metagenome | host: Homo sapiens | place: China:Shanxi | collected 2015-05-07...
GGCCCGTTCGTCTAGCGGTTTAGGACGCCGCCCTCTCAAGGCGGAGATCACCAGTTCGAATCTGGTACGGGCTACCAAAATTGAACGCCCGGGCCTCGTAAGAGACCCGGGTTTTGTGTATTGACCGATATTTAAGGCGCGCGTTGAGTCTGCCGCCCGGACCGAGGAGTTGTCATGGACCTGCCTATCAGCTTGGAAGACATCACGTATGCCGAGAACTATCTGGCGCAGGGCGACCTGGCTACGGCGACGCCGCTGCTTGAGCGTCTGGTGGAGCTCGCCGAGGAGTATATCGACGCTGAGTGCAAGACGGAGGAGAAGCGCCAGTACTTTAGCTTCGACAGCAAGTTTGAGCGCCTGGCCTATCGCCGCGTGGAGAAGGATCCGCGCGAGCTGGTGCAGGTCGAGGTTCCCTTTGACCGCCTGTACTCCGACATGGCGTTTGCCTACATTCGCCAGCAGGATTATGTGAGTGCTCGGAATGCCCTGATGCAGGCCGTGCGTTGGGATCCCATGAACTGCAACTATCGCTTGGACTTGGCCGAGCTGTTCCGCGCGCTCGAGGACAAGCAGGAGTGGGCATCGCTCTCGTTCTCGGTGCTGGAGCGCGCGAGCGACGGTAAGTGCGCCGCACGCGCCTACACCAATTTGGGTCAGTACTTCTTGGAGCCCGAGACCGAGAACATTTCGGCTGCCGTGGGCTGCGCGCGTCTGGCGCTGCGCCTGGCGCCCAATGATGCGCATACGACGCGCCTGCTCAACAAGATCCATACCACCTATCCGGATGCCGCGGACGAGAGTGACGACCATGTGATGGGTGAGCTCGCCCTGCAGGGCGTGCCGACCTCGCCTTCGGCCGAGATCGCCATCTGCCTGATCATGTGCGCGACCGATGCTGCAAGCGACGGCGACAAGCAGGAGGCTACGCGTCTGACGGTCCGTGCCCGCGACCTGGTGGGCGAGGAGGCATGCGCGGCGATTATCAAGCTGGTGCGCGAGAGCGATGCCGAGCTTAATGCCGAGCGCAGGGCAAAGCGCGAGGCTGCGGGCTCAAACGCCGATGGCGCCAAGGAGGCCGGCGATGCCCAGTAAGCGCGAGCGCAAGCTCATTTCCAAGAATCGCTCGGCACATCACGAGTACTTTATCGATGAGACGTTTGAGTGCGGTATTGAGCTGAGCGGTACCGAGGTCAAGTCGATTCGCGAGCGCGCGTGCCAGATTACCGATACCTTCGCACTGATTCGTGGCGGTGAGTGCTGGCTCGTCGGCCTGCATATCCACCCTTATAGCCATGGTGGCGTGTGGAACCGCGACCCTGATCGCCGCCGTCGTCTGCTGCTGCACCGCAAGGAGATCGACTTTCTTGACGGCAAACTTCGCAACCGTGGTTATGCGCTGGTTCCGTTGGAGCTCTACTTTAATACCGACGGCCGCGTAAAGTTGCTGCTGGGCCTGGGCCGAGGCAAGAAGCTCTACGACAAGCGCGAGGACATGGCCAAGCGTGATGTCCAACGCGAGATCGACCGCGCCCTCAAGGAGCGCAATCGCTAGGCGTTCTGTATAAGTTGCGGTGGAATACGGACTGTTTTGCCTGTTTGAGGGGCTATTCAGTCCTTATTTCACCGCAACTGCGGGCGTCTCATCTTGCTTATACTGTTTTGACACATATGTCTCAAAGGCGGCGTTCGGTATGGGCGTCGCCTTTTTTGTGGGTACATACATCCATGAGGTTCCAACCCGGGTTAGGGGAGTGATTGTTATGGACAAAACTGCGTTCTTTACCATGCCGAGCGGTCTGTACGTGGTGAGCGCCGCGGCAGACGGGCTGCGCGCCGGCTGCGTCATCAACACTGCGGTGCAGGTGACGTCCATGCCGCCGCGCATTTCGGTTGCCGTGAACAAGGACAACGTCACCTCGGGCGTCATCGCTTCGGCCAAAGCGTTCGCGCTGACCGTGATCGATCAGACCGCCGATATGCTCTACATCGGTAACTTTGGGTTCCGCACTAGCAGCGATTATGACAAGTTTGCCAAATACGAGACCCGCGAGACGGCTCTGGGCATGCCCTATGTGCCCGAGCACGCGGCGGCCCTGTTTAGCTGCCATTTGATCGACACTGTGGATGTTGGCACGCATCTACTGTTTATCGGCGAGGTCGAGGATGCCGAGCGCTTGAGTGACGAGACGCCGCTCACCTACGATTACTACCATAAGGTCCTGAAGGGCAAGACGCCTCCGAAGGCGTCCTCGTATCAAGGCTAGAAATGTTTTAAAAATACTTGCATTATATTATTGAGAATCTATACTGATAAATGAAGTACATCACCAGTCGCGTTTGAGAGGAGAACATCATGGCTGAGGAGAAGAAGACGTATAAGTTCGTGTGCGTCGTTTGCGGTTACGAGGTTGAGGTCGATACGCCCGAGCTGCCCGAGGATTATGTGTGCCCGGTGTGCGGCGTCGGTCCCGATCAGTTTGAGCTCGTCGAGGAGTAGCTCGTCGGCACGCGGCTCACGGCAACACATAGCTCTGTCCAAGGGCCCCGGTCGAATTCTCGGCCGGGGCCCTTTTCCTCCGCCCCTAAGGGATCACGGTTGCTGTTGGCCGATCCTGTCTGTTGTGAGTCCGGCCGACCTTTTGTCTCAATCTGTAACATCTAACGGTGGAAATTGGGTCCACTTGTTACAGATTGAGACAAACGGAGCTGTCCCTCGGAATGATCTCGATCTGTAACATCTAACGGCTCGAAACGGGTCTTCCTGTTACAGATCGAGACGTTTGCCTGGGTAGGTGCCCCGTCCCATTACATCCCTGTCAACAACACGACATCTAGAATCGTCACGATGGCACCGATCCCTACAAGCAGCGCGTTGAGTGGGCGCGAGTTGGCGTATTTGCCCATGACGCGGGGTGAACTGGTGAGCCGTATGAGCACAAAGACCGTAATCGGCAGCTGAAGCGACAACAGTGCCTGACTCCAGATGAGACCTTCAAAAGGATTTGGGACGACCAGGCACGCCGTCACTGCGCCGACGAAACAGGCCGCCACCCCGATCGAGGAATGTCGGTCGTGTATGTCGTATTCCTCGTCGAACATGCCCGCGGTGATGGTGCCCGCCGCCATACCCGCCGTCACACTACTCGATAGTCCCGCGAACAGCAGCGCTACCGCAAAGATGGTCGAGCTCGCCGGGCCCAAGATGGGGGAGAGCGTGGCCGCTGCGACGGCGAGGTCGTCTACGACCATGCCGTGCGCAAAGAAGGTCGTTGCGGCCAGGATGACCATGGCCGAGTTGATTGCCCAGCCCACGCCCATCGAAAAGAGCGTGTCGAAGAGCTCGTAGTGCAGACGTTCTTCGATAACTTGCTCGCCTTGGCCTTCGAAGTGCATGGATTGGATGACCTCGGAGTGCAGAAAAAGGTTGTGTGGCATAACGACCGCACCCAGGACACTCACGATAATCGTTGCCGAGTCGGCAGGCATGCTGGGGATGATCCAGCTTGCGGTTGCTTGCGGCCAGTCGACTTTGACCAGCGCGAGCTCTGCTAAAAACGAGAGTCCCACCACACCCACGAAGGCGATGATCCAGCGTTCGGCGCGCTTGTAGGAGCTCGTCATGAGCATCGCCATCGATACTGCCGCCACGATGACGCAGCCCGCGCGCACGGGCAGCCCAAAGAGCATTTGAAGGGCAATCGCGCCGCCCAGGACTTCGGCCATGGCGGTGGCGATGGTCGCGAGATAGGCACTGGCGAGCACCGTACGCCCGACGAAGCGGGGGAGGTAACGTGTCGTGGCCTCGGCAAGGCAGGCGCCCGTGGCGATACCCAGGTGCGCCGCGTTGTGCTGCAGCACGATGAGCATAATCGTGGACAGCGTGACGATCCACAGCAGCGCGTAGCCAAACTGCGAGCCCGCGGCCATATTGGAGGCCCAGTTGCCCGGGTCGATAAAGCCGACGGTCACGAGCAGCCCGGGGCCGATATGCCGCGCAATGTCTAGGCCTCCGTGACCACCGGTGCGTCGGGAGCCAAAGTGTTGTTTGAGATGGTTGAGCATGGTGCGCTCCTGTGTGCCGTTTGCTTGACGCCGCAAAGGATACCCGTTTTAAGCTTAAAAGTTAACCAAGACTAACAAAATTGTTGTATTTGAATGGGATGGTGAAAGGGGGCTGCCGAAATGTCTCGATCTGTAACAGTTTGCCGCCAAAACCGACCCTTCGTGTTACAGATCGAGACAAACCAAAACCGTCCCGCAGAAAATCTCAATCTGTAACATCTAGGCGCCAAAATCGGTTCCTCCTGTTACAGATTGAGATGTTTGAAGTGGTGAGCTAACAGGCCGAACTTGGGGCCTATGTTGTCGCCCTTGAGGTCGGCGGTGTCCACTCGTAGGGCGTGCGTTACGCGATTGTTTCGAAACGGGTGGGAAACACAACGGGCCGACGATGCTCCTACTATGCCTATTCAACTGACTGTCTAAATATCTAGGGGAGGATCGCGATGCAGGCAGATTCCGCTCAGCAGCAGGGCCTTTATCGCCCCGAATTCGACCACGATGCATGTGGCATCGGCGCGCTTGCCGATATCAACGGTGAGCGCCATCACCAGATTCTGGACGACGCACTGTCCATTCTGGTCAACTTGGAGCACCGCGGCGGCACGGGACTCGAGAAGAATACCGGCGATGGCGCTGGCATCCTGTTCCAGGTTCCGCATCACTTTTTCCGTAAAGAGGCTCAAAAGTGCGGTCAGATTCTGCCGGCAGAGGGCGACTATGGCGTGGCCATGCTGTTCTTCCCGCAGGACGACAAGGGCGTAGAGGATGCCCGTCGCGTGTTTGAGGAGGGCTGCGCCGAGGCCGGCGTGCCGCTGCTCTTTTGGCGCGAGGTGCCGGTCGACCCGCACGACCTGGGCGAGACGGCCCGCGCTTGCATGCCCACCATCTTGCAGGCATTCCTGGGCCGTCCGGACGACACGCCCGCCGGCGACGCCTTCGAGCGCCGTCTGTACGTGTGCCGCCGCACCATCGAGAAGAAGGCCGACGCCGAGTTTGCCCTGCGCGACAAGATCTTCTATGTGTGCTCCATGAGCTCGCGCACCATCGTGTATAAGGGCATGCTGGTCGCCACACAGATGCGCCGCTTCTTCATCGACCTCAACGACGCCGCCGTCAAGACGGCCGTGGCGCTCGTCCACTCGCGCTACTCCACCAACACCACGCCCAGCTGGGAGCGCGCGCACCCCAACCGCTTTATCATCCATAACGGCGAGATCAACACCCTCAAGGGCAACGTCAACTGGATTCGCGCCCGCGAGCCCAACCTGTACAGCCCCGTGCTGCAGCACGATCTTGAGCGCGTGATGCCTATCATCAACCGCGAGGGATCCGATTCCGCGATTCTGGACAACGTGCTCGAGTTCCTGGTCATGAACGGTCGCCCGCTCACGCGTGCCGCGTCCATGTTGCTGCCCGAGCCGTGGGACCACAACGACAGCCTGAGTGAGGAGCGCCGCGCCTACGACGCCTACCAGTCCATGCTCATGGAGCCGTGGGACGGCCCGGCGGCCATCGCCTTTACCGACGGTCGCACGCTGGGCGCCGCCCTCGACCGTAACGGCCTGCGTCCCGCCCGCTATTATGTGACGCGCGACGGCCGCTTTATGCTGGCAAGCGAAGTGGGCACCATCGAGGTACGCCCCGAGAACATCCTGACGAGCGGTTGCCTGGGACCGGGCCAGATGCTCGAGGTCGATTTTGCCCGCGGCCGCGTGATCTACAACGACGAGCTGCGCGCCCGCTATGCCAAGGAGAAGCCCTACCGCGACTGGATTGCCGAGGAGACGCTGACCGTCGACGCGCTCGATGAGCCCGCCGCGCCCGCGTCCGCCGAGGATGCCGAGGTGCCCGCCGCTGTGCGCATGGCCAAGCTCGGCTACCACTGGGATGACGTCGGCGAGGTCGTACGTCCCATGGCCCAGCAGGGCAAGGCCCCGCTCGCCTCGATGGGCATCGACGCGCCGCTGGCTTGCCTGTCCAAGAAGACGCGTTCGTTCTTTGACTACTTCTATCAGCTGTTCGCTCAGGTCACGAATCCTCCGATCGATGCCCTGCGCGAGCACATGGTGACTTCGACCACGCTCTACCTGGGCAACCACGGCAACCTGCTCGAGGATTCCCGCACGGCCTGTCAGCTGGTGCGCTTGGAGCGCCCATTGCTCAACGAGGAAGAGTTCGAGCATATCTGTGCCATCGACCGTGTTGGCTTTAAGACCCGTCGTTTCCGTGCCGTCTACCGCCGCGATGCCGGCGAGGGCGCGCTGCAGGCTGCGCTCAAACAGCTTGCCGAGGACGTTGAGGCTGCGGTCCGCGACGGCGTGAACATTGTGGTGTTGAGCGATCGTGCCGCTGCGGGCGAGGTGCCCGTGCCGTCGCTGCTCGCCGTGGGCTGCGTGCACAACCACCTGATCCGCGCCGGCGTTCGTACTTTTGCCGACATCGTGGTGGAGTGCGGTGACGCCGTGTCCCCGCACGACTTTGCGGCACTGGTGGGCTACTCCGCGAGCGGCATCTATCCGTACAACGCACATGCGTGCATCCGCGATCTGGCGGCACGCGGCGACCTGGACGTGACGGCCGAGCAGGGCATCGCCAACTACAACAAGGCTGCGACCGCCGGCATCGTCTCCATCATGTCCAAGATGGGCATCTCCACGGTGCAGAGCTACCATTCGGCGCAGATCTTCGAAGCCGTGGGCTTTACGCCGGAGTTCGTCAACGCGTACTTTGCCGGCACGGTGAGCCGTGTGGGCGGTATGGGTGTCGAGGACGTTGAACGCGAGCAAAACGAGCGCTACGACGCCGCGCTCGCTATCCTTAAGAGCCCGGCTCCCGATCAGCTGCCCACGCTGGGCCTGACCAAGTGGCGCCCGCTCGGCGGCGAGGAACACCTCATCGACCCCCAGACCGTCTACCTGCTGCAGACCGCCTGCCGTGAGGACAGCTACGACACCTTTAAGGAGTACAGCGCCCGCCTGCACCGCACCGGCCGTACCGTGCGTCTGCGCGACTTGCTCGACTTTGATGCCAGCGGCCGCACGCCGGTTTCGCTCGACGAGGTCGAGCCCGCGCTCAACATCGTCCGCCGCTTTAACACCGGCGCCATGTCGTACGGCTCCATCAGCAAGGAAGCACACGAGTGCATGGCCATCGCCATGAACCGCCTAGACGGCCGTTCCAACTCGGGCGAGGGCGGTGAGGATCCGCGTCGCGAGACCCCGCTGGCTAACGGTGATTCCAAGAACTCCGCGATCAAGCAGGTGGCAAGTGCGCGCTTTGGCGTGACGAGCCGCTACCTGTGCAGCGCCTTCGAGATTCAGATCAAGATGGCCCAGGGCGCCAAGCCCGGCGAGGGTGGCCACCTGCCCGGCAAGAAGGTCTACCCCTGGATTGCCGAGGTCCGTCAGTCCACGCCCGGCATCGGCCTGATCTCGCCTCCGCCGCATCACGACATCTACTCCATCGAAGACCTGGCCGAGCTGATCTTCGACCTTAAGAACGCCAACCCCGGTGCGCGCGTGTCGGTCAAGCTGGTCAGCGAGGCTGGTGTCGGCACCATCGCCACTGGTGTTGCCAAGGGTGCTGCCGACAAGATTTTGATCAGCGGCCACAATGGCGGCTCGGGTGCCGCTGCGCGCGATTCGATCTGGCACGCCGGTCTGCCGCTGGAGCTTGGCCTTGCCGAGGCTCAGCAGACGCTGCTGCAAAACGGCCTGCGCTCGCGCGTGGTGCTCGAGGCCGACGGCAAGCTCATGGACGGCACCGATGTTGCTGTCGCCTGCCTGCTGGGCGCCGAGGAGTTTGGCTTTGCGACCATGCCGCTCATCTCGATGGGTTGCCTCATGCAACGCGACTGCCAGCAGGATACCTGCCCGGCCGGCATCGCTACGCAAAACTGCCGCCTGCGTCGCGGCTTCCGCGGCAAGCCCGAGCACGTTGAGCACTTTATGCTCTTTGTTGCCGAGCAGCTGCGCGAGGTCATGGCGAGCCTGGGCTTCCACACCGTCGACGAGATGGTCGGCCATCCCGAGTGCTTGCGCCAGATCGAGGTCCCGGGCAACCGCAAGGCTAACCTGCTTGATCTGGCGCCCGTGCTGGCGAGCGCGACCTGCGAGTTCGGTGCCCACATCCCGGGTGCCGACGGCCGTCACTTCCTGCCGCAGATGGCTGCCGACAGCGAGCTCGACAAGACGCTCGACTCCACGTTGTTCGTGCCCTATACGGCCGATGCCCGTGCGCACCTGCGCCCGATTCGCTTCCGCGCCGATATCGCCAACGTCAACCGCTGCGTGGGCACTATCCTGGGCAACGCGGTGACCAAGGCACATCCCGAGGGCCTGCCCGCCGGCTCCATCACCATCGATTGCGATGGTTCGGCCGGTCAGAGCTTTGGCGCCTTCCTGCCGCGCGGCATTACGCTCAACGTGTGCGGCGACGCCAACGACTACTTTGGCAAAGGCCTTTCGGGCGGCGAGGTGTCGGTGCGCCCCAACCCGCATGCGACCTATAAGTTCGACGAAAACATCATCGTGGGCAACGTTGCGTTCTTTGGCGCCACGAGCGGCCGTGGCTTCATCAACGGCCTGGCCGGCCAGCGCTTTGGCGTACGCAACTCCGGTGCCACCGTGGTGGTCGAGGGCTGCGGCAACCATGGCTGCGAGTACATGACGGGCGGTCTGGCGCTTATCCTGGGTGAGGTCGGGCAGAACTTCGCCGCCGGTATGACGGGCGGCGTGGCCTATGTCTTTGACCAGTACGGCACGCTCGATGCCCGCGTGAACCACGAGAGCGTTGAGCTCAAGGCCCCGACGGCCGGCGAGCTGGCACAGATTCGCGAGCTCATCCAAGAGCACGTGGACGCGACGCAGAGCCCGCGCGGCATCAAGCTGCTCTACAGCTTTGAGACGATGAGCAAGCACTTCGTGAAGGTCATTCCGACCGAGTACGAGCGTGTGCTGGCGATTGTCGCCGCCGCCGAGGCCGTCGGCAAGACGCATGCGCAGGCAGAGGAGCTGGCGTTTGACATCGTGACCGGTCGCGCGAGCGCTGCGGATGTCGCTCGCTTCGATGCTGCGGGCGGTGCTGCGGGCGCTGCGTCCGTGGCTGCCAGCCCTGTTGCTTCGACCAAGAAGGAGGCGTAAGTGCCATGGGTAAGCCCGGTGCTTTTCTTGATATCGATCGCGTGACCCACGAGCTGCGTCCCGTGGAGGAGCGCAGTCATGATTTTGATCCCCTGTATGTGGAGCTCGATGACGACGCACGTCGCGCCCAGGCGAGCCGCTGCATGATGTGCGGCGTGGCGTTTTGCCAGATGGGCGCGAGCTTTGGCAAGGCACGTCCGAGCGGCTGCCCGCTGCACAACTTGATTCCCGAGTGGAACGAGCTGGTGTACCGCGGCCGCTGGGATGAGGCTGCCGAGCGCCTGTCGCTCACCTCGCCCATGCCTGAGTTCACGAGCCGCGTGTGCCCGGCACTGTGCGAGGCCGCGTGCAACCTGGGCTCGGTCGACGGCCAACCCACGACGATTCACGATAACGAGCGTGCGATCAGCGACCATGAGTGGGCCAACGGCGGCCCACGTCGCTTTGAGCCGGCAGGGGAGGACGCGCCCTCGGTCGCCGTGGTTGGTTCCGGCCCGGCTGGCCTGGTGGCAGCATGGGAGCTTGCACGTCGCGGTGCCCGCGTGACGGTGTTTGAGCGCGACGACCGCCCCGGCGGCCTACTCATGTACGGCATTCCCAACATGAAGCTCGAGAAGTCTGTGGTCGAGCGTCGTGTGGCGCTCATGCGCGAGCTGGGTATTGTGTTCGAGCTGGGCGCCGACGTGAGCGATCCCAAGGTTACCGCCAGGCTCGACGACTTTGACGCCGCCGTGGTGGCTGCCGGCGCCCGTGCTCCGCGTGGACTTTCGGCTGCGAACATTGATGCCCCGGGCGTGGTGTATGCCGTGGACTACCTGACGGCTTCGACCGTTTCGGTGCTCGATGGCGGCAAGCCCGCGGTGAACGCGCGCGGCCTGGACGTCGTGGTCATTGGCGGTGGCGATACTGGAAACGACTGCGTGGGTACCGCCGTGCGTCAGGGCGCGCGCAGCGTGCGCCAGTTTGAGTTCTTGCCGGCTGCGCCCGATAAGCGCGCGGCAGGCAACCCCTGGCCGCAGTGGCCCAACGTGAAGAAGACCGACTACGGCCAGCAGGAGGCTATCGCTGCCATGGGCGGCGAGATGCGCGCTTGGGGCGTGGACACGCTCGAGGTGCTGCTGGACAAGAAGGGCGCGGCTGCGGGTCTGCGCGTGGTCGATCTGGATTGGTCGGCCGGCAAGCCCGAACGCATTGCGGGCTCCGAGCACGAGGTGCCGGCGCAGCTGGTGCTCATCGCCTGTGGCTTTACGGGTCCGGAACACAGCGTGTTCGAAGCTGTCGGCGTGCCCGTTGCCACGGCGGGCCGCCCGCTGCCCGTGATGGCTTCCGAGGGCTCGCACCTTGCGGCCCGCGTGGATGGTGTTGCTGCGGATGCCGTGCCGGTGTATGTGGCGGGTGATGCCCGCAACGGCAGCTCGCTCGTGGTGAACGCCATGGCCGATGCCCTGGCCTGCGCAGCCGAAGTCGCCGACGCGCTGGAACTGTAAAGTAGTCACGGAGATACTCAACAATCGAATCGGAAAGGGCTGTCCCTAACTGCCGGCACAAAAGGAACGTCCCTAAGTGCCGGCAGTTAGGGACGTTCCTTTTCTGTCGGCACTCGGGGACACTCCTTGCGGATTTGCGAGCAGTTTGCTCGTTTGTCGACGTACGGATGTTCATTTGTCGACTTCTCGGGCTGTGGTCACCTGTTGTTTCTGTGGTGGCTGCGGGCATCTGGCTCAAAAGGGCGGGTTGGCCGTCTATGTCTACCTGCGGTTTTGTTGCGGTGCGCATTTTCGATCAAGCTTTTCGTCAAGTGTTTGGTCAGTATCTGGTTTGCAGTCGGAGGCCTATTTTGCCCGCGCTGGTCGTGGCTGCCCACCTTCCTCGTAAGCTCAAATTGAGGTCCATCAGTTTGAGGAGGATGCCATGACTGACCACGCTTTTGACCGAGCAGAGCTAGCCGAAGCCGTCGGCAACGATATTGCCGACATGGCTCACTTTTGGATGCTGCGGAAGTTTCAATTCCTGGAGCCGGCGCGCGAACAGTTCGAGATCATTGTCGACCCGTGGCTCAGCTATTGCCCTGAGCCTTCGCAAAACGAAATCATGGCCTACAACATGGCGTTTACCGATTGGCTGCTGTTTGAGCGCCCCTATCGCCATGGCAAAACGCTGCTCGAGCTGTATGTTGACGAGCCGCCGGCATCGCTTTCGCCTGCCTCGCTCAAGCGGCTCGAGCAGGTACGCGACACGCAGTATTTCTCGCGCTTTGGCATTTTGGACAAGAATCCTGCGTCCGGCATGGTCGTGCTGAAGGACACGCGCACCGATCATCGCTTTGATGTCTACGATCCGCATATCGTGCAGAAGGAGCACTGGAGTGACGGCGCGATTGCGGTGCGCCTCGCCTGCGTCGACGATGTCTGGCTTACGGCGGGACAGCTCTACCTGTATGACATCGCGCGGCTGAGCGATACGGCGGTCGATGGGCCGGGTGCGGTGCATCCGGAGGACCTGCAGGACGGCTTTGACACCTCGTGCATCAGCTTCTTCTTGCGTCTGGTCCGCGACATCATGGGCGCCCAGGGGCGGTACGTAAAGTCGCTCAACATCTACGAGCAGGAGTGGGGGTAGAGGATGGGCGGTTGTCGCCTGCCTTGCCTTCTGCCCTTTTGTCTCGATGTGTAACGTTTAACGGCCTGGGGGCGGCCTAACTGTTACAGATTGAGATGTTTCGTCAGCACGGCCGAAGTATCGCCACGCTGTCTCCGTTTGCCCTCACATCTCTCTCGTCCCTCCGTTAACCGATATGCTCGACTTTAGGTCGCTGCATTGGGTGATAATGGACAAATGTTCAAGTTAATCGTGAGGGAGGAGCTCGATATGGCGACTGCCGATCGTTCCACGTTGTTTATCAATGCGACCATTCTGGATGGTTCGGAGCATATGGAGCCGCAACCCGATATGGCCGTGACTGTTGAGCGCGGCGTCATCACCTGGATGGGGCCGAGTGCTGTGGCGCAGGCGCCCGCGGGTGCCGAGGTTATCGACCTGGGCGGTGCGTATCTCATGCCCGGTCTCATCAATATGCACGCGCACCTGTGCGGCTCGGGCAAGCCTGTCTCGGCCGGCGATGCGGGAGCGCTGATGAAGAAGCTCGATAATCCCGTGGGGCGTGCCATCGTCCGCCGCATCCTCAAGGGCAGTGCCCAGCAGCAGCTGGCAAGCGGCGTGACCACGGTGCGCGGCGCGGGCGACCCGCTGTTTGCCGACATTGCCGTGCGCGACGCTATCGACGCCGGTAAGTATCAGGGTCCGCGTCTGGTAGCGCCGGGAACGGGCGTCACGGTGCCGGGCGGCCATGGTGCGGGCTTGTTCGCCCAGGTGGCCAACAGCCCCGTCGAGGCAGCCGAGCAGGTGCGAGACCTGTATGCGCGCGGTGCCGATGTCATCAAGCTGTTCGTGACGGGCGGCGTTTTCGATGCGACCGAGGTGGGCGAGCCGGGCGTGCTGCGTATGCCGGTGGAGGTTGCCGCGGCGGCGTGCAAGGCGGCGCACGAGGTGGGCCTGCCGGTTATGGCCCATGTCGAGAGTACCGAGGGCGTGAAGGCCGCGCTTGAGGCCGGCGTCGATACGATCGAGCACGGTGCCCCGATGACGCCCGAGATCCTGGAGCTGTACCGTGGCGTCGCGGGCACGCAGCTCGAGGGACGTGCGCCCAGCGTTACCTGCACGATCAGCCCGGCGCTACCGTTTGTATTGCTCGACCCGGAAAAGACCCATTCGACCGATACGCAAAAGAAGAACGGCGACATCGTGTGCTCGGGCATTATCGAGAGTGCTCGTGCGGCGCTGAATGCCGGCGTTAAGGTGGGCTTGGGCACGGACTCAAGCTGCCCGTTCGTGACGCAGTACGACATGTGGCGCGAGGTGGCCTATTTTGCCAAGTACGTGGGCGTGAGCAACGCCTTTGCACTGCATACGGCCACGCAGGTCAATGCCGAGCTCCTGGGGCTGGGCGGCGAGACCGGTACGATCGAGTGCGGCAAGGCCGCCGATATCCTGGTGACGCGCAAGAATCCGCTCGATGATCTGTGTGCCCTGCGTGAGCCGGTACACGTAATGTGCCGCGGCAATCTGGTGCGCAAGCTGAAGGTGAAGCGCATCCCCGAGGTGGATGCCGAGCTCGACGCGATTATGGCCATGCCTGCCGCAGCGCTGGCTGAGGAGCTTGCCCGCGACGGCGTGGCGTAGATGTGACAAAGGGACAACTCCATTACCGCATGCAAAAAAGCCGAGGTCTCAACACGAGGCCTCGGCTTTTTTATCGAACAAATACTTAAGATTTGGGACAAACAAACCTGATTAATTTGTCCCGCGTGCGGGCGCTAGGAGCGGGTTTCCATCTTGGCGTGGCACTTGGGGCAGGTGACGCGGATCTTGCCTTTGCCCTTGGGGACGGAGAGCATCTGGCCGCAGTTGGGGCACTTGAGGTATGCCGTAGTTTTGCGGCCCTTCCACATCTTCTTAGCCGTGCGCTTGGCACGCTCAAAGTCTTCCTTGCTCGTTCCAGCCGCGCGCGAGGTGCTAGCCGCTGCAGCGCCGCCGCCCAAGCTGGCGACGAACTTGCCCAAGCCGGGGACGTTCGCGGTCGCGGCGACAAAGGCAGCGTTTTCCTTGCGACGCGCATCGATGTTTTTGGACAGGCCGCGCAGCACGCCAATCACGATTACGGCGATGGCAATCCAGCTGAGCCACTGGATGTGGGCTATCGATCCGATCATCGCGATGACAATGCCGGCAAAACCCATCACGATGGTGAGTTCATCGGCACCATTGCGACCCTTCATAAAGTCATTCATGCAAATTGCCTTTCGTTCGATATGCTGCACGCCTTTATACCCGATTTAGAGCAAGGGGGACAGGTCAATCTGCACCAATGCGGTGCAAACGTGCCTGTCCCCGATACACCAAGATGGTGCAAAGCAGTCTGTCCCCAATGCCCCAATCACTTGGAGAGCTTGTCGACGACGCGTTCTATCTCGGCGAGCTTGGCGGCTTTGAGCTCCTCGTCGCCCGATTCGATGGCCGAGGCGACGCAGCCCTCAATGTGGGCCTTGAGCACGTCGGCGTTAATGCGCGCGAGGAGCGCCTGTGTGGCCATAAGCTGCGTGGAAATATCGACGCAATAGCGGTCCTCCTCGACCATCCGCAGGATGCCGTCGATCTGCCCGCGTGCCGTCTTGAGCATGCGAGTCACCGATTTATGGTCTGCCATCATGGCGGGTCCTCGTTTCTGGTCGGGGTGCGCGTGGGTCGTTACGCGGCGGTTACGGACAGGGCGTGGAACTTCTCGCCGGCGCCCTCGACGGCGGTGGCGAGCTGCTCGGCGGCCACGGTGTCGGCGCACTCCACCTGGACGGTCTGGGTCTCGTGATCGGCGTCGGCGTCGGTCACGCCGGCAACGTTGAGCAGTGCCGTCTCGACGGTAGCATCGCAGTGGCCGCACATTAGGCCGGAAGTCTTGATTGTGTATCGCATCGGTATTCCTCTCTGTTGTGTCGGCTTTCCCAGGCACCCGACCTTGACCTTCAAGCCGTCGCTCGCGTACCAAAGTACGCGTCGCTCCTCTTTCAGGTCAATCTCTGGCACCTGGAAAACCCGTTCTAAATGGACGTAATAGTGAGCCTATTTTGCCACTTTAGGCTTAAAGGTTCGCAGGCGCAGCGCATTGCTTACGACGCACACGCTCGACAGGCTCATGGCCGCGGCGCCGAACATCGGCGAGAGCTGCCATCCGGTGAGCGGGAAGAACACGCCCGCCGCCAGCGGAATGCCGATGCCGTTGTAGAACAGTGCCCAGAACAGGTCCTGCTTGATGTTGCGGATCGTGGCGCGTGAAAGCTCGATGGCTCGGGCGACGTCCATGAGGTCGCTGCGCATGAGTACCACGTCGGCGCCCTCCTTGGCGATGTCGGCGCCGGTGCCGATAGCAAGGCCCACGTCGGCGCGCGCCAGGGCGGGGGAGTCGTTGATGCCGTCGCCCACCATGGCGACCTTGCCGCCCGCATCCTGCAGTTCGCGCACGTGACGTTCCTTGTCGGCGGGGAGAACGTCGGCGATGACCTGTTCGCTGCTCAGCCCCACGCGGCGGGCGATAGCCTCGGCTGTCACGCGGTTGTCGCCGGTGAGCATGCGCACGTCGACGCCGAGCTTGCGGAGTGCGGCGATGGCCTCGGCGCTCGTCTCTTTGACCTCGTCAGCCACGGCGATGGTACCGACAAGCTCGCTGTTCTTGGCAAAGAACAGCGGTGTTTTGCCCTCGGTGGCAAATTGCTCGGCAACGCCGGCGGGCACCTCCGCGCCCAGCTCGTTCATCAGGCGCACGTTGCCGGCGGCGATGACATTCTGCCCCTCGCGCGCCGTTACGCCACGACCGGGCACGGCGGCAAAGTCCTCGACCATGCGCGCGACAATTCCGCGTGCCTCGCACTCGGCCATAATCGCCTCGGCCAGCGGGTGCTCGCTCGAGCGCTCCAACGCGGCGGCCAGCTTGAGCAGCGACTTTTCGCTCATGGCGGGCGAGCCGTCGGCGCGCACGGCAACCACAATGTCGGTCACGGCCGGCTTGCCGCGGGTGACGGTGCCGGTCTTATCGAGCACCACGGTGCCCACGTTGCGCAGATTCTCCAGCGCCTCGGCGCTCTTAAACAGAATGCCCATCTCGGCGCCCTTGCCGGTGCCCACCATAATGGCGACGGGCGTGGCCAGGCCGAGTGCGCACGGGCAGCTGATCACCAACACGGCCACGGCGGAGGTGAGCGCCTCGTTTATGCTGCCGGTCAGCGCCATCCATACCGCAAAGGTCACGGCCGAGATCACGAACACCACGGGCACAAACACGCCGGCGACCTTGTCGGCCAGGCGGGCGATGGGCGCCTTGGTGGCGTTGGCGTCCTCGACGAGCTGGATGATTTTGGCAAGCGACGTGTCGGCGCCCACGCGTGTGGCACGGAAGGTAAACGAACCGGTGCGGTTGACGGTGGCGGCGTTGACGGTGTCGCCGGCGGTCTTTTCCACGGGGATGGACTCGCCGGTGAGCGCACTCTCGTCCACGGCCGACGCGCCCTCGAGTACCACGCCGTCGACGGGGATAGACTCGCCGGGGCGCACGCGCAGGACCTGGCCGGGAAGGATACTGTCGACGTCCACCGTGGTCTCGGTGCTGTCATCGGCAACGACGGTCGCGGTCTTGGGCGCCAAGTCGATGAGCGCCTCGATGGCGCCGCCGGTCTTGGACTTGCTGCGCGTCTCGAGGTATTTGCCCACGGTGACGAGCGACAGAATCGTGCCCGCGCTCTCAAAATAGAGGTTGTCCATGCCCGTCATCATGGCCTCGTGCACCTGACCTGCGGCTAGCTGGTCGGCCATGATGAACATGGCGTAGAGCGACCAGGCAATGGAAGCGGTGGCGCCGACGGCGATGAGGGCGTCCATGGTGGGCGCGCCGTGCACGAGCGACTTGAAGCCGTTGATAAAGTACGCGTCGTTGACGTAGACGATGGGGATGAGCAAGACGAGCTCGGTGAGGGCGAGCGTCATGCTGTGGGTGTGGTCGGTGAAGACGCCGGGCAGTGGCCAACCGAGCATGTGCCCCATGCCTATGTAGAACAGCGGGATGAGGAAGACGATTGAGACGATGAGGCGGGTGCGCATGGCAGAGGCGGCGGCCTCCAACTTTTTGGTCGGCGACTCCATATGGGCGGCGCCGGACCTGGCTTGCGTACTGCCGCTTTGGGCGGCGTCGGTGCCCGTGCTGACGGGTGAGGCCGAGTAGCCAGCGCGGTCGACGGCGGTGCAGATATCGTCGGGGGAGACCTGCGCAGGGTCGTAGTCCACCAGCATAGAGCCGGCGAGCAGATTGACCGCGACGCTCTCGACGCCGTCGAGCTTGCTCACGGCGCGGTCTACGTGCGCCTGGCAGGCGGCGCACGTCATGCCACCCACATCGAATTTATCTTGAGCCATGGCTTCTCCTTTCTGTAGTTTAGTGTTGGAATTGTTAACCAACCGATACTATACACCCATACCCCCTGGGGGTGTCTAGTAATAGTTGGAATGTATGACTTTTCATTACAGATGAGGGCGGCTGCTCAATCGTTGGCAGTCCCTGCCAAACATCTCAATCTGTAACATCTAGCAGGGAAAATGACCTCTAATTGTTATAGATCGAGATTTTGTTTTGCGAGGTTTGAGTTTGTCTCGATCTATAACAGCTGGACCGGTTTTTGCTGAGTATCTGTTACAGATTGAGACAATTGGCCCAGACCTGCTCCGTCATCTGTGGTTTACGTGGGGGCATGCGAAGCACGGGTATACTAACCGGCGGCGAATCTGCTCCATCGCTTAGAGCTGCTGCGTCTGGACGGCGCGTGATAGGGCTGCCAAAGCGATCGCCAGCGTGCTGAGCAACGTCCTCTCTGTGCGCACCTGTTTTTGTATGTATTAGCGCACTACCAAGCACGCCCCGCGCGGCCGCATGCCGTGCCCCTTGCGCGTGCAGATAAGGAACAACAACATATGCGTAATTCTGTATCCGACGTCACGGACGCCGAGATTCTGGACGAGACCCGCGAGGCCATGACCCAGGCTGCCTTCGATGCTGCCGATGAGGCCAATGCTGCCCAGGCCGTCGAGTCCGCCACCGAGAGCCTGCCCGCCTTTGACGAGCTGGGACTTTCGGACGAGATGCTTCGTGCTATCGAGAACCTGGGCTACACGGCGCCGACGCCCGTGCAGGCCGGCTCGATCCCCGTGGTGCTCGAAGGCCGCGACCTGCTTGCCGCCGCTCAGACCGGCACCGGCAAGACGGCCGCCTTTTTGCTGCCGACCATGAACAACCTGGAGCACATCGCTCCGCCCAAGCCTGTGCGCGAGCGCAGCGGCCGCAACCGTCGTCGCGGTGCTAAAAAGCCCGAGGGCAACGGCCGCGGCCCCGTGATGCTCGTCATCACCCCTACGCGCGAGCTTGCCCAGCAGATCGACGAGGTCGCGAGCAAAATCGCCGACGTCACCGGCCATGTTGCCGTGACCGTCGTGGGCGGCGTGAGCTACAAGCCCCAGACCGCTGCCCTCAAGTACGGTTGCGACATCCTGGTCGCAACGCCGGGCCGTCTGGTCGATCTGATCGAGCAGGGTGCCTGCCACCTGGGCGAGGTCAAAGTGCTGGTACTCGACGAGGCCGACCGCATGCTCGACATGGGCTTTTTGCCCGCCGTCCGCCGCATTGTGCGCGAGACGCCGGCCGAGCGCCAGACGCTGCTGTTCTCGGCGACGCTCGACGAGGAGGCCGTGGGCGAGATCACCGACCTGGTGAGCGACCCGGCTCGCGTGGAGATCGCGCCCGCCACGTCGACCGCCGACACCGTCGACCAGTTTGTGTTCCCGGTGTCCATAGAGGCCAAGAACAACCTGCTGCCCGAGTTCCTCAAGAAGGAGGGTCCGGAGCGCACTATCGTCTTTATGCGCACCAAGCACCGCGCCGACAGCTGCTGCCGTCGTCTGGAGCGTAAGGGCATCAAGGCCGCCGCGATTCACGGCAACCGCAGCCAGGCCCAGCGCGAGCGTGCCCTTTCGGCCTTCCGCGACGGTACCGTCGACGTGTTGGTGGCAACCGACGTGCTCGCCCGCGGCATCGACATTAGCGACGTGCGCTACGTCGTGAACTTTGACGTGCCGGCCGAGCCGACCGACTACATCCACCGTATTGGCCGTACGGGCCGTGCCGGCGAGCTGGGCTGGGCCATCACGTTTGTGACCGAGCAGGACGTGGACGAGTTCTACGAGATCGAGAAGCTCATGGACAAGACCGCCGACATCTACGAAGCCGGCGACCTGCATGTGGGTCCCAACCCGCCTGCGGTTGACCCCGAGCGCGACCCTGCGGCCTTTAAGGTGAAGAAGAAGACCAAGCGCGGCAAGTCCAAGAGCAAGAAGAAGCTTGAGCAGGCGCGTCGCGACGGCAAGCGCAACGGCGACGATTACGGCGATGTGGCCGGTCGTTCCAACCGCGGTCGTGACGAGCGCCGCAGCGACGGCGAGCGTCCGAGCCGTCCCAAGCGCGGCGGCAAGACCCGCGTGCGCGAGGGCGTTCAGGCTCGCGTGGACGAGGCTGTGGAGAGCGTGGCCCGCGAGGTAGCTGCCGAGGAGCGGGCCGGTGCTGTTGAGCAGGGACCGCGCGGCAACCGCGCCGAGCGTCGTGCCAAGCAGTTCCAGGGCGAGGCACACCGCCGCCGTCGTGAGGACGAGGACCGCGGCGGTCGTCGCCGTGTTGAGCGCGAGGATGAGGGCCGTGGCTCGCGCGGTGGCAAGCGCGGTGCGGGCGACCGTCGTCGTTCCGGTCGCGATGGCGAGCGCGGCGGGCGCGATGAGCGCCGTGGCGGCGAAGGCCGTGGTTCGCGTGACGAACGTGGTACCCGCAGCGGGGAGTCCCGTGGCGGCAAGCGCTTTGAAGAGCGCAGCGGCCGCGGTGGTGAGCGTCGCGAGGGCACTCGTGGCAACGGTGGCCGCAGCGGCGCCGGTCGTTCGAATGAGTCGCGCGATCGTCGCGACCCGCGTGCCAGCCGCGATCGTCGCGATGACTGGCGCAACTACGACGACACCCGCGATGAGCGTCGTGGCGGCTATCGTGGCGGGCGTGGCGGCAACCAGGCCGGCTCCCGCGGCGGCCGTGCCGGCGGTCGCGATAATCGTGGCAGCTATGGCAACAGCCGTGGCGGCAAGCGCGGTGGCAGCTCCCGTCGCCCCGGCGACGGCGGCGGCAAGCGCAAATAACATACGCATCGCCCGCTAGAGCGAGGTGAACCAAGGGCCCCGAGCAACTACGTTCGGGGCCCTTTTGTTTGCCGTATCCGATCGCTAGTTCAAATGTGATTTCCTCGGGAATGCATCTAGAGGATGCCGTGGGCTTGTTTCCTGCCATGCAGCAATGGGTCCTATGGGGTGCGCCGTGCATTTTTTGGAGTATTCTGCAGTTCGAGTTGTCTGCATATGATTCGACGTCGCCAACGGTGGCCTTCGGATATCCCTAGCGAGCGTTCCGAGTCAGATTTCGCCGTTTTCCGGAGCAGGGGGCGCGTCATTCTCGCCATGTCGGGACTTAGAATGATACGGCGCCCTACAGTTTTGCCCACCCGCGGCGGTGCTGGCGCGGTCACGTTGCAGAATACTCCGTTTTTTGCACGGGCCAGGATGGGATACCTCAGGAGAACGCGGCGGTATCCCGTAAATATATACAATCTGTACCGTAATTTATACAAAACGAAGAGGCAGACAGCGTAGGGTGGGTGCATTGGGGTGCCTGGCGCACCGAAACGGGGAGCTCCCCCCATGCGCCGTATACTCTGTCTGAATGTGAAAACGGCTTGACGCGTTGCCAGGCGTAGGGAGAGGGTGCCTCGATGAGCGTATTCGAAATTGTGTTTAGTCCGACGGGTGGAACGCGGAAGGTGTCTGGCCTTGTGGCCGGGGCGCTGGACAATAATACCGTTACCGTCGATCTGACCGATAGCGGGCTAGATCTCAGCGCTGTCTCGATGACTGAGGACGACGTGGCCGTAATCTCTGTGCCGGCGTATGCCGGTAGAATTCCGGCTGTGGTGGCTGACCGGTTGGGCATGGTGCGCGGCAACGGGGCTCGGGCTGTTTTGGTTTGTGTATACGGAAACCGCGCGTTTGAGGACACGCTCGTAGAGCTGGAGGACGTTGCGAAGCGCGCCGGATTTAGGGTGGTTGCAGCTGTTTCTGCTATTGCTGAGCATTCCGTTGCTCGTCAGTTTGCTGCTGGGCGACCGGATGCGCAGGATGCGGCGCAGCTCGCAGAGTTTGCGCAGCAAATTCAGCAAAAGCTGTTGGCTGAGGATGCGTCCGAGCCCTCTATCCCCGGCAATCGTCCTTATAAACAAGCTGGAGGTCGCCGTATGGCACCCGAGGCAACAGAGGAATGCGTCTCCTGCAGTGCATGCGCCGGCACATTCAATTCTCTGGCAAGACCTTTCAAAGAACGGGAGATCTCGGAAATCTCCTGCTGACGGCTCTCATTC
>ENA-ORCM01001325-ORCM01001325.1-human-gut-metagenome-genome-assembly--contig:-NODE-1325-length-21131-cov-7.384060_pt1 | contig 21131 bp, 15 predicted proteins | sample MGYA00242906_ERZ507928 | MGnify/ENA primary metagenome ERZ507928 (study PRJEB26167, sample SAMN06115497) | human gut metagenome | host: Homo sapiens | place: China:Shanxi | collected 2015-05-07...
ACCAGTTGGTCTATGACTACGAACTCTACCAGATCTCGATCCATTTTCCCGCGTTCCAGCATCTTTCATCACCCTTGTCCATTCTACCATATCTATCAGAAAAAGCCCAGCTCCAGCCGGACTTTTTCGACAGACTGAAAGGAGGGCATCCGCCCTCCTTTTTCTTTTATCCATCCAGCGCCAGCGGAAAGAGAAGCAAAGTGCGTCCTCTTTGCACCCCGATGAATGCCCAACTCCCAAATGCGGGGACGCAGTTCGGCAAGGAACACCCCCGGCGCAGCCGGTAAGAGCGCTCCGGGTCTTATCAGCCGTCCATGGCGGCGGGCCCCCGGCCAACCCCCGGGGGGTTGGATTCCAAAGGCGGGGGCCGGGGCCCCCGGCCTTTGTGTCGTTTCAAGGGGGTGCGGGGGGAAAGCGGGCCAAGCGCCGCCTGTGGCGGATAAAGCGGCCCGCTTTCGAGGAAATGGCACGATTGGCGGCCCGTCAGGGCCGGGAATCGTAACGCCGTGACGGTGTTAAATCGAAATCCCCTCGTGTTTCTCTTTAGGGAGGCCGGGGGGGGACATTCTCTTTTCAAAAGAGAATATCCCCCTTGGCTTCCTGCGGGAATCCCGCCCCCCTACATGGAGATCCACCCAAAGGCGTTGGCAATGGAGCTGATGAGGATGACCGCCGCGAAGACCGGGCACAGGACACGGATCATGGCATTGAACACCCGCTCTCGGCGGAAGGAGCAGCCGTTCAGGGTGACCTCCCGGGCGATGCGGTCCACGCCGATGACCCGGGAGACCAGGATGCAGCTGGCGATGGCCGCAATGGGCATCATGACGGAGTTGGTCAGGAAATCGAAGAAGTCCAGGAACTGCATCCCGATGATGGTGACGTTCGCCAGAGGGCCATAGCCCAGGCTGGACAGGCTCCCCAGGGCCACCATGGAAACGCCCATGATGGTGGTGGACTTCCGGCGGCTCCAGCCCAACTCGTCCTGGAGGGTGGAAACGGCGCTCTCAGTCAGGGCGATGGAACTGGTCAGGGCGGCGAAGAGCACCAGCAGGAAGAAGGCGACGCCGATGACGGTACCCAGGCCCATGGAGTCAAAGACCTTGGGAATGGTGATGAACATGAGGGCAGGGCCGGCCTTCAGGGCATCGGGGTCCCCGCCGGAGAAGGCGAACACGGCAGGGATGATCATGAGGCCCGCCATGATGGCGATGGCCGTGTCAAAGACCTCCACGTTCCGGGTGGAATCCTCAATGGAGACCTCCTTTTTCATATAGGAGCCGAAGGTGATGAGGATGCCCATGGCGATGGACAGGGAGTAGAACATCTGGCCCATGGCGGCCACCACCGTCATCCAGGAGAAGTTTTTCAGGTTAGGCACCAGGAAGTACTTGACCCCCTCCAGGGCGCCGGGGCGGGTCACGGAGTACACGCTGATGACCAGGGACAGCACCACCAGAATGGGCATCATGAACCGGGACACCCGCTCGATGCCGTTTTCCACGCCGGCAAAGATGATGGCCAGGGTCATGGCCGTGAAGACCAGGAAACAGACCTCTGAGGACAGGCCGTTGGAGATAAAGGCGTTAAAGTAACCGTCCTCCGCCACCAGGTGGCCCTGTCCCAGCAGGTATTCCGCCAGGTACTTGATGACCCACCCGCCGATCACGGAGTAGTAGGGCACGATCAAAATGGGGATGACGGCGTTGATCCAGCCGCCGAAGCGGAGGCCGGGGCGGTCCCCGAAGGACTTGTAGGCCCCCACCGGGCTTTTGCCGGTCATGCGGCCGATGGAGGTCTCGGCCACGATCATGGTATAGCCGAAGGTCATGGCCAGGATGATATAGATCAGCAGGAAAATGCCGCCGCCGTACTTGGCAGCCAGGTAGGGAAAGCGCCAGATGTTCCCCAGGCCGACGGACGCGCCTGCGGCGGACAGGACAAAGCCGATCTTGCCGGAAAAGGAACTTCTCTTATGCTCACTCATGAAATTCTCCTCTCTCTTCCCCACCGGCCGACAGGGGCCAATACGGTCAAAACCGCCGGGAACGCGCCCAGGCAGGCGTGTGGGCTCTTGTCAGGCGGTGGGATGGTGCAACTATTTAATATATCATAGAATACATATAAAAACAATCCCGTATCTGAAAAAGGCCCCGGTGGCGGGCGCGGGGCCGGGAAAAAGGGCTCCCCCCTGCCGCGGCCGTCCGCCGGGCGGCTCCCCAGCCTCATATCAGGAAAAGTGATATAGCGCTGGCGGGGCAAATGGGGATTGACAAACGGGGCTGTATGTGGTAGATATATAATTGCTTCTCCAGTGTGGGCGGCATTCTTTTTTGGCGTATGGTTAGATGTGTCTAACCGTAAAAAGGCTGCCGGAAAGCCCCTGCCGGACCGGCATTTTCTTTTCAGGAATAGTTAGATTGCTCTAACTAAAAATGCAAAAATTCCATGAAAGAGGTGTAAAAGGCCGGATAAGAGCGCCCCGGAGTTAGATTTGTCTAACTCCGGGGCAGCTCCTGCAAAGGCTGGAAAAGCCCTGTCATCTGCCAGCCGGAAGGCCCGCCGTGGAGCGGGAAAGCGGCTGTATGATTCTTATGCCACATGGAGAGGAGGACACAAACTTGAAAGAAGCCCTTGGAGAGGGGCCAAAACTACTACTTTGAATGAGGGAGTTAAGACATTGAAGAAACATCGTATTCTTTCCCTGCTGCTGGCGGCCATTATGCTGATCCCCGCCAACGTGACGGCCCTTGCCTACGACAGAACGTCCAAGGAGCCGCCCAGCAGCACCGAACGGGTGGAGCAGCTGCGGAACTCCGGCCTGGAGTCCCTGGAATCCGCCGACCCCATTGACCCGTTGGAGGAGATCACCGCCATCGTCACCCTGGAGACACAGCCGGTGGTGGCGGAGAGCAGCGCTGGCGGCCGCCAGGTCCGGAACCGGGCCGTGATGCTGCGCCAGCAGACGGCGGTGCAGAAAAAGATCTCCAGCCAGGTCCTGGATGGCGAGCCTGTGGAGGTCCTGCACACCTACACGGCGGCCGCCAACGGCTTCGCCATCAAGGTGGCCTACGGCAAGCTGGACGAGATCCGGGCCCTGCCCGGTGTGGCCTCCGCCTATCCGGCGCCGGAATTCAAGGTGGCCCCGGACATGGAGTCCGCCGCCACGGAGCTGGGCGGCCTGGAAAACAGCTCCGGCTACCAGGGCGAGGGCATGGTCATCGCCATCCTGGACACCGGCCTGGAGATCAGCCACAAGAGCTTTCAGAACGATCCCACCGATCCTGCCCTGACGCAGACGGACATTGAAAAAGCCCTCAAGGACAATAACCTGCGTGCGGAGACGAAAAAGGCTGGCATCACCGCCAGCCAGGTCTACCACACCGCCAAGGTGCCCTTTGCCTTCGACTACGCGGATAACGACCTGGACGTGAACCCCGGCAATGCCGGTGACCACGGCATCCACGTATCTGGCATCGCGGCGGCCAACGCCGGTGTGGTGAGCGATGTGGTGGGCACGGCCCCCCAGGCCCAGATCCTGGCCATGAAGGTGTTCAGCTCCAGCGGCTCCAACGGCGCCACCTGGGACGACATCCTGGCGGCGGCGGACGACGCCGTGACCCTGGGGGCGGACGTCATCAACATGAGCCTGGGCTCCACCTGCGGCTTCAGCACCCCCGAGGGTGAGGAGGGCGTTGCGGAAGTCCTGGACCGCATCGCTGACAACGGCGTGCTGCTGTCCATCTCCGCCGGCAACGAGTACAGCGCCGCCCTGGGTACCCGCATCGGCAAGGGCCACGCCCTGACGGCCAACCCGGACTACGGCACCGTGGCCAGCCCCTCCAGCTACAGCGGCCCCCTGTCCGTTGCCAGCGTGGAGAAGGCGGACACCATCGACTCCTGCTACCTGACCGTGGGCGACCGCAAGGTGGCCTTCAACGACACGGCGGAGGACACGACCGCCAGCGGCGTGGATGAAAATTCCAAGAGCTTCCGCTCCCTGGCGGGCACGGAACTGAGCTATGTCGTTGTGCCCAACGCGGGCGAGGCCAAGGACTACGACGGCCTGGACGTGAATGGTAAGATTGCCCTGGTGTCCCGTGGCTCCGTGGAATACAATGTGAAGAAGGAAGCGGCGAAGAACGCCGGAGCCGCCGGTATCCTGGTCTACAACAACGAACCGGGCATGCTGTACATGCAGCTGGACAAATATGACCTGCCCAGCGCCTTCATCTCCCAGGCGGACGGCAAGGCCCTGGCCGCTTTGGAGGAAAGCGCCCGGAAGCTGACGGTCTCCGCCGCCTATGGCAAGGTGGACAACCCCACCTCCGGAGAGATGTCCGACTTCTCCTCCTGGGGCGTGACGCCGGAGCTGACCCTGAAGCCGGACATCACCGCCCCCGGCGGCAACATCAAGTCCGCCACCTTTAACAACGGCTATACCACCAAGAGCGGCACCTCCATGGCCGCCCCCTATGTCTCCGGCGCCATGGCGGTGGTGAAGCAGTATGTGGAACAGCAGAACTATGCAAACAGCGAGACCGCCAAGGCGGAGCTGGTCAGTGACCTGCTGATGAGTACCGCCGACCTGGTGATGGCTGGTACCGCCCCCTATTCCCCCCGGAAGCAGGGCGCGGGCAGCGTGAATATTGCCGCCGCCACCGCCGCCAAGGCGTACCTCACCGCCGAGGACGGCACCCGGCCCAAGGTGGAGCTGGGCGACGACGCCCGGAAGTCCGGCAGCTACACCGTGAAATTCCAGCTCCACAACCTGTCTGATGAGAACCTTACCTACACCCTGGGCGGCTATATCCAGGCCGACGGCCAGGAGGTCACCAAGCAGATCGGCAGCAAGGACGTCCATCAGGTGACGGAGCTGCCCTACCTGCTGGGCAGGATCGAGGCCCAGACTGTGACAGTTCATTCTAAAGGAACGGTGACCGTCACCGTTCCTGTTGGCCTCACCGAGGCCAACAAGGCCTATCTGGATGCGAACTTTAAAAACGGCACCTATGTGGAGGGCTTCGTCACCCTGACGCCGGAATCCTCCGCCCAGCCCACCTTGTCCATCCCCTACATGGGCTTCTACGGCGACTGGACCCAGGCCCCCATCATCGACGCCACCGACTATGGCGACGTGCTCAACGGCGCGGACAGCTGGTCCCAGGCCTACACCAACACCGCCGCGTCCAGCTCTCTGGAGGGCACGGTCAACACCTACCTGGGCGACAACCCCTACCACAGCGGTGTCCCCTATCTCTCCGCCCGCAACGCCATCTCCCCCAACGGTGACGATTACATGGACACTTTGAGTTTCGTGTACACCGGCCTGTTGAGAAACGTCAAGTCCCTGACGTATGAGATCAAGGACGAGAAGACCGGCGAGGTCTACTATTCCAATGACGTGGAGTACGAGACCAAGTCCGTTTACAGCAGCAATTATTATCAGATCATTCCCTCCGGCGTGGAGGACTACAGCAAGTTCAGCTGGGACGGCACCAAGAAGGACCATTCCAAGGTGCCCAACGACACCCAGGTCCTCGTGACCATCACCGGCCAGCTGTCCTATGATAAGCACGCCGTCAACAACCAGAAATCCTCCTGGTCTTTCCCCATCACCATCGACACGGAGGAGCCGGAGGCCAAGGATATCACCGTCCGCACGGAAAACGGCAAGTATTTCGTGGACCTGACGGTCAGCGACAACCAGTTCGTCTCCAACGTTACCATCTCCAACAGCGCCCAGACCAAGGAGCTGGCCAGCTACCCCGTGGTGGAAACCAAGGCGGGGACGGAGACAACGTGTTCCTATGACATCACCGGCTTCGGCGAGAACCTGGTGATCGTGGTCAATGACTACGCCTGCAACCGCAAGACGTATTCCGTGAAGGCCGAGGGCAACGCCGACGCCTCCGAGGTCATCGTGCCCACCAAGACGGTGCTCACCGAGGACTTTGAGGAGACCAGCTTCCCGCCCGATGGCTGGAGCCTGAAGAGCCAGGCGGCAAAGACCTGGTATCAGGGCACGGAGTACGGCAGCAAGATGGCCATGGTGGACATCTCCAAGACGGAACAGCAGGACGAGTGGCTTATCAGCCCCAAGATCGATCTGAGCGCCCAGACCACCAAGGCCGGCATGGTCTTTGATTTCTACACCAACTACTATTGGAGCGTGGAGAACCATTACCACAACCTGAAGGTCATGGCCTCCACAGACGGCCAGACCTGGGAGCAGATCTGGCAGCTGTGGGACTGGAATCAGAAGAATGAGTTCGGCGCTTGGGAAAAGACCCAGGCCCAGGTCACTATTCCTGAGAAGTTCCAGAACGCGGAGAGCGTGCAGTTTGCCTTTGTCTACCAGGGCAAGGACAGCACCGCCCTGTACCTGGACAACATCCAGGTGTACGTGGAGGACCCCTCCCAGATCCACACCATCACCGCCGCGGCGGGCCAGGGCGGCTCCATTGCCCCCTCCGGTACCGTGCAGATCAACGACGGCAAAAGCAAGACCTTTACCATCACGCCGGATGAGGGATACTTCCTCTCTGACGTCAAGGTGGACGGCGAGTCCATTGGTCCCAAGACCAGCTACACCTTTACCAATGTGAAGGCGGGCCACACCATCACCGCGGAATTTACCTCCCGCACCGGCGGCGGCAAGGCCGTTCTGCTGGAGGAAGATTTCCAGGACTGCTCAGCAGGCGGCGCGTTCCCCGAGGGCTGGACCCTGGAAAGCTCCAACAACACTTCCACATGGGCAATTTATAAATACTACTATGCGGATAATACGCTGACTGCTTCCTGCACCGAAGACTGGAGCGGCAAGGCGAAGCAGGATGAGCGGCTCATCACGCCTGCTCTGGATATGTCCAGCGGCGGCGGCGCGGTCTCCTTCCGCTATATCGGCGGCAAAACGCCCACCACCAGCGGCGACTATACCGTGAAGCTGGAAGGCTCCAAGGACGGGAAAACATGGACGACCATCTGGACCTCTACCGAACTGAATGGAACCGTTTATGATGAGATTGGCTACGGTGGAAACACCCTTTCTGCCAATGTAGCGGTAAATATTCCCGCAGAGCTGCAGAGCGCCGCGACCAAGCTGGCCTTCCGCTATGAGCGTCCGGCGGGAGAGAACTCCGGCCGGGGCGCGGTGGACGATATTCGCATCATGGCAAATAAGTCTTCCTCCGGCGGCGAGGAATCCACCCTGCTGGATGAGAACTTTGATGATTGCATCACATCCGGTTATTCCGGCAACATTCCGTCTGACTGGACACAGGCCAAGAAAAACAGCGGTATCTACACATGGAGAACTTATAAGACCAGCGACCACATCACTGCTTATTGCACCAATGACTCCACTTCCCAGAGCGATGGTTGGGGCGGAGATGAGGAATGGGGCGCAGGTCAGGATGAGTATCTGATCACGCCCGAGCTTGACCTATCCGGCAAGACCGCAAACATGACGTTCCAGTTCAGCGCAAACCGGGTCAATCAAATTCAGGAAACGCTGAGCAGAAGCGGTACCACCTTTACACTGGAAGCCAGCACCGACGGCGGCACCACCTGGAACCCCATCTGGAACGCCGCAAGCATTGTTGCCCAGCTGACGGAAACCGTTGTATCCTCTTCTTATAAGACGGCCAATGTAACGGTTGAGATCCCGGCTGAGTTCCAAGCGGCCGGCGTGAAGTTTGCGTTCCGCTATCAGACCAAGAACGGCAACACCGGCGGCTGCACGGTTCTGATCGATGATGTCAAGGTGACCGCGATTGGCGGCGGCGAGACTCCCACGCCCCCCGCAGAGGATGTGTACACCATCACCGCCTCCGCCGGACAGGGCGGCAGCATCACCCCCAGCGGCGCGGTGTCCGTGAAGAAGGGCGAAAGCCAGACCTTCACCATTACCCCCTCCGAGGGCTACGAGATCGAGGACGTAACGGTGGACGGCAAATCCGTTGGCAAGGTAACCGAGTATACCTTTGAAAATGTGACAGCAGAGCACACCATTGAGGCAGCCTTCTCTGAAAAGGCAGTTGTCCTGCCGGACAGCATTCACGAGGACTTCAACGCCGGCAGTCTGCCGACAGGCTGGACCGTGGAAGGCCCCAGCGCAAAGGATGGCTACAACACCTGGAAGATCGACCGTTATCAGACATGGCGCAGCAATGCGGCGGTTTGCTCGGCGAACTTTATGGGCAATGCAGAACAGAACGAAAAGCTGATCCTGCCCCAGATCAACATGGGCAGCAGCATGCAGCTGAGCTTTGATTTTGCAGCCAATTATAAGACGCTTTCCTCCGGCGCGCTGAAGCTGACCGTCAAGGCCAGCCTGGACAAGGGCCAGACCTGGACGGAGATCTGGAATGCCAAGGACCACATGGGCGAGATTGACGAAGACAACACCCCCGAGGATGTCACCGGCACAGGCAGCCTCTCCATCCCGGCCAATTACTGCGTGCCCGGCGCCAGGTTCGCCTTTGTGTTTGAAAGCGCGGCCAAGACTGGCGCCAGCGCCGCCATCGACAATGTTGTCTTCAAGGCGGGCGAAGCCCCGGCACCCATTGACCGCTACGGCATCACCATCGCTCCCATGACCAACGGCACGGTCACGGCGGACAAGGCCACCGCCGCCGCTGGCGAGACCGTCACCCTGACGGTGACGCCGGACGCGGGCTACCACCTCAAGGACGGCAGTCTCATGGCGAACGATGAGGTGGTTACCGGCAATACCTTCACCATGCCCGGCAAGGAGGCCCGCGTCACTGCCCTGTTTGCGGCGGACGACGCTGCCCCGGACACCGGCTCCTATAAGGACGGCACATACACCGGCTCCGCAAAGGGCCACAGCAAAGATGTTCCTGTTACCGTAACGGTTACGGTCGTAAACGGCAGCATCAGCAGCATTGATGTCACCAAACAGGATGAGAGCGAAGGCTATTGGGAAAAGGCGGTTGCCATTATCGAAAAACTGCTCGGACTGGGCAATAACGATGCTGTCAGCAATGTTGACACCATCGGCGGCGCCACGCAAAGCAGTACCGCCATCAAGGAAGCCGTCCAGAACGCCCTGAAGAACGCCGCCCAGGAGGACTCCGGCATCTTCGACGGCGGCAGCGGCACCCAGCAGTCCCCTTACCTGATTAGTACCATCGATACGCTGATGAAATTTACGGAATCTGTCAACGATGGCGAGGACTATGACGGAAAGTATGTGGCCCTGGCCTGCGACCTGGATATCTCCGGCGAGACCTGGACGCCCATCGGCAGAGTGGATCACGGCAAGACCTCCGGCTTTGCAGGCACCTTTGACGGCCGGGGCTATACCGTCAGTAACCTGACCTGCGGCACCGCCAAGGACGCAAAGGAATATGAGGCCGTGGGCTTCTTCGGCGTCATCGCCGAGGGCGGCACCGTCAAGGACCTGAACGTCCATATCAACAAGATCTACACGGATTACGACCTGGGCAGCTACATCATCTCCGGCGGCGGCCTGGCCGGTATTCTGGAAGAGAACGCCGTCATCGACCACTGCTCCGTGAGCGGCGGAAATCAGGTCATTTCCGTGAACGCTGGCAGCAAGGCGGCCATCGGCGGCCTGGTGGGCCAGATGGAGTCCGGCTCCCTGGTGGCCAACAGCTGGACGGATGTGGGCCTGAACTACGGGACCATCTCCATGGAGAAAGCCGAGATCTATATGGGCGGCATCTGCGGCAAGCAGGCGGCCAACAGCCTCATCGCCAACAGCGCCAGCTTCGGCTCCGTGCCCGGTATGCTCTATGATGGCACTCTCTATGTGGGCGGCCTGGCAGGCTATACCAGCGGCGCGCTGTATAACTGCTACACCAGCAGCCTGACAAAGGCCCAGAAGCTGAGCGTGGCCGCCAGCGAGTTTGCCACCACCGCCATCGGCCATCTGATCGGCGCGTCTGAGACCGGAGCGGCCTTGTACGACTGCTACTACGACAAGAGCGCCGACCAGTTCAACAACGCGGACCTGGCGGCCGACCCCGACGAGGGCAAGACCGAGCGCCGTCAGGCCACCGGCTGGGTGGACGCGAACGTCAAGACCGACGAGAGCTTCATCGAAGCCAAGACCGCCAGCCAGCTGGTCTCCGATGAGTTCGCGGCGCTGCTCAACAACAACACCAAGAACAACATCAAGAAGGCTGCCAGCGCTTACTTTGCCCAGGCGGACCTGCTGGAAGACAGCGTTTCCGACCTGGAGGACGTGCTGGACGACGGCTTCCGCAGCTGGACTCTGACCGATGGCCGTGTTCTCTTCGGTGATGAAGCTGTGGAACGGGTCACTGTGACGTTTGTGGAGCTGCTGGAGCAGCAGATAGTGCCCGTTGGCACTGCCGAAACGGCTCTGGATCTGCCCGAGACGGTGGAGGTCACCCTCAGCGACCGCACGAAAGAGACTCTAGGCGTTGCCTGGAAGTGCGACAGCTATAACGGTAATACCCCCGGCAGCTATACCTTTGAGGGCACGCTGGCCCTCACTGGCGGCATTACCAACCCCAAGAGCCTGAAAGCCTATGTGGTGGTGGTCGTGGAAGACGGCGGTCAGCCAGTGACCAAGTATCAGGTAACAGTCAGCGGCGGCTCCGGCAGCGGCACCTACACCGTGGGCACCATCGTGACCATCAAGGCCAACACCCCCGCCAGCGGCTACGCCTTCAACGGTTGGACGGCCACCGGCGTGACTCTGGCGGACGCCTCCGCCAGCACCACCACCTTTGTGATGCCCGGCCATGACGTGCGCATCGCGGCCAACTGGAAGAGCACCGGATCCGGCGGCGGTGGCTCCTCCGGCGGTTCCTCTTCCGGCGGCGGTTCCGCGGTGTCCGGCACAGCGTATCCCATCTCCCTGCCGGGTTCCACCGCAAACGGCACCGTGACCGTCTCCCCCGCCAACGCGGCCAAGGGCAGCCGGGTGACCATCACCGCCACCCCCGCCAGCGGCTATGTGCTGGATAAACTGATGGTCACCGACGCCACCGGCAACCTCCTGGGCCTGACCAACCAGGGCGGCGGCAAATTCACCTTTACCATGCCCGGCTCCGCCGTGACGGTCCAGGCCGCTTTCGGCAAGGAGAGCGGCGGCGTGTTCGCCGATGTGCCCAACAGCGCCTACTATGCGGACGCCGTGAAGTGGGCGGTGGCCCAGGGCATCACCAACGGCAAGGGCAGCGGCCTGTTCGGCTCCAACGACGCCTGCACCCGCGCCCAGATCGTCACCTTCCTGTGGCGGGCGGCGGGCAGCCCCGCGTCGAAGATGACCTTCAATCCCTTCAGCGATGTCTCTCCCGACGCCTATTATTATCAGGCGGTTTTGTGGGCCGTTGAAAACGGCATCACCGGCGGCATGGGCAATGGCCGCTTCTCCCCCGAGGGCACCTGCACCCGTGGCCAGAGCGTCACCTTCCTGCACCGGGCGGCTGGGGCGCCTGCCGTCAGCGGCAGCAGCTTCCAGGATGTGCCCGCCTCCTCCTACTGCGCCGACGCGATTACCTGGGCCGTGAAGAACGGCATCACCCAGGGCACCGGCGCCGGGGCCTTCTCCCCCAACGGGGGCTGCACCCGTGCCCAGATCGTCACCTTCCTGTACCGGCAGTACAAGTAAGGCGGCGCTCCCTCCAAGCAAGCCTCCAAGCGGAAAAGGCGGCGGCCCGAATGGGCCGCCGCCCAAGTCTGTCGATAAAGCAGAAGATTCTCCGCGACGGTAAGGAAGGGTGTGCGCGGGAAACCCAAGAAGGGTGTCCCGCGCCATTGAAACACGCTGAGCAGAGGTGTTCCTTGCGGGGAACACCTCTGCTTTCTCATCTTGCTAATCGAACAGATGTTTGCTATACTGGCACTGTTCCCAATCGAGAGAACGCACGAGGAGGTGAAATGCGTGGAACAGACCTTTGGCAGCTTCCTTCGGGAGAAGCGTATAGCGCGCGGCCTGACGCTCCGAGGCATGGCGGCAAAGCTGGACCTGTCGCCGGTCTATATGAGCAACATTGAGAATGACCGCCGTGCGGCTCCTTCGCAGGAATATCTGGAACGGATGGCCCTGCTGCTGCAGTTGGACAAGCCAGAACGGGAATGGTTGCTTGACCTTGCGGCAAAATCCAAGCAAAATCGGGTATCCGCAGACCTTCCGGACTACATCATGGATCGAGACATCGTCCGGGCTGCATTGCGCACAGCCAGGGAGGCAGACGCCACCGACCAGGAGTGGCAGGATTTTATCGACCGGATCAACCGGCGCATGAGATCATCAGGAGAGGACAGTGATACCAAGGCATGAGAACACCATATTACAGGGAACAGGCTCTGGAGGGGATCGCCCGCGAAGTCATCACCGCCTATGATCCGAATCTCTATTATGGCGTTCCCAGAATGATCCCTATCGAGGACATCATCGAAGCACAGGGGATCACGCTGGAATATCAGTGCCTGCGGAAAACCGGGTGTGTCTTGGGCGAAACGGTTTTTGATGATGGCGGCGCCATTATCTATGATTACGATATCCCAGGATATACCGTCATTGCGGTCAAGGGCGGCACCATACTCATCGATAGCTCCCTCTGCAGAGAGGATGCCTCCACAGGCCGACTGCGCTTTACCTGCGCTCATGAGCTGGCACACTGGCTGCTGCATAAGAGACTGTACAGCGGAACCGGCGAGAGTGCAGCCATGATGACAGGAACAAACATCGTCAGAACGCAGAACAGCGCATTGGAAATGCAGGCGAATCTGCTGGGTTCTATTCTCCTGATGCCGCTGCCCCAAGTAAAGCGATGCTTTTACCAGCTCCAACCTGGCAGGGATCGCCAGCAATTGGTCGCGGATATGGCCGACATTTTTCAAGTCTCCAAGCAAGCCATGCGTATCCGGCTGGAGAACCATCATCTGCTGTGAAAAAATTTTAGGAAGCTGTTCTCAAAAAAGAGAACAGAGAAAGCGAGGCGCCATGGAACAAGAAATACGCAAGATCCTTCGCTGTCCCATCTGCGAGAAGGGACGGATCGCGGATGCCCCAGCGGGGGCGGCCCTTTCCCAATATCGGCTGTTTGCCATGGTAGGGGATGAACCAGCTGATATTATCGCAAAGTGTCCAAGGTGCGGTATGCAGGTGGGGATCACCGTGCGGCACAGGACCGAGCCGTCGATTATCGTGCCCACTCTCTGCAGAGATACGGCATGGGCCTGAATTAAGAAAAGACAAAACAATATATAACTTCGTCAAGCGCACCAACCACCCAGCGTCGAATCAGACGTAAGCGGGAAGTATTGAGTTAGGAGCCTTACAAGTAGCTTTTCAGCTATGCGTAAGGCTCTTTTTTTGCGCCCTTTTCGCATTGTTGAATGGCGGAAAGGACTTGTATGCTCCAGCGTTGGCAGACCTATGTCGCCAGATACCCGTGACCCGATCTCAGAACTTTCAAAAAAATCTGAGATTGGAGTCACGAAAAATGAAAAAATGGCAGGAAGAACGCAATTATAGACGCATTTACAACGAAGCTGGTGAAGTGATCGCCAATATCATCACCGTGGATGGTGTGGATGTGGAAGTGGCGGAGGATGTGTATCTGGCCTACTCCCAGGCGGACCGCCGGGAGCGGTATGTACGGGAGGAACAGTTTTCCGGGAAACTCCTCTCACTGGAACAGATGGCGGAGGACGACCTGCTTTCGGACTATGTCGGCGCGGAAACAGCCCCAAGCGCGGAGGAAGAAGCACTGGAACGGGAGCAGGCACAGAGCCTTGCGGAACGAAAGGAGATGTTGCTGTTGGCCATGCTGTCTCTGAATGACGCGGATCGGGAGTTGATCAACGCATTGTTCTTCGACGGCGCATCCACCAGAGACTACGCGGCGCGGATCGGAATTACCCAGAGGGCGGTCATCAAACGCCGGGACCGTATTCTGCGGGATCTGAAAAAATATTTTGAGAATTTTTCAAATTAAGGGTATTCACCCGTAGCCTTTTTCGGGAGGACAGTGAGGGACCCAAAAGGAGATCCCTCGCTGTTCCTTGAAAAGTGCATACCAGCAGTACGGGCAACCGCCCGGACGGATGAGCGTTCGCGCAGTGTGCGCCATGACCCGGAGGAGATATCTTCGGCGAGCGATAAAACCTGTGACGGGCCGACTTTGGCAAAGTCGGCTGGCATTGACTCTGTTCGGGCTGATAATGAGACACAAAGCACTGGCCAGCATGATGAGGCTGGGCTGCCCTGGGGTTGAAAGCAGTAGAGACCCCAGGAATACGCCCGTGAGAAGGTAGCCGCCTTCTGCCCGTACTGTTCCCTTTATCCACCGGGGCGCGAGCTGCAAATACGGTGAAACGAATGACAAAAATACTTTTTATCATGATAGGGGAAATCCACGGATGAATACAAATGATACAAACAGGCAGAAAGCCCACGCCATGATCGACCATATTTTCAAAGACCTGCTGCCTGCCCAGGGCATGGTGGAGCGTTCCGAGCAGATCAAGCTCAGCCACCGAATGTTGGATACCATGCTGAACGGCGGCATCGCCCTGTGCGACGCAGGCACCGGCATCGGCAAGACCTACGCTTATCTGGCAGCTGCCGCAGCGGCCAACCGATCCGGCACGGAGGCACTGCACAAGCCCATCATTATCTCCACCTCCAGCATCGCCTTGCAGAACGCCGTGCAGACAGAATACCTTCCGCTGCTGTCCTGCACCCTGCTGGCAGACAGACAGATCGACCGCCCACTACTCTCTGTGATCCGCAAAGGCAAAGGCCATTATGTTTGCGACGAACGCCTGCAAAGACGGCTTCGTCAGGTGAACTTTCAAAAGAAAGATCCGGCAGCCGCCGACGCCCTTCGCGCGCTGAAAGGAACGCTGGACATGGACAATGTCCCCCATCTCAGCGGTTATGACTGGGAACGTGTCTGCGTTCCGCAGTTCTGCGACTGCGACCATCAGGACTGTCGGTACAAGCGCTTTCTGAAACGCTGCGACGCGGATCGATATGTGTTCCAGATCTGTAACCATAATCTTTTGCTGGCGGACGCCATCCACCGCAGTCAGGGGAAACGCCCCATTTTCCCGGAGCATAGCGTCATCATCGTAGATGAGGCCCATAAACTGCCGGAAGCGGCGCGGGAGATGTTTGGTATGACGCTGACTGCCGGTGACATCCAGAGCGTGATCAACCAGCTCTGCGCGGAACGATATCTGCTGGCAGCAGATGTGCTGGCAGGCACGATGGGGCCGCTGCTCCGCCAGCTCACGCAGCCCAGAGAGGAAACCGAACCCGTGGATGCGTACCTTCATTTGCTGACGATCCCCAGCCGCTCTCTTCTTGTTATTGAGAAGCAGGTCGGCAGGCTGCTGTCGGCGCAGGGGCGCAGGCAGCTGGAAAAGCTGCGCGGCACGGTGTCTCTCTTTAGCAGTCCGAGAACGAATATGATCCTCTACACAGCGGATGACGGCGATGGCGGAACCATGCTGTGCGCCACCGTTTCAGATTTGACAGAACAGATGCGCCAGGTCCTGTGGAGGCCGGAACACGCTTTTGTGCTGGCCTCTGGGACTTTGGCTGTGGGGGATGACTTTCACCGTTTTCGTTCGCAGACTGGACTGATGGACGGGCGGCGCGTAACGGAGTCTGTTTCACTTTCTCCTTTTGACTATAAGCAGAATTGCCTGCTGTACTTGCCGCAGCTTCCACCGAGTCAAAGCTCGGAAACGTACTATGATGAATTGGCAGATGAAATCGCGGAACTCATCCGCGCGGCCTGGGGCCATGCGCTGGTGCTGTTCACCTCCTACGCCGCCATGTCAGCAGTAAAGGATAGGCTGCGGGAGCGGGAACTCAGCTTCCCGTTATTTACCCTGGGCAGAAACGCCATGCACATGACGGAGCGGTTTCGGCAAACGCCGGGGGCTGTGCTGCTGGCCACAGGCGCTGCATGGGAAGGCTTTGATTTCCCCGGCGACTGCGTATCCCTGCTGGTGATCCCCCGCCTGCCTTTCGCCTATCCGGACGCACTGAAGGAAAAAGAGCGGGAGGAATACGCATCCCTTCGCCAGTTTATTCAGAATGTGGCCGTGCCTGAGATGCAGATTAAGCTGCGTCAGGGCTTTGGACGGGCCATCCGCACAGAGACCGACACCTGCGTCATCGCCATCTTGGACGAGCGCGCAAGCCATGGCCGCCGCTACTACGCAGCCATGCGGGATGCTCTGCCGGACATGCGCACCACGAGCAGCCTGCGGGCTGTAACAAAGTTCCTGCGGGAGCGAAAGCCGGAAAGCTACTTTGAGGTGTGCGCATGATCGATGCCAAGAAGGAATTGCAGTACCGGCTGGCCATCCGGATGCTGGAACACTTATCCGAAAAGGGCCTTCTGACAGCAAAGGAACTGGCTTATGCCAAGGGACTTGCCAGAGAAAAATACCGCCCACAGACTGTTTGGGAATAGTGCTGGCTATTCCGCGGATAGTGTGGTAGCTTGTGTGTTGCCCAAAAAGATGCAAGGAGGACACAGTGTGGAATACCAGTATTATTTAAAAGAAATTTACCGCAAAGACGGTTCTGTTTGGATCGACATCCTTGAAGCGGCACAGGCGAAAAAGCTGGGGTATCAGGACGGTGACAAGTACACGCAGAATGACGGCGTTGTTTACATCAACGGGTTTGACAGCCCGTCTGCCCTGAACACCTTCATCGAAGACCTGCATGGCTGCGTGAACCGCAGCGAAGCAATGGCTGCCCACCAGAGGGAGGAACGCTGATGGCTACGGTGAAAGTGATCGAACCCCAGGCGATTCAGCCGGAGCGACTGCGGGTGGCGGCCTACTGCCGGGTCAGTTCGGATTCCAAGGATCAGCTGCATTCCTACGCCGCCCAGATCCGCAGCTACACGGAGGAGATCGCCCAGCATGACGGCTGGGAGTTGGTAGACGTGTATGCGGACGAGGGACTCACCGGTACCCGGATGGACAAACGGGAGGACTTCAACCGTATGATGCGGGATTGCCGGAAGGGTAAGATCGGCCGCATTCTGGTAAAACACCTTCGGTGGGTGCGCAATCAACTCGCACACGATTCAGAACAATTGCAACTCTGTGAAGAACGTGACATTCAGGACACAAACAGCTTTTATGACGACATTGTATTGGGGTGCGACCCGCTCACGCAGCTTCGCAGATACCAAGAAGACCATCTCGCCGTCAAAAAATCGGCGCAACGAGCGAAACCCGTAGCCATGCCAACTGTTTCCGATCACTCTGATGCTGCTCGACAACCTCGCCGCACAGGTTGCTTTCCTGTGGCAATACTGCTCCTCGCCGGTGCTGCTGCCATAGTCATTTACTTTTTGGCATATTTACTGTAACTACTGCTGACACCAGCAAACCGTCGATATATCTGCGTTTTCTGAAATCCTATAATTACACTCCGACCAAATTAACGAAACGGTATAGATGCGTCTGGCGAAAAGTCAGGCGCATCAACCGTTTCCGGGCTTTTTCAAGCCCGGATTTCTTCTCTCAAACCATAGATGCAAATCGCTGTTTCAGGGCGTCTGCCCCGATTCGAACCGGGCGTTTTCCTGTTTCATGCAGATGAGTTCAGCCAGCGCCCTTTTTCAGCGGCGATTTTTCCGGCTGGCAGCGGTATTTTTCTCAAAAAAGAATCATAAAGATTTGGGCGTCGTTTTGTTGGTCCTGACGGACTAAGAAAGCGGCGCCCTTTTTCATTTCAAAAAGGGCGCTGGTCGCAGCGCCTGCATTTGTAGGTCGGAGCATGATTGCTCCGGCCTTATTTTTTATGCACGGGAGGAGCTATATGAGCATCAGCGCAGAAGAAAAGGTCTGTTACCTCAGAGAAGCAGCAATCGTCCTTGCCAAGGAGGGTTTCCAGTTGGACGAAGTTCACACTGACAGGCTGTGTATCCTGCTTGACGGTGCGCCGCTTTGTGAGGTAACTGGGAGCGGTGGTGTTGCCTACCGCAATGAGGATATTGACGAGCCAGAACGGATCACTGCCAAGTACAATGTGTATGAGATTGTCAGGACCACAGCGGAGTATATGCGGCAGATGGAGATGGCGCCCTTTTTGAAAGCCGACAGTCTGGAGGACGGCTACAAGGTGCTGGCGGATTTCAACGGCACTGTGCTGGCTGGAGTTCAGAGCAAACACGGAGTCCACTTCGTCACATGGGATTGGGCCTATGGGCACACAGGAGTATGTCATGGGCACTATTTCATGGAGAACTATGCAGGAGCCAAACAGGACTTTGCTATCCGCTCCGGGCTGATTCAAAAGGAACGGCTTTTCACCCCAGAGCAGATGACCGAGATTTATCGTTGCTGTGCGGACTCTGTAGACGGAGATTTCTTTGAACTCACGGGAGAGCAGGAAAAAATGATCCGCAGTGTTCAGCAGCAGATTGAGGAGTGTGTGCCGGATTTGGACGAGCGAATCCGGCAGCAGGAAGAAGCCTTGGAACAAGTCGCGCAGCAACAGACAATGTAATATCAAACGGAACGGGCCGGAGTCTTAGCAATAAGATTCCGGCCCTTTTTTCATTTCAGAGAGGAGTTCGCTTATGCCGTACTATTTCATGCGAGACACGCCGCTGCAGGCGTTGGAGCAGTTGATGATGTCTCAGCCCGGTCAAAAGCCCAGAGGTGGTGGAATATACCGCAGCCCATTTCGTTACACGCCCGAAGATGTGGCGTGCAAATACTGCCAGAACTATGTCCGCAAGCATCCGTGCCGCCTATGTGAATGTACCTGCCTGGAGGAGCGGATCGAGGCAGGTGTGCTGGAGCTGAATGCGTTCATGCGGGACTGCTTCACCCCCTCTATGGGGCCGCAGTTCCGAAAAAGGATGCATCAGCAATTTAGAGAGAGGAAACCTCAATTCTTCCAATTCTTCCTGTCCAATGCCCACCGGCGAAGATGGACATACTGGCGGGAACGCTGCTGGCGTCTGTCTGACCGGAACAAAGCGGCCCTCTTCCTGCTCACGGCATACGAGAGCCTTTGGCGCAGGATGGTCTGGAAATGCGGGAACGACGGTTTTGACTTTCAAAGCGTCCGTCTCGGAGGGATCGAGCCGGAGTTATACAGCGTCTACCAGGCGGCGAAGGCCATTGCAGTCGGCTGCTGCAATATTACTCTTGCGGACCTTGCGTCTCCGGAACTGGTCACAGATGAGGCGTTCCACCTGATCACTGGCGCACTACTGATGGCCAAATACGGAGATGCGGTTTTGAATTTGGAAAAAGGAGTGAATGAAATATGATGATTCAAGCGGTTCTCGGTAATCCCAACCACCCGGAATACGGCGTGGCGACCATCCCGTTCCCCATCCCCCACGACCAGTACGCGCATTGCATAGAGCTGTTGGAGGCGTTGGAGATCGGCGACGTGCTCAAGACGGACTGCAAGGTAGAGAAGATCGACAGCTTCTACGATGTACTCAAGCGCACGGAGATGCTCACGGTCAACGTGGAGGAGCTGAACTACCTCGCCAAGCGGCTGGAAAGCTTCGACAGCGGCGAGGCCGCGCAGTTTCTGGCGATGGCGCACAAGCTGGAGCTTTTTGAGCTGAAGGATCTCATCAACCTGACCTTCTGCTGCCAGCAAGCCACGGTCATTACAGGCTTTTCCGACCTCGCCGCTGTTGGCCGTGACCACTACATGAACCTGCACGGCGGCAGCGCCAAAACAGAGGAATTGGACGCGCTGGACGGCGAGGAAACCGCTCGGCGGCTCATCGAAAGCGGCGGCGGCACGGTGACGCCCTATGGTGTGGTCTACGACAACGGTATGAAATTATACTGATAGACGTACTGTTTGTACTCTTTGATCGAGTTAATCAGAGTTTTGTAATACTGTACAGTTACACCGAAGATTTTTATGATCTGCATTCCTCTGACATATTCTACTGTTGCCGCACTCATTTTTTGAAGCGCCGCTGAATAGCCAGACAGAAATTCAGTACCACCGGACATTTTACGATACTGAAGAACACCAATCACAGTTGTAAGGATCAGGAGAATACCAAGGCGATAGTCTATTGCAAACATCAGCACAAACATTAACACCGGCGTCATAACAGCAGTGACGTTGTCCGGAATCAAATGGGCCACTGTTTTGTGTGTTTCTGCTGCGTTATCATCAATAATTTTTCGAATCTCTCCAGAGCTGTTATGGTCAAAAAAGGAAGAAGAGGCATCCAATAATTTATGAAGCCCATTTTTCCTTAAGTTTGTTTCAAGCCGGAAGCCTAAGTAGTGGGAACACGTTGCCGATGCAATGTTGAGAATGCCTCGTAAAATCATAAGTATGACTACAATAATTGCGTCATACATAGCCTTCTCATATACGGGAATAACCAGAATAGACACAATGGACTGCCACAGAAACCAATATGCTCCCATATATGAGCAGACGGCAACGGCAGATAGTGCCATGGAGAAATATGCCCAAATTCTTTTATCTGGGACATAATGAAATAGTTTTTTATATAAACTGCGCATTGACTTCAAATATACACCTCTTTTTGCTTAAAAACGGTTTGACATACATCACCTCTTTCATTATAATTAGTTTTAGCTAACTGTAAAGGGCAAAACAGATATAAAGTCTAAACAAGGTGTTAATAAATCTAAACGAGGTATCTTTTGGAGGAGCCAATGATAGAAGTTAAACGAGATGATTTCTTTGTTGAATCGATAAAGAATCCAATAGAGTACGGAACATATTATAAGATCAACCCAAAATATGGAACCGGATTTCAATGGACGAGTGAGGTTCACCACGATTTCATCATTACAGTGACAGATATAAGATTTAACCAGGAAACTATGGTCGGAGAACATATTGGGTCTGGTTATGTACTTGCTCTCTATATTAGTGGCGCAGGAGATGAATTCTATCCGTATCAAAATATTTCTCCGAATACATTGCGCTGCTATGAACCATCTGAAAAGTATAAAGCTATTTATCATCCTCAGATTCCATTAAGATGTATTACCGTGCAGGTTGACCAGGAATTTATTGATCAGTATCTCCAGGAAATTTCCGGTGATCTTGAAGTGAACTTTTCTGATTTTTTCAAAGAAAAAGGGAAATT
>ENA-ORCM01001326-ORCM01001326.1-human-gut-metagenome-genome-assembly--contig:-NODE-1326-length-21131-cov-4.454830_pt1 | contig 21131 bp, 20 predicted proteins | sample MGYA00242906_ERZ507928 | MGnify/ENA primary metagenome ERZ507928 (study PRJEB26167, sample SAMN06115497) | human gut metagenome | host: Homo sapiens | place: China:Shanxi | collected 2015-05-07...
AATATGACCTGATCAACTGGTATTTCGACAAGCTCCTCGCCCGCTCCTTTGAACATATGGGACGTGGAACCACGGTCCTTGACAGCCTGGAGAAAAAATTTACATATATTCAGGAGGAAAAGACGTTTTTTGCCGCCGCATTCCGCTATGACATGCAGAATTCCCTGAGGGAGCATGATTTTAAGCTGATCCTCGCCTTTTATGAAAATCTGATCCGGGAAAAAAGCGGCAGACCGGCCAGCCCTGAGATCCATTTTCTTCTGGAAATGTACTGTCAGGGCTCGATCACCATGACCGTAAAGTGGGTTCTCGGCGGCATGGACCTGACCCCGTCCCAGTTTGCCGGGCTTCTCGTCCGCGCGATGCCGGCAGCATTGCGGGACCTGTTTCTTGAGCTTCATCTGCTGTCCTGATCTATTGTTATTTTGCACAATTTTTCCATATCTTTCTTTTGCAATATGTCGATTTTCCTTAAAGTGTTACACTTGGCCTTTTCTGTAACTTTCTTTTTGCCCTTCGGATTTGTTAATATAATAACAAGTTCAGTAAAACCATTTATTCATTTTAGAAGGGAGTTTTTCAATCATGGCAAATCGTATTAATTTAAATGCAACCTCTTATCACGGAGCAGGCGCTATTGCCGAGATCGCAAATGAAGCAAAGGCACACGGCTTCAAGAAAGCTTTCGTATGCTCTGACCCGGATTTGGTAAAATTCGGTGTAACACAGAAGGTGCTTGATGTGCTGGATAAAAATGGTATGGCGTATGAGTTATATTCAAATATTAAACCAAATCCAACCATTGAGAATGTACAGACTGGTGTGCAGGCATTTAAGGATGCAAAAACGGATTATTTGATTGCGATAGGCGGTGGTTCTTCGATGGATACAGCAAAAGCAATTGGAATTATTATTAATAACCCGGAGCATGAAGATGTGATAAGTCTTGAAGGTGCGGTAGATACAAAGAATAAGAGTGTACCGATTTTCGCAGTACCTACGACAGCGGGAACGGCTGCCGAGGTTACGATTAACTATGTAATTACCGATGCGGCGAAAAATCGTAAAATGGTTTGTGTAGACCCGCATGATATTCCGGAAATGATGTCCTCCATGCCGAAAGGACTGACTGCTTCGACCGGTATGGATGCCCTGACACATGCAATCGAAGGATATACTACAAAGGCTGCATGGGAAATGACCGATATGTTCCATCTGGAAGCGATCAAACTGATCTCCGCTTCTTTAAGAGATGCAGTAGAAAACAAAAAAGAAGGCCGCGAAGGCATGGCACTTGGCCAGTACATCGCCGGCATGGGATTCTCAAACGTAGGACTTGGAATCGCACACTCCATGGCACATACCTTAGGTGCTGTTTATGATACACCGCACGGTGTTGCATGTGCAATGATGCTGCCGATCGTTATGGAATACAATCAGGACTGCACAGGCGAGAAATACCGTGAGATCGCACGTGCGATGGGAGTCAAAGGTGTTGATGATATGTCCGTAGAAGAATACCGAAAAGCAGCAATCGATGCCGTAAGAAAACTTTCTGTTGATGTCGGAATCCCGACAAAACTGGAAGCAATCAAAGAGGAAGACCTTGATTTTCTGGCGGAATCCGCTCATGCAGATGCCTGTGCACCGGGCAATCCCAAAGATGCAAGCGTAGAAGACCTGAAAGATCTGTTCCGTAAAATTATGTAAAAACAGATATTGCTGCAAAGTAGGTAAATGTCAGCAAAGCTGACCAGAATTGCCTGCCAAATCTTGCGTACGTTCGACTTGAAAAAACAGACATCACATTGGCACAATTATAACACGTAAGTGCAAGTCTATCCAGTCAAAATCAGTGGCTTGCGGCTTTTTTTGCAAAGTCTGTGGTCACGAGCTGTTCATAAGGGACTTTTTCACTCAGCTCACCGGCACTTTCCAGAATGTCAGAAAGCAGTAGGAAACTGTCTTTTTCAAAAATCAGAGAATCTTTCCAGGTATCCTGTTCCTGATAACGTTTGACGATGGCGGTCAGTGTCTCCATGTCGGTATCATCAAACTGCGGTTTGATCACCTGTGCAATTTCAGCAGGCGTGTGGGCATGCACATAATCCATACCTTTTTGCAGAGCATTGGTGAATCCCTGGATGATCTGAGGTGATTCTTTCAGATAACTGGATTTTGCACAGTAAGCTGTGTAAGGAACATAGCCGGAGTCAACGCCGAGCGAAGCAACAACATAGCCGTTGCCTTCCTGTTCTAGAGCCGTGGCGGACGGTTCGAACTCGACGGTGTAATCACCCTGTCCGCCGGAGAAAGCGGCAGCAGTAGAACCAAAATCGATACTCTGGTCAATGGAAAGATCTGTTGCCGGATCCAGGTTATTCTTTTTCAGAATATACTCAAAAACCATTTCCGGCATGCCGCCTTTTCGACCGCCAAGTACTTTTTTGCCTTTTAAGTCCTGCCAGGAAAAATCAGGATCCTCTTCTCTGGCCACCAGAAAGTTGCCGGCACGCTGAGTCAGCTGAGCAAAGTTGACAATGGAGTCTTTGGCTCCTTCAGCATAGGCATAGATCGTTGCCTCAGCTCCCATAAAGCCGATGTCTGCCTCGCCAGAAAGTACGGCTGTCATGGTTTTATCTGCACCAAACCCGGTGACAAGATTCAGATCTATTCCTTCTTCGGCAAAATAGCCTTCCTGTATGGCAACATATTGAGGGGCATAAAAAATGGAATGGGCTACTTCATTCAGGGTTACTTTGGAAAGTGCTTCGCCGGAAGAATGCTTTTTGCAGCCGACCAATGAAAATAATGTAAGAAGGATCAGGAAAGATAAGAGAAATGATTTCTTTTTCATAAAAATCCCTCCAATCAAGATTTTATTTCATTATATCAAGTCTTTACAGCCTTGAAATTTTGGTTTGCTTGTTTACGATTTCATTATATCACAAGGTATCGAAAAAGTCAATACAATTGCTTACTTTTTTGGAAAATAAAGTATTTTTGTCGAATGGAAATGAATAGAAAAGAACAAGTTGACATCATAACGATTTCATATTGCGTCCAACAAAAGAAAATAAAAAAGCAGATGACCGGCAAGAAAAAGTCATCTGCTTGTTGTTGAAATGGGAAGAAATTTTACTGTTTCGGTTGGGCTTGAATGGTGCGTTTTTTGACCTGTTCCCGAATCTTCTGAATGATGCAAAACAGCAGGAATGCTGCTAGATTTGCGACAACGACGCTTGCTCCAACAGGGGTATCGAACTGATACGAACCGACCATGCCGACACAGAAGCAAACGACCGATAAAATCGCTGCACAGAGAATGACCAGCGAGAACCGCTTGAACAGCCGCATAGAGGACAACGCCGGAAAGATAATCAGGCTGCTGATGAGCAATGCTCCCATCATCCGCATGCCCAGCACGACCGTGATGGCGGTCAGAATGGCAATCAGCGTATTATAGAATGAAACCGAAACGCCGGTTGCCTGTGCAAAGTTTTCGTCGAAGGTAATTGCAAAAATCCGGTGATAACAAATCACGAACATCCCCAGCACGACAATGGACAGAATCAGGCTGACCCAGACATCTTCTTTTTCCATCGCCAGAATGCTGCCGAACATATAGCTTGCCACATCGGTGTTGATGCCAGTTTTCAGGGCGGTGACAATAATCCCGATTGCCAGCGAGGAGGCGGAAACAACCGCAATTGCTGCATCGCTCTTGACCTTTGCCCGTTCGGTAATGCGGAGCAGGAAGAAGGCGGCAATCGCAACAATCGGAATGGAGAATTTCAGCGGTGCCCAGCCGAACGCCAATGCAACGGATAAAGCCCCAAAAGAAACGTGTGATAATCCATCGCCAATCATTGAGAATCGCTTCAGAACCAGACTCACCCCCAAGAGGGCGGCACAGAGGGAAACGAAAATCCCGACCAGCAAGGCACGCCGGATAAAGGCAAACGAAAGCATATCGATGAGAAACGTCATATTATTTTCCTCCCTGTCTGGATGCTGCGGCATGGCGGTAAGCTTCGGCAGTATCATAGGTGTATGTTTTTTGTCCAAGGTGCAAGATGTGTTTGGCGTAATAGACTGCCCGTTCCACGTCATGCGTCACCATGATAATGGTGATGGATTCTGTGCGGTTGAGGTGCTGTAAGACCTGATAGAGTTCCTCGGAAGCGACGGGGTCTAAGCCCGTGGTGGGTTCATCCAGAATCAACAGCTTTTGAGCCGCACAGAGTGCCCGTGCCAGTAGGACACGCTGTTGCTGACCGCCGGAGAGTTCCCGATAGCAGCGGTTTTGCAGCGGCAGAATGCCGAGTTTTTCCATTGCCTGTTGGGCAGCGTTTTTTTCTGCGGCAGTATAAAACGGGCGGTGTTTCATCTGGTTCAGGAAGCCGGAGCGGACAATTTCCCGAACGCTGGCAGGGAAGTCCCGTTGTGCTGGCGTTTGCTGCGGCAGATAACCGATGTCGCTGCGTTTCCAGTCGCCCGTTAAAGCGATTTCTCCGCTGAGGGGTTTCAGCAGCCCCAGCAGGTTTTTCACGAATGTGCTTTTTCCAGAGCCGTTTTCCCCGATGATACAGAGATAATCGCCCTGCGGAATCGTGAGGTTGAGGTCAGAAGTTGTGATAATGTTTTCATATCCCAAAGTGACATGGGAGAATTGCAGTGCAGAAGTAGCCATAAAAAAATCCTTTCTGGTGGGCTTATTGCGATTCCAACGCCTTTAAATTTCGCTGCATCAGGCTGACGTAAGTTTCCCCGTTGTCGAAGTCGGTCTGTGTAAGCGTGTGGCAGGATTGGAAAACGGTTGGGGTTGCTCCGGTCTGTTCACCGATGACATTTGCAACCGCCGGACTGCTGACTTCCAAGTAATAGACTTTCGAGAGGTGGTCAGATTCGACCAGATGCATGAGATTCGAGATGGTTGCAATGCTGGGTTCGGTGTCGGAACTGCAACCCGAAAAGGCAGCGTAACAGTGTAACCCATAGGTGTTGGCGAAATATTGCAGCGGAAATTTGTCTGCAAATAAAAGTGTTCGGTGTTCTGGCTCGGCGAAATAATCGGTAAAGGATTCGTTGAGGGCATCCAGCTGAGCCGCATAGGCATCCGCATTTTTCTGATAGGTGGCAGCGTTGGCAGGGTCGGCTTGGATGATGGCATCTCGTGTGACATAGAGCAAATCTTTTGCAATCACTGGAGAAGTCCAGATGTGTTCGTCATATTCCATTTCGCTTTCGCCCTCGTGGTCATGGTCATGGTCGTCATGGTCATGCTCGTGGTCGTGTTCCGATTCGCTGCCCTCTAATTCCACTTCTTCCAGTAGCGGAGCATAGTCCATCATACAACGGACAATGCGGTCTGGGTGGGATTGTTCATCGGAATCGAGCACCTGCGACACCCATTCTTCCATATGTCCGCCGTTATAGAGAAAGAGGTCGGCGTTCTGAATGGCGAGAATATCGGACGGAGCAGGCTCAAAAGAATGGCTCTCCATGCCGGGGGAGAGCAGCAAGCGAAGGTGAATGGTGTCCGTGTCTTTCAGGATGGCACGGGCGAAGTCATAGTAACAAAAAAGCGTTGTAACGAGTTCCAGTTGATGGGAAGTCGTTGCAGAGTTTGCGGCTGGCGTACAGCCGCAGAGCAACAGCACCCCGCAGAGCAGGCAGCTGAAAAAGCGTTTCCATTTCATGAGGATTCCCCCTATTGGTTGTCAGTCAAATTGAAATCGAATTTGAAATTGATTTTCAATTTCATGTTATTATACCACGTTCGGAAGCAAATGTCAATAGGAAAAAATGGATTTTTTGCGGAACAGAACCGCTTGACTTTTTAGAGGAGATATGCTATACTGTTGAAAATTAAAAAAATCTGCCACCGGTAGAACGTGAAATGCATTTGTGTACGTCGTTAGGTCTTAGAAGAGGTACATGAATGCATTTTTTTGGAGAAAGGAAGAAATTGATATGACAAAAACCATTCGACCGCCATCTACCCTGTCTGCTTTTCTGCACTATGTCAGCTTGAATATGCTGGCGATGCTGGGAACGTCCTGTTATATTTTAGCGGATACATTCTTTGTTGCGAATGGCATTGGAGAAGACGGGCTGACCGCCTTGAATCTGGTCTTGCCCCTGTTTAATCTCATGAATGCCACGGGCTTGATGATTGGCATTGGCGGAGCAACGAAGTACGCCATTCACAAGGCAAGAGGCGAACAGGAAGCCGGCAGCCAAATCTTTTTCCATGCCCTGTTGCTTGCCGGAGTGGCAAGTGTGGTTTTCCTGCTGATTGGGCTTTTTGGCTCTGACCCAATCTGTCGCTGGCTGGGGAGCGATGCAGCGACCCATGATAAGATGGTGGTATATCTGCGGACGCTGTACTGTTTTGCACCGCTGTTCCTGTGTAATCAGTTGTTTGCGGCGTTTGTCCGAAATGATGGTGCACCGAATCGGGCAATGCTGGGGACGATGCTGGGCACGCTGGGCAACATTGTGTTGGACTATCTGTTTATTTTCCCGTTGGGAATGGGCATGCTGGGGGCAGTCTTGGCAACCGCCTGTGCACCGCTCATTGGCATTACCATTCAGAGTTTCTATTTCCGGAAACCGACCTGTCAAATTCGGGTGCGTCCCTGCCGGTTGCGGTGGCAGATGTTCCAGCCGATTTTCCTGCTGGGCGGGGCGGAGTGGATTACAGAAGTTGCCTCTGGGATTGTCATTTTCTGCTTTAATTTTGTCATTTTGAAAAAGGCAGGAAATACGGGCGTGGCAGCCTATGGGATTATCGCCAACATCGCCTTGGTGGCAGCGTGTCTGTGTACGGGCATCGCACAGGGCGTGCAGCCGCTGTTGAGCCGGAGTTATGGCAAGGGTGAGCAAACAGAAATGAAAAAGCTGCTGTGGCTGACACTGTGTACTGCATTGGGCTTTGCAGGGGTGCTGTACGGGATTTTATGTGGCTTTACAGCACCAATTGTTCGGGTATTCAATACGGGTGGAAATTTGGTGCTACAGGCGATGGCAGAAACCGGAACACGGATTTATTTCCTGGCGTTTTTTGCTGTTGGGGTCAATATTGCGACTTCTGCCTTTTTTGCAGCAGTGGAACGTCCGGCAGCGTCTTTTTGCATCTCCCTGCTGCGGAGTGGCGTTTTGTTGTTGCCGCTGGTCTTTTTGTTTGCGGCAGTCTGGGGCATGAACGGCGTTTGGGTGTCGTATCCGGCGGCAGAGTTGGGAACGTGTCTGGTGGCGGTTTTGTTGTTGGTGCGGTACTGGCGAAAGCAACAAAAACAAAAGGGAAAGATTGTGGAAGATGACAGTTGACTTTTTGTCAGACATTTATTATAATAGAATTAGTGGCAGACAAAAAGAGAGGTGATTGTGTGCGTCCACGCATTGGCAGACCCAAAAGCGACAATCCCAAAGATACCCGTATTACAATTAGATTGGACAAAGAGGATTGCAAAATTTTAGAGCTTTATTGTGAGCAAGAGCAAGTCGATAAAGCAAAAGCAATCCGCACAGGGATTAAAAAGCTAGAGGCTGACCTAAAAAAATAAGGCTGTAAGTGCCTGTCTGCAAACTGTCGCACTTACAACCCAACGCAACGCCGAAACGCTGCTAAATCTATGATAGCAGACGAGGAGGGAAAAGTCAAGGGGGGAACGATGAAACCAGAATTAGAAGCCCTGTATGAGGACTGGCAGAAGCACGCCTTTGCGGTGGGGTTTACGGCTGCCGTCCGACTGTTGACCAAATAACACCGCTTGTCGCCCCCTTATGGGGGTGTGGATTGAAAAAATACCGCACCTGACAACAACCCGCCACCAGACAGTCGCCCCTTACGCAGGGGCGTGGATTGAAAAAGCGTGCAGGTCGTTGATGGTCGTTTACATACCTTTCTATGTGTGAGAAAAATTTTACTTTTTTTCTCGCGTGCGTAAAGTACGTATTTGACTGTCAACGACCTGCACACCCCAGTTTTTCGGGCTTTTTTGCCCTTTTGGGTGACAGTCGAGGATTCTAAAGTCGCCTACAGGGCAAGGATGAAACGACTATAAAAACTGCATGGCTTTTTGTGCCTGTATTTGTTGTAGCCTGCGAGGAATCTTGTAACAAATCCCGTTCTTTGAAAAGAACGTCCCGGTCTGCTTAAAGACGAATGGAACATTTGCAGCACGACACTGTGCCGCAAGGGACGTGACCCATTCCCAGCGGCAGAGCCTTGCCTGCTCGCCAGATTCCCCGCCGACCGTGACACGGGAAATTTGTGGCTGTAGGTAGGGTTGTAACTGTATGGGCGTTAAAAGCGGCTCGCAGATGATTTCTTTTCTGCAAATCGGCAATTGCAGCAGAACGGGCAGCCGTTCGTCTGCGGCTTGTTGGTTTTCCGTGGTGCAGCAGATGGTTACATTGGGGTATCCCGTTCCCCAGTCGGGCGGCAAGCAGGCAGCCACACGTAACAAGCGTTTGGTGATGATAAAAAAGTGCAAGTCCGAACGAAAGCGAATCATTGCCCAGATATCCGGTCGCCAGTTGTCGGCGTCCGGCAAGAAAAAGTCGGAACTTAGACAGGTGTAGACGGGTTCGCCCGTCGGCTGTAATTTTAGCGTGCCGCCTCTTGTCCGTTGCATCGGGAGAGCAAAGGCGGCTGTTTTTTGCACGGTGGTGCTGTTGTGTCCATGTGTTGCATCGATGCGATAGACATAGCAATTTTGGCAGCCGGTACTATATTTTGTGCAGCCGTGCCAAGGATTCCAAATAGGCGTGAAAAACCCTCCTCTCTTGTCTGTTCTATGGGTGAAGGTCGGTGCAGGTTGTTTCCGTACCTTCTATATAGAGAAAATTTTTACTTTTTTTCTGCCATGTGTTAAGTATGTATTTGACTTTCACCGACCTGCACCTCCCAGTTTTCGGGCTTTGTCGCCTACGGGGCGTGGATTGAAAAAGGTGCCGGTCGTTTACAAACCTTATATATAGAGAGAAAATTTTTTACTTTTTTTCTCTCTTGTGTTAAGACTGTATTTGAGTGGCACCGACCGGCACACTTGTCGCCCTACGGGGGCGTGGATGGAATCGAAAGATTGACACTCTAAGACGGTCGTTTACAAACCTTTCTATAGAGAGAAAAATTTTACTTTTTTTCTCCCTGCGTAAAGACTGTATTTGAGTGTCTTAAAGTGTCATAGCCCAGTTTTTCGGGCTTTTTGCCCTTTTTGGTGCCATTGAAATAAGGATGCCCTATTATGGAAGCACAATCTGGGAGAGTACTGCTCCGATTTTATCCCGTATACAAAGGTCTGCTTGCTCGTCAATTTGCGTGGCGTCCCGATTCAAAACGACCAGATGCTCCCCGTTAAAATACCGGAGCAGGTTGCACGCTGGATAGACCGTTAGGGATGTTCCGCCAATGAGAAGCACGTCTGCCGCAGCGAGGGCACGAACTGCCTGCTCCACCGTCTGTTCCGGCAAGGACTCCTCATACAGCACCACGTCCGGCTTGACCCTTCCGCCGCAGTGTGGGCAGTGGGGAACGCCCTCCGTCTGCAAAATCCATTCCGCATCGTAGCAGGCGTGACAGCGTTCACAGTAATTCCGGTGAACACTGCCGTGCAATTCATAAACCGTTTTACTGCCAGCCATTTGATGCAGCCCGTCAATGTTTTGTGTGACAACGGCGGACAGAATGCCTTTCTGCTCCATTTCGGCGAGCTTTTTGTGGGCAGCGTTGGGCTTTGCGGATAGGCAAATCATCTTGTCCCGATAAAAGCGATAAAATGCCTCGGTGTGCCGGACAAAATACGAGTGGCTGAGAATGGTTTCCGGCGGCACGTCATACTTTTGGTGATACAGTCCATCTTGGCTGCGAAAGTCGGGAATACCGCTCTCCGTGGACACGCCTGCACCGCCAAAGAATACAAGGCGGTGGGCATGGTTGATGATGGTTTGCAAGGTTGCAAGGTCTGATGTCATTGTGATTCCCTCCTGTTTTTCTCTGCTGCATCTGCGAGAATCTTGACGTAAAATGTCCGGTTGCGAACGCCGTCAAACTCGCAAAAATAAATGCCCTGCCACGTGCCCAGCAGAAGCTGTCCTTGTTCGATGATAATCGTGGCACTGCTGCCCATGGCAGTCGCCTTTGCGTGTGCGGCGGAGTTGCCCTCAGCGTGACGGAACGCCTTGCGGTCAGGGAATGCCTCTGCATAGGCAAGCAGTAAATCCCGCTGCACGTCTGGGTCAGCGTTTTCGTTGATCGTAATGCCGGCGGTTGTGTGGGGGCAGTACACCACACAAATGCCGCTCTGGACACCGCTTTCCGCCACCGCCCCTTTGACTTGAGCCGTGATGGATACAAAGCCCGTGACAGGCGTGGTGAGATGGTACGTGTAAAGCATGATAGCCCTCCTTATCGTTATGCTTATCTATATTATAGCACAATTTTTTGTTTTGCAAGAGAGGGCAAAACCAACAAAAACAAACGGGAAAGATTGTGGAAGATGACGGTTGACTTTTTGGAACACGTAATGTATACTATATTTAGTGGTGCACAAAAAGTGAGGTGATTTTGTGAGTCCACGCACTGGCAGACCAAAAATAGACAATCCTAAGTCCATCAGCTTAAAAATCCGGATTGATGCAGACACGCACCGGGCACTTTTGCAATACTGTAAAGACAACAAACTTACAAAAGCAGCAGCGGTTAGACAGGGGATTGCACTTATTTTGGGCGAAAAAAAATAAGGCTGTAAGTGCCCGTCTACCTAACCGATGCACTTACAACCCAACACAACGCCAAAACGCTGCTAAATCTATGATAGCAGACGGTGCGGCAAAAGTCAAGGGGGGAAAACTGAAACCAGAATTAGAAGCCCTGTATGAGGGGCTATGCAGGCGAGAGCCGGACTTATTTGAGCCGGAAGCCCTGCACAAACAGTTGGATGCCCTCACATCAGCCGCCAGCGATGAGGCTCTGGAAGCCCTGCTGCGGCTGTGTGAGGACTGGCAGAAGCACGCCTTTGCGGTGGGGTTTACGGCTGCCGTCCGACTGTTGACCAAATAATCACCGCTTGTCGCCCCCTTATGGGGGTGTGGATTGAAAAGCTGCCTCTTTTTTTAGAGCCTCATACAGTGTGTCGCCCCTTACGCAGGGGCGTGGATTGAAAGTGTGCAGGTCGTTGATGGTCGTTTCCATACCTTTCTATGTGTGAGAAAAATTTTTACTTTTTTTCTCGCGTGCGTAAAGTACGTATTTGACCGTCAACGACCTGCACACCCCAGTTTTCGGGCTTTTTTGCACTTTTGGTGGAAGTCGATTGCTCCAAAAAGGTGCTGTTATCCGCAGAGCACTTGTCCCCAAGAGGGGGCTGCTCCGGAAGCTTGCTGTGCGTAGTAAGATAAGATTGCCGTGGCATCCTGTACGGTTACTAAGCCATCTCCGTCAATATCTGCCGCCGATATGCCAGCATTGTGCGTTACAATCTGGGGATGCAGGCGGAAATCGAGGTTTACCGCTGTGCTTGCATAATATTGTAATGTCAATCTGGCATCCTCGACGGACACCACGCCATCTTGATTGACATCGCCGAGGGTGTAGGTGTCATCGAACGTATAAAGAGCAGAATAGCGGTTGTTGATGCCATAGTAGCCGTTTCTGCCGTTTTCCAGCAGAACATCTTCGGAGAGCCAGGCAACTCCGTTTTCCCGGTCTGTCCAGTCAATGTGCTCTGCACGGCTGGAAATCTGCGAGGAATCCAACATCAAATACTGGTCGGTAGTAACATCATAGTCCACCAGTGCAATCCAGTGTCCGGCGATGTTGGCAGAAGCTGTTCCGCCGTTTCGGAGGTGTTCAAGAACGGCTGCTGCCTGTGTTGTCCAGCCTGCAAAGGTCATGTGGCTTTCTTCTGCATATGCCTGTGCAGCGGCCGGGAAAAAGCCCATTGCTGCTCCGTCTACGCCGGGGATGCGATAGCCGTTGTCCAGTGCAAATTGTGCCAGTTCGGCTGGATGTAAGAATGAACCTGTGCGATAATAGACCGCATTTATGATGGAGAGCAGGCTGCAACCCGCTTGTCCAACGGTATTTCCGGTTTCTGTTCCTCGATTCCAGGGATAATCACACCAGTTGTCTACTTCTGGCAAGTAGGCAAGCCGTTGTTCTTCCGCTCCGCTACCTTCGCTTTGCTGCCAGGCAATTGGGAAGGGAATGGTATCTTCTGCCGAGGCAGAAAGGGAGAACGAAGACCATAGGGACAGCATGCAGAGCAGACTGAGCCAAATGGAAAGGGATTTTCTAGAAATTGTTTGAAAAAGCTGCACAATTGTTCCTCCTATTTGGTTGATAAAATACGCAATGTGCCCATTATATCATAAAAGGAGCAAAATGTAAAGCAATTTTTTTAAAAATGTTTGTTTGTAATTCCGTCACCCGTTGGTGGAGCAAAAGGTGGAAGTCGTAGGAGGTCAAATACATACCTTTCTATGTGAGAGAAAAAATTTACTTTTTTCCTCGCGTGCGTAAAGTAGGGAAATGACTTCCACCGACCTCCACTTCCCAGTTTTTCGGGCTTTTTTTGCCTTTTTTGGTGGAAGTCGGTGGAGGTCGCCCTGCGTAAAGGGCGTGGATGGAATCGAAAGATTGACACTCTAAGACAGTCGTTTACAAACCTTATATAGAGAGAAAATTTTTACTTTTTTTCTCTCCTGCGTAAAGACTGTATTTGAGTGTCTTAGAGTGTCATATCCCAGTTTTTCGGGCTTTTTTGCATTTTTTAATGACGGTCGGGTGGAGGTCGCCGGCTTATAGTCCGGCTTCCCACTCCCAATTGTAAAGTTCCAGCCGTTGCAAATCATACGGGGTCAGCTGATACACACAGTGATTGAGCCAGTTGGAGAAGAGCAGATTTGCACAGCATCCCCAGGTATAGAGGGGCGGTTTGCTTGGGTCGTCGTCGGGGAAATAGTGGGCAGGAACGGCAATCGGCAGCCCCTTTTCCTTGTCCCGGAAATATTCTTCTGCCAGCGTCATGCGGTCATACTCCAGATGTCCGGTGATAAAATATTGTCTGCCGTTGGTGTTGGCGACAATGTGCACGCCAGCTTGTGGCGATTCGGTTAGAATTTTCAGATTTGGTACTTGTTCAATGTCCGCACGCCGGACTTCTGAGTGGCGGGAGTGCGGAGCATAAAAGCAGTCGTCAAATCCACGCAGCAGCTGCACATTTTTTTGCAGCACCTCGTGTGGAAAGACCCCGAACATTTTTTCCGGCAGGTCATATTTGGGAATCCCGAAGTGGTAGTTCAGCCCTGCCAGAGCTCCCCAGCAGATATGCATGGTGGAAAAGACATGGGTCTTTGTCCATTCCATGATTTGTTGCAGCTCTTCCCAGTAATCGACATCGGCAAAAGAAAGGTGCTCGACCGGAGCACCTGTGATAATACAGCCGTCATAATATTCGTTCTGGATTTCTGCAAACGTATGATAAAAGGCATCCAGATGCATTTTGTTGGTGTTCTTGCTGACGTGGCTGGAAACCTGTAAAAATTCCACATTGACTTGAATCGGCGTATTGCTGAGCAGCCGCAGAAACTGGCATTCCGTTTCAATTTTTTTCGGCATCAGATTCAGCAGGAGCACCCGCAAAGGGCGGATGTCCTGATGAGAGGCACGGTCATTATCCATGACAAAGATATTTTCATTTGCCAGCGTCTGAAAGGCTGGCAATTCTTTTGGAATACAAATTGGCATAAAATGCAAACTCCTTTCTGGTTCATTTCGGGTGCGTCTGGTTTCGCACGGCGATTAGAGGTCGCCGCCGATGGCGTTGCGAATGGCACGCAGTTCTTCTGCGGTCAAGTCCCGATAAGTACCCGGCTTCAGCATGCCCAGTTTCAAAGGGCCGATGCTGGTTCTCCGCAGGCGGGCAACTTCCAGCCCCAACGCTTCGCACATCCGGCGAATCTGGCGGTTTCTGCCCTCCTGAATGGTCATCAGCAGTACGACACGGTTTGGTTCTTTGGTTTTCACAACGACATTTGCCGGCAGGGTCATTTTGCCGTCCAGTTCCACGCCGCTGGAAAGGGCAATCAATTGTTCTTCGGAAATATCCGGCCGAACGGTAACCCGATAGGTCTTGGAAATATGGCGGCTAGGGTGCATGATGTTGTTGGCAAATTCGCCGTCATTCGTCAGCAGCAGCAGTCCTTCGGAATCCTTGTCCAGTCTGCCGACGGGGTAAACCCGTTCTTCCACGCCGTCCAGTAAGTCCATGACACAGCGGCGGTCGAGTTCATCGGAAGTAGTGGTGACATAGCCTCTTGGCTTGTACAGCATGAGATAACGCTTGACTTTTTTGCGAGGGATGCGAACGGCTTCTCCGTTGACCGTAATGAGGTCGGCACGGGTTGCCTGGTCGCCAAGCTTGACGGGATGTCCGTTCAGCTTGACTTTTCCGGCAGCAATCAAGGCTTCCGCCTTGCGGCGGGAGCAGTAGCCGGCATCGGATAATAATTTTTGAATGCGTATTTTTTCCATGTTGAAATCCTCCTGATTGGATGAGATGTAATTTTATAGATTATGAGAACCGCACTTGCAGCCAGCGTTGCAGCCGTTGCCAAATGGACTTTTGTGGCGGTTCTGGTGTTGGTGGTTGTTTTGAAACGGCGGTCTGTGTGGTCAAGGGCAGCCGGAACAAGATTTGCCCGTCCCGTTCCGCAACCAGAAAGCCGCCATATTGATTTGCCGGAACAAGGGTAAGTCTATGTTGAAAGCCTCTTGATTATGAGAACCGCACTTGCAGCCAGCGTTGCAGCCGTTGCCAAATGGACTTTTGTGACTGCTCCTCTGGGGTTGCAGGCTGTTCCGGAACGGCAGTCTGTGTGGTCAAGGGCAGCTGGAACAAGATTTGCCCGTCCTGTTCCGCAACCAGAAAGCCGCCGTATTGATTTGCCGGAACAGGAGCAAAGAGAAACGGTTTTGTGTGCACCGTAAGGGGCAGGTCTACCGCCTCTTGCAGCGTTCCATAGGTAATGGAATCGGTTGCCTGTAGCGAAACGGTGTCTGCCGTTCCGCCCACGACGGGAATCGAAATCGTTTCCGGCAGGGCAACGGTCTGCTTGTGCAGCTGTGGGAAAAGGGTGTCATATAATTGCGTGTGGGTCTGCCAGTCATTCGGGTCGTTCAGCGTCACACAAATCAAAGTCATGTCATCTCGCTGACAGGCAGACACCAGACAGCGACCTGCTTCATCGGTAAAACCTGTTTTCACGCCAATTACGCCCTCGCACTGTGTCAACAGCTTGTTGGAGTTTTTGAGCCAGCGGTCATAGGGAGGATTGCCGAACGTAACTTTTGCGGTCGCCTGTCCGCAGATTTCCCGAAAGTCTGGATTTTGCAGGGCAGTCGCCGTTAAAATTGCCATGTCATAGGCAGTGGAATAATGCTGTTCGTCATGTAGTCCCGAGGGCGTGACAAAGTGGGTGTTCTGCATACCCAGTTGTGCCGCCCGTTCATTCATGAGGTCTGCAAAGGCAGAGAGCGAGCCAGCCAACTTCACAGCAGTTGCTCCTGCTGCATCGTTGCCGGAGGGCAGCAGCATGCCATAACAGAGGGCACGTTTCGTGACAATATCGTCTTTCACCAGCCCCATGGAAGACCCCTCGACCTGAATGGCGTTGTTGTCCACGGGAAACGGGGTGTCTAAGTCGCCGCTCTCCAGACAGAGCAGGGTTGTCATGATTTTGGTGGTGCTTGCCATGGGGAGATGTTCGTCTGCGTTCTGGGAGAAGAACACTTCTCGGGTGGTGGCTTCCATGACAATGCAAGCCTTTGCAGAAACAGCAGGCAGTTCCACAGCAGTGGCGGAACATTGCCAGACAGAACCGCAGATAATCGAAATAATTGAGAGAATCGACAACAGAAGACCGAACAGGCGTTTGCACACAGGGCATCTTCCTTTCTTGTGGGTTAAGACAAGATATGAGTGCCGCTGTGATTTTATGCCGCTGCGAACGGGTTATGCTTCCTCGTCCGTGGTTGCGTCGTCAGAAGATTTGTTCGGCTTCTTTTTGGATTTTACCAGACCGCTGACTTTGCTGATGACTTCCGGCAGCGTGCGAATGAGATTATTTGCCGTATCGCCGTTTCCCTCCGTCATCTGGAGCAGGCGAACGTCCCCGTTCTGTACAACTAAGAAGCCCACGGGCTGAATGGAGATACCAGCCCCCGTTCCGCCGCCGAACAGGTCTTTCGGAACGCTTGCTAGCATGGCAGATGTTCCAACGGGAATTGGATTATGCTTCCTCGTCTGTGTTTAAGTCGTCAGAAGACTTGCTTGGCTTCTTCTTGGACTTCACCAGACCGCTAACTTTGCTGATGACTTCCGGCAGGGTACGAATGAGATTATTTGCCGTATCGCCGTTTCCCTCGGTCATCTGGAGCAGGCGAACGTCCCCATTCTGTACGACTAGGAAGCCCACGGGCTGAATGGAGATACCAGCCCCCGTTCCGCCGCCGAACAAGTCTTTCGGAACTTTTGCCGGCAGGTCAGAACCGCCGGAGGCAAAGCCATAGGAAACTTTAGAGATGGGAATAATCGTGACCTCTGTTCCAACGGTAATCGGGTCGCCAATGATGGTTTCCACGTCGACCATGTCCCGAATTTTTTCCATGGTGACATCCATCAGGTTGGGAATGGTGGTTTTAGAGGATTTGGAATTGGATTCCGGCATGAGAAAAACCTCCTATCAATATGATTTAATACAATGAAAAAGAAACTTGTGGGAATAGGTTGTGCAAAAGGCATGGGAATATGCGGAAAGTGGCTCAGGACTGTTCCGAGGGGGCTTGTTTGCGTTCCAGCGTATTCCATAGAAACGAGAAGAGAAAGGCAAAGGCTGCTGCCAGCACGCCAGCAAGCGAAAGCCGAACCGTGCCGCTGAGATAGTAGCGAGTCCGGTTCTGCCCGAAGCAGCAGAGAACATCTATTCCGTCATAGGCAACGGAACAGACCGTTCCCAGCACTGCCAGACAGGGATAGAGAGTGGTATTCAACTTGGCGTATTCTGCCGCACATTCTGCCGCATCCCAGTTGCCAACGCCAATATAAATAGAAACGTGTCGGAAACGAATGCGTTTGGTGAGGCAGCGAAGCCCTTTGCAGATACTTGAGCAGGCATCGTGCAGCAAGTCGAACCATTCGGAAAGACTGCGGCGTTCTGCATCGGTCTGTTTCTGTTTCTTTTTCTTGGAAGAGGATGTTTGTTTTTTGGTTCGTTTCTTTTTGTGCTTGGCGGAGCGTTTGGCAGTGGATTGTTTGCGGTCAGAGCGATAAAGGGGAATTCCCAGAAAAGAAAGCCGTATCACCGGCGGAGCGTTGTCCTGTAACGTCAGGTGCAGCACGGCAGGGGTAAACAGCAATCCTGCAAGCAGGAGCAGAATCCCTCCTGCAATCAGCCATCCGGTCATTGGGCATGCTCCTTTCTGTGCAAGGCTTAGTCGGTCTGTTCGGGAACGGGGATTTCCGGCAGCGGCGGCAGGTCGTCCAGCGAGGACAGCCCAAAACACCGCAGGAATGCGGGCGTGGTGCGGTAGGCGATGGGCTTGCCGGGCAAGTCCAGCCGTTCGCCCTCCTCGAGCAGCCCTCGTTCCACCAGCGTGTTGACGAGGGTACTGCTATCAATGCCCCGTACATGGGCAATGAACCGCTTGGTGACGGGTTGGTGATAGGCGGCAATCGTGAGCACTTCCAATGCGGCTGGCGTGAGGGGCAAGGTGCGTTTCTGTTCCAACGCTGCTTGAATATACGGTGCATAGCGTTCTACGGTACAGAGCTGAGCGGTTTTCTCCAGCAGGAGCACTTGCAGAGCGTGTCCGGATTTCTGATAAGCAGCGTTCAAGTCGTTCAGCAGCTGGGGCAGTTCCCGTTCGGGAATGCCGCTTGCCGCCGCCAGACGGGAAAGGGGAATGGGGTCGCCGCTGGCAAATAAAATGGCTTCTAAAATCGCACAAGCCGGTGCAAGCATGAGAAAAGCCTCCTATCTGAAAGTTTTAAACCATGATTTCTTGTGGTGCGGTATCCGCTGCCGTCGCTTTGCGGGGGAGGCGATAGAGGGATGTTCCATCCGTAGAAATGCCGATTCTGCCGTGTTTTGTCAGTTCCAGCACCGCCAGAAAGACGGCGACCCGTGCGGAGCGGTCAGAGATGTCATCATAGAGCGTGACAAGGGAAACTGTTTCTGCATGGGAAACCTTTCGCATCAGCCAGACAATTTTCGAGAAGACCGAAACGGTTTTCGGGCTGACCACTCGCTGTAATTTCTCCTGCATGGCAGCCTTGGAGGGCGGCAGCTGTTTCTTCCCGATGGAGAGAAAGCTGCTGCGAAGCACCTCTGCCGGATAGATACGCAAATAGGTTTTTTGCGGTTCGGGCAGCGGCATGGGCTGCCGGCAGAACGGTTGCTGTTCTTTGTACCGTCCGGCAAGAATCGCCGCTGCTTGCTTACAGCGTGCATAGAGCAGCAAGGATTCCTGCAAGTCCTCTTTGTCCGCCTGTGCCTCCTGCGGCTTCGGCAGCAGGGCAGCCGTTTTCAAGTAGATGAGCCGGGCAGCCATTTCAAGGAATGCTCCGGCAAGCTCTAAATCCTGTTCCTGACAGTCCGCTAAATAGTTCAGGTACTGTTCCAGCAGCTGCGAAATGGCAATGTCATAGATGTTCAGCTTGTGCTTTGCAATCAGCGTCAAGAGCACGTCCATAGGGGTTGTAACCCCGTTGATTTCAAAAGAAAGTTGCTGCATCGTCTGTCATTAACCTGTCAGTCCGCTGACCATCAGCGGAACCCAGTTCGTCAGGAACGTGAAGCCCTTGAAAATCAGCTGCTGTAAGTAGGAAAGCGGTGTGTCCAGAAAATCAGAGAAAATCAGGATCAGGAACACAAACGAAATCACCTGCCGATGCTGCTGTACCCAGTAGATGGCTTTATACGGCAAGAATCCCAGCAGGATGTTTGAACCGTCCAGCGGCGGAATCGGAATCAGGTTAAAGACTGCCAGCCCGATGTTCACGAGGATAAAGAAATAGAGAATACTGTAAATAATCGAGAGGGTGTTGTACATCGCCTCTGAGGAAATCGGAATGTTCTCTAAAATCCGAAATGGAATCATCATGACAAAGGCGATGAGCAAGTTGGAAGCAGGCCCAGCCAAAGAGGTCCAGATGACACCGGTGCGAGGGTTTCGCATACGGTTCGGATTGATGGGAACGGGCTTTGCCCAGCCGAACCCCGTCAACAACAGCAAGATTGCCCCGAATGGGTCAACGTGGGAAAAGGGGTTGAGGGTCAGTCTGCCCTTCGAGTCTGCGGTATCATCGCCGCAAAGACGGGCGACCCAGGCATGTGCAAATTCATGCAGCGGTAAAATCAGCAGAATGATGATGACCCGGGCAATCAGCATCGTCAGGAGCTGTTCCTTACTCATGGATAATAGATTCATAGTATGGTTCACCTCTTATTTTTAGTATTCTTTTTATTATACCGGATTTTCCTTGTTTTTTCAAGTGAAAAATGCAGATTTCCGATGTTCAAAAAAAATTTTCAAAAAATGAAAAAAAGGACTCTAGCACACGAAAATGATTGGTATTATAATAATTACATTATGAGATTACTGATTGTAGAAGACGAGAATGATTTAAGAAACATTGTCAAAAAAAGGCTTGTCAAGGAACATTACAGTGTAGATGCCTGTGGGGATGGTCTGGAAGCGATGGATTATATCGATATGACTTCCTACGATGGTATTATTCTTGATATCATGTTGCCGGGAAAGGACGGATATGAAATCTTAAGAGAATTAAGGCAACGAGAAGATGATACACCGGTTCTGTTACTGACAGCAAAAGACAGCATTGAAGACCGTGTCAAAGGGCTGGATCTTGGTGCCGATGATTACCTGATCAAACCATTTGCATTTGAAGAACTGCTTGCAAGAATCCGTGTCATGATGCGTAGAAAGCCACAATTTACATCCAATCAACTAAAAATAGCAGATCTTATTCTGGATCGTGACACAAGAAAGGTTACAAGAGCCGGAAATGAAATTGATCTTTCTGCAAAAGAATTTATGGTTCTGGAATGTCTTATGCGCAACAAAAATATCGTAATGACAAGACAGCAGATTGAACAGAATGCGTGGGACTTTGATTTTGAAGGTGGTTCCAATGTGATCGACGTATACATTCGCTATTTGCGAAAAAAAATCGATGCACAATATGAACAAAAACTCATCCACACTGTTCGCGGTGTCGGATATGTAATGAGGGAAAACGAATGAAACAGCTGACGATCAAGAAAAAAATTACGCTATGGTACACCGGAATCATTGCCGTAGTTCTTGGGACTATTTTAGTTCTCGTCCTTCTTTTTGTGGATAAGGTTGGAATTTCTGCGACAGAAGAAGAAATCATTGCCGCAGTGACTGGTTTCTCTTCAAATATTAATTTTCAGGATGATTCCTTTTATCTTGACGGCGATACCGAATTTTATGATGACGGTATTATGTTTTGTGTTTATGACAAAAACGGACGCTTACTTTATGGAACGATTCCAACCCAATTCCCAGAAGAAACTATCCTCAAGTCGAATACACCGCGAATGATAACCGGATCAAATCGAAAATGGATGATATATGACAGCGTTTACACTTACGGTGATGAGGAGGAAATTTTGATGCAGACATCCGAGAAAATACTGTTGATTGTATTCCCATTACTTATTATTCTGATCGGAGCCATAGGATATTTTATGATCAAGCGGGCATTGAGACAGGTGGATCTTATCTGCGATGAAGTTGAAAACATCAGCAATGGAAAAGATCTTTCCAAACGATTGTCTCTGCCAAAAGTAAAAGATGAATTATACGAATTGTCGGAGAAATTTAACGGAATGTTCGAGCGATTGGAACTTTCATTTGAGAAGGAGCGTCAATTCACATCAGACGTATCCCATGAACTGCGGACTCCCGTTGCTGTTATCATTTCCCAGTGTGAGTACTTATTGGAAAATGAAAACTTATCTGCGGAAGATAAGGAAGAGATTGCAGCCATCTTAAGGCAGGCAAAACGAAT
>ENA-ORCM01001338-ORCM01001338.1-human-gut-metagenome-genome-assembly--contig:-NODE-1338-length-21042-cov-4.866826_pt1 | contig 21042 bp, 17 predicted proteins | sample MGYA00242906_ERZ507928 | MGnify/ENA primary metagenome ERZ507928 (study PRJEB26167, sample SAMN06115497) | human gut metagenome | host: Homo sapiens | place: China:Shanxi | collected 2015-05-07...
GGCTTTTTTGGATTCCGCTTATAGAGCACAAAGCGGCTTCCAATCACCTGTACCACTTCGGATTCTGTTGCTTCTGCCAGCTGTTCAGCTGCTTCTCTGGCACTCAGTTCTGAATTTTCCAGAACGTGCAGTTTAATCAGTTCCCGTTTCCGCAGAGCATCGGAAACCTGCTGAATCAAAGTTTCCCCGATGCCGTTCTTTCCCACCTGCAAGATGGTTTCATAGCTGCTGGCAATCCCCCGCAGGGTTGCACGCTGTTTACTGGTCAACATAAATTTATTCTCCTTTCAAATATGCCTGTAAGGCTGCCAACGCTTTTCCACGATGGCTAATTGCATTCTTTTCTGCTTCTGTCATCTCTGCCATTGTCTTGTTCCCAACGACAAATACCGGGTCATAACCGAACCCATTTTCGCCCTTCGGCTCTGTTCCAATGATACCCTCGCAAACGCCCGCAAAACAATGCTGTTCGCCGTCTGCGGTAAGGTAGCAAATCGCACAGACAAACCGAGCGGTTCGCTGTTCATCCGGAACACCCTGCAACTTCTCCAATACGAGATTGCAGCGATCTTCATCGGTTGCCTGCTCTCCGGCAAAGCGATGGGAATAAACACCCGGTGCACCATCCAGTGCATCAATCATCAAGCCGCTGTCATCCGCCAGCACGGCACAGTGCAAGGCTTCCTGCACAGCCTTCGCCTTTATGATGGCATTTTCCTGAAAGGTTGTGCCTGTTTCCGCAACTTCTGCGGTAAAACCAGCTTCTTTCTGTGAACGGACTTCCAGCCCGAATGGCTCTAAAATTTCCCGCATCTCCCGCAGTTTTCCAGCGTTGTTGGATGCAAGAATCAAAGTTTCTTTCTGCATTACTTTCGTTCCTCCGTTTCAAACAGGGCGTTGACAAAATCTCTCGCATGGAATGGCTGCAAGTCGTCAATCTTTTCGCCGACTCCAATTAACTTGACCGGGATTTCCAGTTCATTCTTGATGGAAACAATGATACCGCCCTTGGCAGTGCCATCCAGTTTCGTCAGAACGATTCCGGTAATGTCTGCCACTTCTTTAAACAATCGTGCCTGATTCACGGCATTCTGTCCGGTGGTTGCATCCAGCACCAGCAGGATTTCCTTATCACAGCCAGCTGCTTTGTTTTCAATGATGCGGTTGATTTTTGCAAGTTCCTGCATCAGATTTTTCTTATTGTGCAGCCGTCCAGCAGTGTCACAAATCAGAACATCACAATTTCTTGCCTTTGCTGCTTCGATGGCATCATAGACAACTGCTGCCGGGTCAGAACCCTCTGCATGTTTCACCAGTTCAACGCCTGCTCGGTCTGTCCAGACTTCCAGCTGGTCGATGGCAGCAGCCCGGAAGGTATCGGCTGCAGCAACGATGACTTTCTTGCCGTCCTCTTTCAGCTGATGGCACAGCTTGCCGATGGTGGTTGTTTTCCCAGCACCATTGACACCGATGACCATAATCACAGACGGCTTGGTCTGTAACTGTAACGTCTGGTCTTCGCCCAGCATTTCACCGATGATTTCCTGAATCAGTCCCATAATTTGTTTCGGGTCAGTGATACCACGTTCTTTCACTCGCTTGCGGAGCTGGTCACAGATTTCAATCGAGGTTTCTGCCCCCATATCGCCCATAATCATGGTTTCTTCCAGCTGGTCGAACAGGTCTTCATCAATCTTGGTAAAGGCATTCAAAACCAACTGCATTTTTGCAATGACAGAATCCTTGGTTTTCCGCAGGCCATCCCGAATCTTTTCAAAGAATCCCTTTTTCTTCTTCTTTTCTGGTTCTTGGGGTTCTTCCGGTTCGGTTTCTACTGTTTCCGGCTCTACAACTTCTTCCGGCTCAGGTTCTACGGTTTCCGGTTCTGCAACTTCTTCCGGCTCAGATTCTACGGTTTCCGGTTCTGCAACTTCTTCCGGCTCAGGTTCTACCGTTTCCGGCTCTGCAACTGCTTCCGGCTCAGTTTCTACCGTTTCCGGTCCTGCAACTGCTTCCGGCTCGGTTTCTACGGTTTCCGATTCTGCAATTTCCTCTGGTTCGGTTTCCACCGTTTCCGGCTCTGTAACTTCCTCCGGTTCAGATTCTACCGTTTCCGACTCTGTAACTTCTTCCAACTCAGATTCTATCGTTTCCGGTTCTGCAACTTCTTCCAGCTCAGTTTCTACTGTTTCTGGTTCTGCAACTTCTTCCGACTCAGATTCTACCGTTTCCGGCTTTGCAACTTCTTCCGACTCAGTTTCCACCGTTTCCGGCTCTGTAACTTCTTTTGGTTCAGTTTCTTCTGTTTCTGAATTAACCTCTTCCGGCTGGAATGTTACAGCAATCGGTTCTTCATCGTCTTCGTCTTCCTCGTCCTCCGCATCCGCTTCGGAATCTTCCTCTTCTGTCAGCAACTCGTCCTGTGCTGCCTTTGCAGCAAGTGCAGCTGCTTCTGCTTGGTCGGCTGCAATCTCCGCTTCTGCTTCTTCTCGCCACTGTTCTGTTTCTGCCTGACGGGCTGCCTCTCGCTCTGCCAGCATCTGTGCTGCAACGTCATCGGTATCTGTTTCCGGTTCTGGTTCCACAATCTGTTCTTCTCGTTCCGGCTCGTCTGCCTGTTTCCGCTTCATCCAGCCGAACAGACCGCCTTTCTTTTCTTTCTCTTTTTCTTTGTCCTTCTTTCTTCCAAAAAAGCCCATGTTCAACACCCTTTCTTCTGGTTTTTATGCTTCCGCTTCTTGTACCTGTTCCATATGCAGCAAACGAGAAATGCCGTCTTCCTGCATGGTCACACCATATAGAGCATCTGCCGCTTCCATTGCCATCCGCCGATGGGTAATCAAAATAAACTGCGTCGTATCCCGAAACCGCTGCAAATACTGCACATACCGCCGTACATTGCCCTCGTCCAGTGCCGCATCAATTTCATCCATAATACAGAACGGCGTTGGACGCTGCCGCAAAATGGCGAAATAAATCGCAATGGCAACGAACGACTGTTCCCCACCGGAAAGGGCAATCAGATTTTTAATCACCTTTCCGGGCGGTGCAACCTGAATTTCAATGCCAGAATGCAATACATCGTCTGGGTCAGACAAGGACAGCGATGCTTCGCCACCGTCAAATAGTTCTCGGAAAATCTCCTGAAATGCCTGATTGATACCAGCAAACCGTTCTGTAAAGATTCGCTGCATTTCTGCGGTCAGCTGTACAATCAGCGTTTCCAGTTCCTGTTTTGCCTGCGTGGCATCCTGCAACTGTGCGGATAAAAATTCCCACTGCTTGGAAACTTCCTGATATTCTTCGATCGCAGACACATTGACATGCCCCAATGCCCGAATCTGTCGGCGGAGCGTTTCCAACTGCTGCTTGGCAAGCAATTCATTGGAAATCGGCTCTGCCAGCTGATTGGCTTCCGATAACGTCACATCATATTGTTCTCGCATCTGCTGCACAATCCGGTCACGCTGCTGTTCCAGTGTATGTTGTTTTGTTTCCAGCTGGGCAACTTCTGCCGCTGCCCGTTCCCGTGCAGCACTCAATTCCCGAATGCCCTCTTGCTGCTGACGAATCCGCTGTTCCTGTTCTGTGTGAATCCGTTGCAGCTGTTCAATGGTCTTGCGGTGTTGGGTCATCTGTTCCCGACAGGTCGTCAGCTTGGTTTGCAATTCCTGTTCCTGCTGCTGCAATTGAACCGCCTGTTCTTGGCAAGCCGCTTCTGCTTCTGTCAACTGCTGTTTCTGCTGTCTGCATTGCTGCAACCGTTCCTGTTGTTCTGCAATTTGCTGCTGTTGACTCAAATATGCCTGCTCCAGCTTTGCCGCTGCAATCTGACGGGTGGTCAGCTGTTCCCGAACAGCTGCTTGTTCCGCAGACAAGGTTTCCTGCTGCTGTTTGGCTTCTTGCTGCTGTGCTTGTAGGGCAGTCAAATCTGCCTGCACCCGCTCCCATTCTGCCTTTGCAGTTGCGTGCTGCTGTTGTAACGCTGCCACTTGTTCTGACAGCTGCTTTCGTTGCTGCTGCCGTTCTGAAAGCTGTTGTTGCAGCTGCTGGAACTGCTTCTTTGCGGTTTCCGCACGGGCAGCCGCCAATAATTGTTCTGCATGCTCGTGGTGCAACTGATTTTGCAATGTTTGCACCTGTTCCAGCTGCTTTTGTACGGCAGCTTTCTGCTGGCGGAATTGCTCTGCATCTGCCTGTACCTGTTCCTGTAACTGCTGAATGGTCTGCTGTAAGGCAAGCTGTTCATTCTTTCGGGTCAGGATTCCACCTTTTTTCTGGGAAGAACCACCTGTAAACGAACCGCCGGCGTTAATCACCTGTCCATCTAGCGTGACGATGCGGAAACGGTAGCCATACCGCTGTGCCAGTCGGGTGGCATCGTCCAGATTTTCTGCAATTACAATCCGCCCCAGCAAAGAGGATACAATATTCTGAAACTTTGCATCATACTGCACCAAATCGCACGCCAAACCGATGACTGCTGTTTCCTGCAAGACTGCGGATTCTTTCAACACCTGCCCTTTAATAGCAGTCAAGGGCAGGAAGGTTGCCCGTCCGGCTCGTTTTGTTTTCAGGTAGCGAATCCAGTCCTTGGCTGCGGTTTCATCTGCAACAACAATATTTTGCATCGCTCCGCCTAAAGCTGTTTCAATTGCCAGACTATACCGAGATTCTGTCGTCAACAGTTGCGAAACCGTTCCATATACACCATGTGGCTTGCCGTGCTCTGCCTGCAAAACTGCCTTGACACTGCCAGCATAGCCCTCCATGTTGTGTTCCATCTCCTGCAACAACTGCAACCGCTGCTGAGCGGTCTGCAACTGCATCTGCCGCTGGGCATTTTGTACTTGCTGCTGTTCCAGATGAGCTGCAAGGGTTTTGTGTTGCTGCTGTGCCGCCTCTAACGCCACACGCACCGCTGTTTCCGCCTCGACTGCTGCCGAAATAGCGTCTATCGTCTGCTGTTCCGTTTCAGCGGCTGCCTGCAATTGCTGCTGCAAAGCGGCTGCCTGTGCAGTCTGCGAAACCGTCTGTGCCTGTATCGTTTCGATTTGTGCGGCAAGGGATTCTGCCCTTGCAAAGGAATGGTTCTGATTGCCGTAGCTGGTACGCAGCTTGGTTTCTGCTTCTTTTACGGCTGCGGCTGCAGCTGCCAGCTGCTTGGCAAGTTCTTTCTGTAACTGCTCCTGTTCCTGACAGGCTTTGACGGCGGTGGCTTTTTGCTCCTGTAAGGTCTGTATGGCTGCCTGCTGCGTTTGCAGCTGTTCTGTAGCAGTTTGTTCCGCTGCAGCAGCATCTTTTTGCTGCTGTGCAACCTGTATCAGCCGCTGTTCGTTGTGCTGCTGTTCATTCGCACAGACCGCAAGGTCTGCTTGTGTCTGAGCAGCAGTTTCTTCTGCCTGCTGTACCGATTCCCGTAGATTCTGAATCCGAACCGTTGTCTGCTGCATTTCCCGATACTGTTCTTGCAGCAACGCATCCGCCTGCTTCAAGTCCAATGCAGCATTCTGTTCATTCCCTCGTGCCTGTAAGAGCGTATCTCGCAGGGCAGCTTTTTCTTGATCTAAACCAGTCAGCTGCTGCATCCAGAGCGAAAGTTCTAATTTTTTCTGCTGTTCTGACAGCTTCAAAAATTGCTTGGCAACTTCTGCCTGCTGGCGAAGCGGTTCGACTCTGCCCTCTAAGGTCGCTGCAATATCCTGCAACCGCACTAAATTTTCCTGTGCAGCCTGTAAATTTCGCTCGGCTTCTTCCCGTTTATAGCGAAACTTAGAAACACCCGTTGCCTCTTCAAACAACTCTCGGCGGTCGGTGCTGCGAGCACTGACAATTTCCGCAATGCGTCCCTGTCCGATAATCGCATAGCCATCTCGCCCCATACCAGTATCCATCAGCAGTTCCTGCACGTCTTTCAGCCGAACGGCTTTCCCGTTAATCTGATAGACACTTTCTCCGCTGCGGTAAAGCTTTCGGGTAATGGCAATCGTTTCCCCATAGGATTCTCCAAACAGACCGGTTTGGTTATCCAGCTGAATGGTAACGGCAGCAAATCCGGACGGTTTCCGGCGTTTTGTTCCGGAGAAAATAACATCTTCCATGCGATTTCCACGCAGCAGCTTCGTGGACTGTTCCCCCAATACCCAGCGAATCGCATCGCCGATATTGCTTTTTCCGCTGCCGTTTGGCCCAACCACGGCGGTCAAGCCCTGTTCAAATTCCAGTTTCACCCGATCCGGAAAGGACTTAAATCCTTGCAGTTCCAGCGATTTGAAAAACATCGTATCCGTCCTTTCCGATTTGCAGCATTCCTGCTGGAATGGCTGCTGTTTCTATGATTCGCAGCGAAACCCCAGCTTCCCGACAGGCTGCCCGATTGCAGGCATGATGTCCGGCAACCCGACTGCTCCAGCCGGGAGCAACCTGTACTTCTGCCATGGTTTCCTGCGGATGTTGCTGCATCCACTGCTTGAGAACCCGTAAACATAGCCGAGATTCCACCAATTCCCGAAATGCCGGATGATAGAATCCAGCAACGGCTTCTGACTGCACCGTATCTTCTGCATGCAGTCCGCAGCGAATGACTCGCACGCCTTGCTGCCGACATGCACAGAGGGCATCGGCACAAAGTTCCAGAACGGTTTCCCAGTCATACAGGACAAAACTGCCATTCTGCACCCGTTCCGCTAATTCCGTTCCTTTCAGCACAACCAGAGGATAAATTCGCAGGGTGTCCGGATGCAGGGCAAGCAACTCCTGCAAAGTTTCCCGTTCCTGCTCCGGCGTACTGCCGTCCAAGCCGATCATCATTTGCAGCCCCAGCGAAAAACCCGCAGCTGTAATCCACTTTGCAGCATTCCGCACATCTTGTGCGGTGTGACCCCGATGATTTTTTTGCAAGACCGCATCCTGCATGCTCTGTGCCCCCAGTTCAATAGCGGTCACATGAAACTGCTGCAATCGCTGCAAAATCTCTGGTGTTATGCAGTCGGGACGGGTGGAAATCCGAATCCCTGTCACGCCCTCTGCCGCTAAAAATGGCTGTACTGCTTCCAGCAGGGCATTTTGTTCTTTTTCCGGAATGGCTGTAAAACTGCCGCCAAAAAAGGCAATCTCCAATTGTTTTGGCCGGCGTGGATGTGCAATTGCCTGCCGACAAATTTCCTGCACCTGTTCCAAGGTTGGAATCTGCTGTGCTGCACTGATTTTCCGCTGGTCGCAGAAACTGCACTGATGCGGACAGCCTGCATGCGGAACAAATATGGCAATGTTGCCCTTATTTTTCATAGCCCATCAGCCGCAGGGCTTCTTTGGCTGCCATCTGTTCAGCTGCCTTTTTGCTTCTGCCTGTTCCAACGCCAATCACGTTGGAATTTAAGCAGACTTCTACCTGAAATGCCTTTGCATGGTCTGGGCCGCTCTCCGACACCAAGACATATTCCACTTTTTCTTCCGGATTCTTCTGAATGACTTCCTGCAATGCCGTCTTATAATCCCGGAATCCCAGCGATTCTCGCTGTTCCAGATTCTTCGGAATAAACCGCATAATATGATGTTCTGCGGCTTCCATGCCACCATCCAGATAAATGGCTGCAATGACGGCTTCAAAGGCATCCGCCAAAATCGAGGAACGCATTCTGCCGCCAGTATGTTCTTCGCCCTTTCCCAACAGCAAGTAATCCCCCAAGTGGATTTCCTGTGCAAAGACGTGCAACGCCTTCTCACAAACCAGGGATGCCCGCAGTTTTGTCAGTTCGCCTTCCGGCAGTTCCGGAAACTGGTGGAATAAATAAGAGGATACGACGATGGAAAGCACGCTGTCCCCCAAAAATTCCAGCCGTTCGTTGCTGCAGCGGCACTTTTTCTTCTCATTGGCATAGGAGGAGTGTGACAGTGCCTCAATTAAGAAATGACGATTCTTAAAATGATAGCGAATTTCTGTTTCAAACTGCTCAAAATGCACCTGTTCCATATCTGCCCAATCCTTTCTGTAATCATATAAGATCTAAAACGCTTGTTACGCTTTTTTTACTTGTTCCTGCTGCATGAACTTTGTCATTGCTGCAATCATATCGCCGGCAACGCAATCCCTCGCCTGCCGAATCGCATTGAAAAATGCAGTTGCATCGGAACTGCCGTGAGCCTTGACAACGGGTTTCTGAACGCCCAGCATCATTGCACCGCCTACGGCTTTATAGTCCATCTTTTTGGTCAGGGCTTTGATTTTCGGCAGCACCAAAAGTGCGGACAATTTTCCGTTTGCTCCGGCAAAAATATTTTCTTTCAACTGGCTGCCCATGAATTTTCCCATGCCTTCATACAGTTTCAAGGCGATGTTTCCCGTAAATCCATCAGCAACGACCACATCCGCTACTCCAAACGGCAATTCCCGTGCTTCTACATTTCCACAAAAATGCACCGGGGCTTGTTCTAAGAGGCGGTATGCCTCTAAATCCAACTCTCTGCCCTTGGTTTCCTCCGCTCCAACATTCAACAATTTCACCTTTGGCTGTGGAATGCCCATGACCCGTTCCATATAGGCACTGCCCATCACGGCAAACTGCACCAGCATTTCCGGACGGCAGTCATTGTTTGCTCCGGCATCCAATAACATAAATGGCGTTGTTGCTGTCGGAAGAATCGGTGCTAAGGCTGCTCGTTTTACGCCCCGAATCCGCTTGACCAGAAACGTCGCACCTATCAGCAAAGCACCGGTACTGCCAGCAGAAACAAAGGCATCTCCGTTTCCGTCATGCAGTGCCTGCATTCCAACTGCCATCGAACTATCTGCATGCTGTTTCAGCAGGGTGCTCGGCTCTTCATGAATGTCGAACACTGCCGGAGCGTGCAGAATCTGCAATCCATCCAGTGAAAGATGATGTTCTTCTGCACACTGGCGAATCTGATTCTCTGCTCCAACCAGTGTGACGGTCACACCCAGTTCCTGCACGGCACGGACAGCACCCTGGATGACCTCCAGCGGTGCATTATCGCCACCGAATGCATCAATTAAAATATTCATTGCCCTTCCCCCTCGGTTGTGTTCTCCGCAGTCTGCTGCAAATAGGCATCCAATGCTGCCAATGCCCGATCCGCATATGCCTGATATTTTTCTCTCTTATCTCGAATGCGTTCCGGCAGTTCTGGCAGAATGCCCATATTGCAGCCCATCGGCTGGAACTGTGCAACCGTTTCATCACTGATATAGGCAGCCAATGCTCCCATCATCGTTTCTCTCGGCAAAATCAGCGGAGCTTTGCCCTGCATCCGGCGTGCTAAGTTCTGACCAGCTAAAATGCCGCTGGCTGCGGATTCCATATAGCCTTCCACGCCCGTCATCTGTCCTGCAAAGAAACAATTTGGATTGCTGCGAAGGGCATAATCTGCCCCCAACAGCCGTGGGCTGTCCAGGAAAGAATTCCGATGCATCACACCATACCGCACAAATTCTGCGTGCTCTAAGCCCGGAATCATGGAAAAGACCCGTTTTTGTTCGCCAAATTTCAAGTTGGTCTGGAAGCCGACAATGTTATACATCGTACCCTCCTGATTTTCCCGCCGCAGCTGAATGACTGCATATGGACGGCGACCGGTACGAGGGTCGGTCAATCCGACTGGTTTCAGAGGGCCAAACCGCATGGTGTCTTTTCCACGGGATGCCAGAATCTCAATTGGCATACAGCCTTCATAAACTCGGAAAAAGTTCTTGTCGCAGTCGTGGAGTTCTGCCCGTTCTGCGTTGACCAGAGCCTCATAAAATGCCTCGTATTCTTCCTGATTCATCGGACAGTTGATATAGTCCGCCGTTCCTCTGCCATAACGGGCAGCGAAAAAGACTTTTTCCGCATCCAGACTTTCATACTTGACAATCGGTGCAGCCGCATCAAAAAACCGCAGCCGTGTACCGCAAAGCTGTTCGATTTGCTCTGCAAGTTTTCCCTCTGTTAAAGGGCCAGTTGCAACGACTACATTTCCCGCTGGGATTTCGTCAATGGTTGCAGTTTCCAGCGTAATCAGCGGATGGGAGCGGATTTGTTCCGTTACCAAATCGGAAAATGCATCCCGATCCACTGCCAGTGCTCCGCCAGCTGGAACAGAAGTTTTCCGTGCACAGGGAATCAACAGTGACCCCATGCGTTCCATTTCTGCTTTCAACAATCCGGCTGCGGATGCCAGACGGTCTGCTTTCAGCGAGTTGGAGCAGACCAGTTCCGCCAGACCATTTCGATGATGTGCCGGACTATAATGCACCGGCTTCTGTTCGTAGAGCGTAACGGCAACGCCGTTTTGGGCAAGCTGCCATGCTGCTTCACAGCCTGCCAGTCCGCCACCAATGACAATTGCCTGTTTCCGTTGTTCTGTCATGCCTGACCTCCGCCTGTAAGATTTTTTTCAAATCCGCAGCCCGGCTTCTCACAAATCAGCTTGCCGGACTTGCCGCCCTTTTGGAACAAGGTCGAACCACACTGCGGACACTGTTCTGCAACCGGAATATTCCATGTCATAAAGTTGCATTCCGGAAAGTTGCTGCATCCATAGAAACTTCTGCCACGCTTGGACTTTTTCAATACCATTTTTCCGCCGCAGAGTGGACAGCAGCCCGGCATTTCCTGCACAATCTTTCGAGTATTGGTGCATTCTGGAAAACCGGAACAAGCCAAAAACCGCCCGAACCGTCCAATTTTAATGACCATCTTTTTGCCGCAGACTTCACAGACTTCATCTGTTTCTTCGTCCGGAATCTTGACCCGCTTACCTTCCATCTTTTCTTCAGCTGTTTTCAGTGTCTGAGAGAAATCACCATAGAACTGTTCCAGCGACTGCACCCAGTTCTTTTCTCCCCGTTCCACATCGTCCAAATCACTTTCCATCTTGGCAGTAAACTTGACATCTACAATGTTCTTAAAGAGTTCCTTCATCAACTGCGTTACAACTTCACCCAATACCGTTGGTTTCAGCTGTTTGCCCTCTCGCTCCACATAATTTCGAGCGGTAATCGTTGTGATGGTTGGAGCGTAGGTGCTCGGTCTACCAATTCCGTATTCTTCCATCGCCTTAATCAGAGAAGCTTCAGAGTAACGAGTCGGCGGCTGTGTGAAGTGCTGATTGCCATCCAGTGCACGCAGTTTTAATGCATCGCCCTCGTGCAGTTCCGGCAGATTCTTATTTTCAGATTTATCTTTATCGCCCTTGTTATCTCTGGTTTCTTCATACAGAACAGTGAATCCATCGAACTTCATCGTAGAACCGCTTGCCTTAAATAAGCAGTTGTCTGCATCAATATCCACAGAAACGGTATCCATCAGAGCATCTGCCATTTGGCTGGCGATAAACCGTTCCCAAATCAGGCGATATAATTTATATTGGTCAGTTGTCAGGCTGCTTTTCACCTGCTCCGGTGTCAGTTCCGGCATAGACGGACGAATCGCTTCGTGGGCATCCTGTGCATTTTTCTTTGTCTTATAGACCCGTGGCGTTGGCGGCAAATAGGATTCTCCATAGGCAGAGAAAATATAGTCTGCTGCTGCCTTTTTCGCCTCGTCTGAAATTCGCAGGCTATCGGTACGCATATAGGTAATCAGACCCACTGCACCCATGCCCTGAATCTCCACGCCTTCGTACAATTCCTGTGCGACTTTCATGGTTCGCTTGGACTGAAAACTCAAGCGGTAAGAGGCTTCCTGCTGTAAGGTCGATGTGATGAACGGAGCGGATGGATGTTTTTTCGTCACCCGTTTTTTCACAGACTTTACGACAAACGGGGCTTCCTGCAAGCGTGCAACAATGGCATCTGCCTGTTCCTTGCTGGAAATTTCTGTTTTATCGACTTTCTTTCCATCTACAGCTGCTAACTTTGCCGAAAAGACTTTTCTAGAAGCTGCTGCGGAAAGTTTTGCGTCAATCGTCCAATATTCCTGCGGCTGGAATGCCCGAATTTCATTTTCTCGGTCAACAACCAACCGAACAGCAACCGACTGCACTCTTCCGGCAGACAGACCACGCCGCACTTTTCTCCAGAGGAACGGGCTGAGCTGATAGCCGACAATTCGGTCTAATACACGCCGTGCCTGCTGGGCATTCACCAAATTGATATCAATTCGATGGGGATTTGCCATCCCTGCTTGCACGCCGCTCTTTGTGATTTCATTAAAAGCAACCCGATTATTATCCTGCATATCCAGATGCAGCATCTGGGCGATATGCCAAGAAATCGCCTCTCCTTCTCGGTCAGGGTCGGTTGCCAGATAAATTTTATCGCATTTTGCTGCATGGGATTTCAACTGTTTAATGACGTCTTCCTTGCCCTTCATATCCACATACTTTGGCTCGAAGTGGTTTTCAATATCCACACCAAACTTTGACTTTGGCAAGTCCCGGATATGCCCCATAGAGGCAATGACATCAAAATCTTTTCCTAAATATTTTTGAATGGTTTTCGCCTTTGCCGGCGATTCTACAATCACCAAATTTGACATATTCTTTTTCTCCTGTTCCGCTTTGCCGCATTCCGATGCGACATAGTTCTAAACGAACGGGTTTTTCTCAACATACACAATAATACTGCCCTGGCTGCCGCTGCACCAACTGTTCAATCGCCAGTTCTGTCAGACACGCTGCTACTTCCTCGGCATCTTCCTGCAACATCAAAACCATCTGGTCAATGTGCAAGGGCGATTGCTCAAACAGCAGTTCCATAATTCTCTTGGATAGTGGGTCTAAGGTTTCCAGCACAGAACGGTCGACGGTTGGAGCAGATTTCTGCTCTTCTGAAATGGATGGCGAGGACGGTTGTGTTTTCGGCTTTGCAAACTTTTTCAGCGGTAATTCCACCGCAGCAGCGGCTTCTGAGGAATCCGAAGATTTCAACTGATTCTGTTCTTGTTGCTCTAAAACGGCTTGCATTGAAACTTCTACCAACCGCTGTTCACAGCCATGGTCATATTCTTGCAGGATGTCCTCCGGTGCAAAAACCGGAATCGCACCCTCTCGCAGGTATTTTACCACACCTGCATATTGATTGTCAAATATGTCCGCTGGCGGTAAACAAAAAACAGGCTTACCCTGTTCCATTGCCTGTTCCGCCGTAATCAACGCTCCGCTGCCAATTGGTGCTTGAATCACCAATGTTCCGCCACTGACACCCGCTAAAATCCGATTCCGCATCGGAAAATTCTGCCGAGATGGTTCTGTCCCTGGCAGAAATTCTGACAACAGCAAGCCATTTCGCATGATATATTTCTTTGCGGAAGCGTTCGGCTTGGGGTATGGCACATCTAGACCGCAGCCCATCACAGCAACTGTCTTTCCACCGGAAAGCAAGGCTGCCCGATGGGCAACCGAATCCAATCCAACCGCAAAGCCACTGACCAGCAACATTCCACTCTTTGCCAGACACCGACACAGCAAATCCGCTGTGCGGATGCTGTACGAGCTGGGCTTTCTCGTTCCAACAACGGTCAAAGCTGGATAATCACTCAGCACAGAAAGCTGCCCCTGATAGAACAGCACTACCGGCGGATTGTAAATCTGGCGAAGCGATTCCGGATAATTTTCATCATCGTACGCCACCAGTTCAATCCGTTTTTCCGCACAATTCTGCATCAGTTTTCCGATTTGCTCATTTGTGATGGAACGAATGCTGCGTTGTTCTCGCTCGTGAATAAAAGGCAGGTCTGTTTCCGTCTGCAAGACTTGCCGTACTTTCTGCGGTGTTTCATACTGTTCTAACAGTTTCCAGATTTTCCGACTGCCTGCCCCGAATACCAACAGCAGCCACAGCCAATCATAGATACTTTCCTGTTCCATGTGGATTTCCTCATCTTGGTTTTGTCATTTCCCACATCATAATGCCGGCTGCCATAGCAGCATTCAGCGATTCCATATAGCCTTTCATCGGAATGGTAATCCGGCGTTCACACTGCTGCACAACGGATTCCGGCAATCCGTTTCCCTCGTTTCCAATCCAGACGGCACAGCCGTTGCCCAGTTCACAAAGTCCCACTTGTTCGGCATCGCCCTGCACCACAGAGGCACAGGAAACAATATTGGCAGCCCGCAGGCTCTGCAAAACCGTTTCTGCATCCGGCATCTGCATCACTGGCACATGAAACAATGCTCCCATCGTTGCACGCACAACTTTTGGACTATAAAAATCGCAGCTTTGGCAGCAAATCACACCGGAAACGCCCATTGCAGCAGCAGTTCGCAGCAGCATTCCCATATTGCCAGGGTCTTGCAGCTGGTAGAGTACCAGATACGTTCCCTCTGCAACGATTGGGACTTGTTCCGCCGGCATCTGGCAGATGGCAAACACGCCCTGCGGATGTTCGGTTTCCGTCAACTCCATAGCAAGTTCATTTGAAATAAGCAAGCGTTTTGTTTCTCTCAAATCAGCCTCTAAAGAGCAAAATTCTTCCTGATAGCGTTCCCACGCTGCTTCTGTCAGGAACAGATGGGTCAGTTTTCTCGAAAAATGCACGGCATCTGTGACCAGCCGATACCCCTCTAACACAAACTGCTGGTTTTGGGTTCTGGCTTTTCGCTGCCGCACCAGTTTCCGGTAAAGCTGAATGGAAGGGTTGTCCTTTGCAGTAATTGCGGTCATGCGGAATTCCATTGCGGTTCTGCCTCCTGTCTGCTGAAAATTTCCCTATATATAACAAAACACGCCCCGTTTTTTCAAAAAAAACCGGAGCGTGTTCCAAGCTTGCCCCTTAAAGAGCAGCCTTTGCCTTTTCTACAATCGCAGTGAAACCTGCTGCATCGGTGATTGCAATTTCAGACAGCATCTTCCGATTCAGGGTAATGCCAGCCTTCTTGCAGCCGTTCATGAACTGAGAATAGTTGATCCCATTCAGCTTGCATGCAGCAGAAATTCTGGTGATCCAGAGCTGACGGAATTCTCTCTTCTTCTGCTTTCTTCCAACATATGCATAGTTGCCAGACTTCATAACGGCCTGTTTTGCCATCTTGAAGTGCTTGCTCTTTGCACCAAAATAGCCCTTTGCGAGCTTCAGGGTCTTATTTCTTCTCTTGCGAGTCATCATCGCACCTTTAATCCGTGCCATTTGCTTCTACCTCCGAATATCTATGTGTTTCTCTTTTCTCGATTGACTGTCCGTTCTGCGGATTGTATCTTAGAGATACGGCAGAAGCTTCTTCAGTGCCGGTGCATTGGTTACATCAGCAATACCAACGGTACGAGCGATTCTCTTCCGCTTGGTGTCCTTCTGGGTCAGTCTGTGTCTTTTATTGGTCTTCTGATACTTTACCTTTCCGTTTGCAGTAACCTTAAACCGCTTCTTTGCACCGGAATGTGTTTTTGTCTTAATCTTTGCCATTGCGAGTTCCTCCTCTTACTTGGATGCCTTCGGTGAAATGAACATGACCATACTGCGGCCTTCCATTTTTGCCGGCTTTTCAACAGTACCGACTGCTGCACACGCTTCCTTAAAGCGGTTGAGCAGTTCTTCTCCGAGCTGCGGATGGGCAATTGCACGCTTACGGAACCGAACGGAAACCTTCAGCTTATCGCCGCCCTCCAGAAACTTCTTTGCCTGATTTACCTTTGTTTCAAAGTCGTGGGTATCGATTGCAGAAAACATCCGGATTTCCTTGATGGAAACCACTTTCTGATTCTTTTTTGCTTCCTTTTCCCGCTTCTGCTGTTCAAAGCAATACTTGCCGTAGTCCATAATGCGGCAGACTGGCGGGGTTGCCTGCGGGGCGATTTTTACCAAGTCCAGATCCTGTTCATACGCAAGTTTTTGTGCATCTCTTGCGGACATCGTTCCAAGCTTTGTCCCGTTCTGATCAATGACCAGGATTTCTCTATCCCGGATTTCTTCATTGATTTGCAGCTCTTGTTTGCTGAGAAGCCAGCACCTCCAAACATGTTAATTCAAAAACAAAAAAAAGCGTCCACTCCGTGAACACTCCTGCAATATCCGCTGCAAACAGCCGCACTGCATCCGCAATGTGCTGCGACGAATTTATTGACCGTTTCGACAACAGCCAAACGGTGAGAACGATGATGCTCTGCTTTGTTTTCTCTGGGTATTATAACAGAGTACCGAAAAGATGTCAAGCGTTCCGTTTTAAATTTTACAGAAATTTCACATCTTACACCGCCTTTCTCCGGCTTTTTCTGTCCGTTTTCAGCTTCTTTCTGATTTTGGATTGACGAATCCCGTTCTTTCTGGTATAATAAAACCAGAATGTAACAGCGTGAGTTCTTTTTTATCTATGAAATCTATAAACCAAAAGGGAGTCTTTCATATGCTACAACTTGCAGCCGTGTTCAGCGACCATATGGTTCTGCAAAGAGAAAAAAATATTGTTGTATTCGGCATCGGCGAAGTCGGTGCAATTATCACCGTTTCCATTCCGGAACGAAAATTATATGCTTCTACCACCGTAAAAGAAGACGGCAGCTGGCGGCTGCAATTTCCGCCGCAACCTGCTGGAACAGGGCTCAGCCTGTTCGCCAAGGATAGCCATACAGAAATTCATTTTCAGGATGTTGCCATCGGGGAAGTCTGGCTGGCTGGCGGACAATCCAACATGGAATTTCCGGTGAAGAATGCTGTCAACGGAAAGTTGGAACTTTCCCGCTGCGAACGCAGCCGGGTTCGCTATTATCATGTACAGAGAAGCGGTGTCATGCATGCTGCTTATTTCCAGAACGAACGGAAAAACCGCTGGCAGATGCCAAACCCGACCAATGTTGCGGAATGGTCTGCCGTGGCATACCTTGCCGCAAAAGAACTTTCACAGAAACTGGGTGTGGTTGTCGGAGTCATTGGCTGCAACTATACTGGCACTTCTGCCAGCTGCTGGGTACCGTCTGCCGACCTGACCGGACACACTGCCTTACATCCGTACTGGGCAGCTTACCTGTCCGCCTGCCGGGGCAAAACCGATGCAGAAATGGCAGCGGATTACGCCGCATATCTGGCATACCAGAATGCATGGGAAAAGCGGATGACTGCCTGCTATCAGGAAAACCCAAAAATCAAATGGAATCAGGTTCTGGAACGCTGCGGTGAAAACCGCTATCCAGGTCCAATGGGCAGCCGCAATCCGTTGCGTCCATGCGGCTTATATAAGACGATGCTCTCCCGAATCATGCCGTACACCTTACGGGGATTCTGGTATTATCAGGGCGAAAACGATGACAACCGTCCGGACAGCTATGCACAGCTGCTGACTGTCTTAATCAACCGCTGGCGGAAAGACTGGGGCGACGAAACCATGCCGTTCCTGATTGTTCAGCTGCCGATGTTCAGCTACGAAGGGGAAGAATCCCGTACAAACTGGGCTGAACTGCGAGAAGCACAAATGCAGGTATTCCGGACGCTCCGCAACACGGGTTTAGCCGTGACAATGGACTGCGGCGAATATAACAACATGCATCCAGCTGACAAGCGAACCGTTGCACACCGCCTGGCTCTGCAAGCCCTGTATCGGGTTTATCGAGCAATTCCGGCGATGGATGCAGAAGCTCCGTACTGTAAAAATGCATATGCATCCGGCGGTGCATATATTCTGCAATTCTCTCAGCCTGTTGTTGCAAAGGACGGCGAAGCAGCCGTATTTGAACTGGCTGGAACAGATGGCGTTTACTATCCAGCAGTTGCAGAATTTCGGGACAACTTTGTTCGCCTGACTTCTCCAAATGTGCGGATTCCAGCATCCATGCGGTACGCTTGGCGGAACTGGTGTGATGTTGGCGTTTACGGAAAGAATGGTATTCCAGTTGCTTCTTTCCGGATGCCAAAATAATCGGACTCAAAAGAATGTCCGCAGGTCTGAAATGTGAGAAGTTGCGTGGTCTGTTTGCATGGCGTTTACTATCCAGCCGTGGCAGAATTTCGGGACAACTTTGTCCGCCTGACTTCACCGAATGTGCGGATTCCGGTATCCATGCGGTACGCCTGGCGGAACTGGTGCGATGTTGGCGTTTACGGAAAGAACGGCATTCCAGTTGCTTCTTTCCGGATGCCAAAATAATCGGACTCAAAAGAATGTCCGCAGGTCTGAAATGTGGGAAGTTGTATGGTCTGTTTGCTCGGAGGTTGTCCACTTCTTGAACCACTCCGCTAGCTTCCATTTGACCCGATAGCGTTCGGGATGATAGAGCACATCTTGTTCGGCATCGGAAAAATAGGCTTTTGCCTGCTCATCCTGTACAGCAACATCTTCTGCCACTGGAATACATAATGGCGGATACATCACACACCACCAATTCTTTCCGGCAGCTGCTCCAATGGTAATGCGAATGGCTTCGTATGTACCAGCCGGCATTGTTAAATCTTCATAGGTACGTTCTGTAAAGGGCATCGTCACCAACTCGGCTTTGACTGGATAGGAATATCCCTGCTCCTGCACGACCTGTTGTGCAATCGTTTCCATTTCATGCAGGTAGGCTTTTGCAGTGGTTTCCAATGCCTCCCGACTTTCTGGCTGGCTGCTACCAAACAGCGTTTCAGAGGATGCTAACAGAGCATCTCGCACCTGATACTTCAATTGCTGGTCGGCATCGCTGTCGGAATTTGCAAGGATATGCATCCGCAGAACGTGCTGCTGTAAATCAGAGACTGTTTTTTCTGCCTGAAAGAGATTGCCAAACAGCAAAGTCAACAGGCAGCCAATGAGCAATGCGATTTCCCAAAGTTTGATGGTTCGTTTCATTTCTTTTCACCTCATCAAAAGCATGGGCAATTCTTGCACGTTTTATACACAAGGGCAAAAAAATAACAGCTGGTGTTTCTCCAGCTGTTATTTTTTTATGCGTTTTACGATTTTCGGTAGACAGTATCCTTTAGCACTTGCCGATTTGCATCGCAATCTACTCTTAAAACCGACTCTCCATCAACATCATCCCCATAAAAGGTGTCATCTGCTGGAATCTGTTGTGTTTTCAACTGATAACCGATTAACAAAAACGGTGCACGCAACGTATAGCCATAGGACTTCCCAACGGATAAATTTGTGGATAGTTCCGGCAATGCTGTCACAAAAATTCTCGCCATGGCAACCGGATTGACTGCTGCCTTTTTCAGAACCTGTGTCATCACAGTTCGCTGTCTGCTTGCCCGTTCAAAGTCTGCATTGCCAACATAACGGATTCGGCTGTAAGAGAGTGCCTGCTTGCCGTCTAACTTCTGTTCACCGCCGCCATCTAACAAGTCATCGTTCCGGTCATCTCCCATCAGTTCATTCACTTCACTGATGAGAATTTCGTTGACGGCATCTGCTTCTTCATCGGAGAGGTCTAACTTCACCCCACCAACTGCATCAATGACATTCGCACAGGCTGCAAAGGAGATCAAAATATAATCATCAATTCGCACGCCATAGTTCGATTCGATGGTATCCATCAGCAACCCTGCTCCGCCATAGGAATACGCTGCATTCAGCTTACCATATCCATATTCATCATCAATATAAACATAGCTATCTCTCAAAAAAGAAGTCAGCGTTAATTCTCTGGTTTTCTTGTTGATGGACGCTAAAATCATGGAATCGGAACGCCCTCGTTCCTGTGAAAGATCTCTGGAATCCGTTCCAATCAACAGCACATTACTGACATAAGCAGCATCCATAACATCCGAGATATTCGCACGATTTTCTGCAGTTTCCCGATGCATTCGTAAGATTCCAATCAGGGAAACAGCGGAATACAGCACAAACACAATGATAATCACCCATAAAACCGCCCGAATGGCTTTCCCTAAAATGCCGCCACCGATTCGACTCTTTGGACTTCTAGTACGAGCAGCTTTCTGACGAACCGGCTCTGCCGGAGCAGTTCGCTGGCTTGTACTTCGCTGTGAAGAAACTGGCGGCTTTTGCGGCGGTGGTGCAGCTTGCTGCCGCTGCGGACGTGGGGAAGCAGTTGTTGCAGTTCCCCGATAGGAAGAACCGGAATGCTGCTGTCCACCAGCATAATTTTGCCGAGTGGCATTATTGTTATAAGTGTTATAATGCGGTTGCTGCGGTGCATTGCTGTAGCTATTGTTATACGGCTGTTGTGGTGCATTGCCATAACCGTTGTTATACGGTTGCTGCGGTGCATTCCCGTAACCATTGTTGTATGGTTGCTGCGGTGCGTTGCCATAATCATTGTTATATGATTGTTGAGGGGCATTGCCGTAGCCGTTGTTATACGGCTGTTGCGGTGCGTTCCCATAACCGTTGTTATACGGTTGTTGCGGTGCATTGCCATAACCGTTGTTGTACGGTTGCTGCGGTGCGTTCCTGTAACCATTGTTGTACGGCTGTTGCGATGCGTTTCCATAGCCATTGTTATACGGCTGCTGGGATGCATTCCCATAATTGCTGTTATAGGTTTGTTCTCGATAGGATACCGCCTCCTGTTCCGGAGTCATCGGCGTTCCGTGTAATTCCTGTTTTTCTCTGCGGTATGGGTTTCGATCCCGATATTCCGTTTGTACCGCATCTAATTGCTGGGTATCCAGCTGATCGGTAGAGCGTTTCGCTGCAATTTCAGAGGCAGAAACAAATTGTGTTTCCTCTGCATCGGTATTGCGTTGTTTTCGCAAATCCATTTCCTCCTTTATTTCAAGCGGGTGGTCAACAAGGTCAATCCTGTCATCACCAACTGGAAGAATAACAAGGTTTGTGACGTAATATTATCATACCCATTGACCAGAATATAACCAATACAAATGGACAGTCCCAAAATAACAGCAATCACCTGTAATAATAAGCCTGTCGTTGCTGCCCGTTTGATGCTTCTTGCTTCCAGCAGCAGACGAGCCGTTCCAAAGAACGAACCATCATGAATCGTGGAAGCACTCACATCTTGCAGCGGAGCGGTTTCTTTTTCGTATAAATCATTATCGGCGGATGGCAGAATCTTCAGCATACTATCCGGCACGCCAAACAGTGTTGTCAATCGCTGCAATGTGATACAACTGTCCACACTCTTAACAATGACGGAAATCTGTTCTTCTTTCAACCGCTGCATTTGACGTTTCACCATCGGGTCAGCGGTAATATCAATCACAAACATCC